>Ga0209712_10000225_pt1 | contig 51434 bp, 45 predicted proteins | sample ArcOceMetagenome_FD_187443 | JGI IMG/M metagenome (GOLD analysis project Ga0209712, IMG submission 187443) | Marine eukaryotic phytoplankton communities from Arctic Ocean - Arctic Ocean - Greenland ARC118M Metagenome (SPAdes) (version 2) | ecosystem: Environmental > Aquatic > Marine > Oceanic...
AAACCCCAGACTCAAATGGCTTTTATCCAGCTCCTCCGATTAATGGCACTGCCCATGCTTGGCATCATTCCCTTGCGGTATTATTGCGCACCATTAACCAAGGTGGAGAACAACTGGGTGGGCGCATGCCTGGGTTTCAGGGCAGGTTAACTGAGTTAGAGCAGCGGTCCGCGGTCGCAGCCTTTCAAGACTACTGGCCTGATGCTATCTATGCCCAATGGCTTGTGATTGATAACCGATAGGCGGTTTAAAGTGCGTGTAAACCAATTAAAATGACTCATTATTAGGTAAAAATGAACAGAAAATATAACGTAATAATAATCCTATTATCAGGGTTTCTCATGGTGAGTTCTCTTTATGCAGGCCATAAAAAAAGTCACGTAGATGTCAAAATTGATGACTTATCACCTATGGCTACTAAAGGCCAGGTTGTGTTTAACACTAGCTGTGCATCCTGCCATGGTGTAAATGCCGCAGGTGGTATTGGGGGCCCACCGTTGATCCACAACATCTATAACCCCGGGCATCATGCAAATAAATCCTTTACTAATGCCGTGCGTAATGGGGTGCGGCAGCACCATTGGAAATTTGGTGATATGCCTCCACAAAAGCACATTGCTTTTGGTGACTTGGTTTTTTTAATGAAGTTTATTCGCGAAGTTCAGCAGCAAAATGGTATTACCACTGTGGTCCATAAAATGTAGTTTTATTGGATGAGTTAATGCCTAAGTTCACGCAGTCTAAAATGATTTTATAGAGAAAATAATGATGATTATAGCAAAAAAAACAACGGCTATTGTTATGATGGTCGTAGGCCTATCGAGCGTCCCCGCCGTAAGTGCTCATGAAGGCGCAACAGGTGTTGTTAAACAGCGCATGGGGGCCATGTCTGACATGGCTGATGCTATGAAAGCGATGGCGTTAGTGGTGAAAGGTAAACAAGGATTTGATCCGGCACTGTTCACAGAAAATGGTGGCATTATTGTGGGACACAGCGACATGATTCCATCTTTATTTACTCAAGGATTAGAGCAAGATATGAGTGAAGCCTCTCCCGCTATTTGGCAGCAGTGGGACGATTTTGTGAGTATTAGTATTCGAACAAAAACTGACGCTGAAGACCTTGTCCAAATGGCCCAAGAGGGCGGGGAACTGCGCCCGCTTACTAAGCAATTTGTAAAGCTTAGCGGTGGTTGTAAAGCGTGCCATAAAGCCTATCGGAAAAAGAAGTAAACACCGTGAAACGAATCAAGTATTTATTTATTATACTGGCATCATCTGGTTTTGCGCTGCTTGTTACACCAACATTCGCTGCCACAACATCACAAGAAGAGGCAATATCTCGTGGGGAGTATGTGTTTCACATTGGTGGTTGTGCCTCGTGCCATACTCAGGACCAGCCTTTGGCAGGTGGTGTGGAGTTGGTCACCCCATTTGGTGTCTTTATTGGCCCTAACATTAGTCCGGATAACCAGCACGGTATTGGGGGATGGAGTAATGCACAATTTATTAAAGCCATGCGCGAAGGGGTAAGCCCTAAAGGAGAACATTATTATCCAGCATTTCCATATACATCGTACGTAAATATGCTAGAACAGGATTTGCTTGACCTTAAGTCGTACTTGGATGCACAAGAGCCTGTGTCTAAGTCTACGCTGCCGCACAAATTAAAATTCCCTTATAATCAACGCACACTTTTAGGTATTTGGAAGCTTCTCAATACCACAAATAAGTGGGTGCCAGACCCTAATCAAAGTGCCATGTGGAATAGAGGGGGTTATCTTGCTAATGGACCTAGCCATTGTACTCAATGCCATAGCCCAAGAAATTTCATCGGTGGCTTGCAAGTAGAAGCTGGCCTGGTGGGCAACAAACAGGGACCTGAAGGGGAAAGTGTGCCGCCGTTACTTGGTGTGAGTGAGGCAGGCTTTGGCACGTGGACTAAAGAAGATATCGCATTTTCCTTAGAAATAGGGATGACGCCAGAAGGCGATTTCCTGGGTGGAAGTATGAGTCATGTCCTTGAAAATACGACAGGAAAAATGACAACTGAAGACATAGAGGCGCTTGCAACATACCTGTATTTATTGAACAACCCTTGACCTATGTGTAACACCCAGGTTCTATAATGTGGTTCTATATAATATACCCATAGGTAACTACAGGAGACAGTGCATGAAAACTGTAAGTCAGCTCGCTAAAACAGCGCAAGTGAGTGCTGAAACTGTGCGATATTATAGCCGTTTGGGGTTGTTAGAAGCGCAACGAGATCCTCACAACGGTTACCAGCTGTTTGACCAAGATGCGTTGCAACGACTGGCCTTTATCAGTCAGTCTCGGTCTTTGGGGTTTAGCTTAAAAGACATACAGTCTATCTTACAACATACGACTAAAGGCGACTCCCCCTGCCCTATGGTGCGAGATATGCTAAGCCAACGAGTGCCTTTGGTAGCAGAAAAAATACGCTTTCTAGAAAAACAAATGGCTCGTATGCAGGTTGCATTGGAACAGTGGCAGACCATGCCAGACGGCGTACCTGATGGGCACCACATATGTCACCTAATTGAAGATTGGAACACGCCAACAATGGAGGTTAACAGCCATGACTAATACCGCACAAGACACGATTACACAGTTAACACTATCTGGAGTGACTTGTGCTGGCTGCGTAAGGCGTATAGAAAAGGCTCTGAATCAGGCCCCGGGTGTGGCGGCTGCCCAAGTAAACTTTGCTAGCCGCACTGCAGAAGTAAGTGGTGGAGATGTGCATCAGCTTATTAAAGCGGTACAAGAGGCAGGTTACGATGCGACGGTCATAGAAGACCCTGCCGTAGCTGAGGAACAGCAAACCAAAGCGTTACGTCAACTGTTGAAGAGCCGATCTTGGTATGCTGCTTCGGGCGTTGGCTTAGGTGTTGGCTTAATGTTATTTGGCATGGAGATCGGCGACCCGTTTATACTGCGCGCTGTTGGCTGGCTTACCTTGGCAATTATGATAATGACGGGTGAGCATTTTTTCAAAAGTGGCTTTAAGGCGCTTAAGTCTGGCCATGCCAACATGGATACTTTGATCGCTATAGGGACCAGTGCTGCTTGGCTGTATTCTATCTTAGTGGTCTACCGACCGAGCATGTTCCCAGAGGCTGCTCGTGGGGTTTATTTTGAAGCTGCCGTGATGATTATTGGCCTAGTTAACCTAGGTCAAGTGTTAGAGATGCGTGCCCGTCTTAAAACCCAATCTAGTCTTAAAAATTTGCTTGGCCTGCGCCCGAGTCATGCCTGTTTGGTGGGTTCTGGCGGCATAATGATGGAAGCTGAAGTGCAGGTCAATATTGTCCAAGTTAAGGTGGGAGACTTGTTACGTATTAAACCAGGTGAACGGGTGCCGGTAGATGGCAAAGTGACTCAGGGAGAAAGTTACTTTGATGAAGCCATGCTTACAGGTGAGCCTATGCCAGTGCTCAAACAGCTGGCTGACGAGTTGGTGTCGGGTGCTATTAACGGCCAAGGTAGCGTTGTATATGAAGCCACTCGAGTGGGCAAAGATACTGCTTTAGCGCGCATTGTTGAAATGGTTCGACAAGCACAGAACAGTAAACCGTCGATCAGCCAGCTAGCTGATAAAGTGGCTGCCATTTTTGTACCTGTGGTGATTATTATCGCCGTGATAACCGCAATAGCATGGTATTTTTTTGGCCCTCAACCTGCGCTCACTTATAGTTTCGTTAGTGCCATATCAGTCCTTATTATTGCGTGCCCGTGTGCGTTGGGCTTGGCTACCCCTATTTCAGTGATGATTGGTGTAGGTAAAGCTGCACAATTAGGGATATTGGTGCGTAATGCTGAAGCACTGCAGCAAGCGAGTAACATCCACTGGGTGGTGTTAGACAAAACCGGTACGATTACTCAGGGTCGCCCAAGCGTTGAAGAGCATGTGGTCTTTAATGAGGCAGATAAAGCACAGAATTTAGCGATTGCCGAAGCGATAGAACACTCATCCGAACATCCTATTGGGTTAGCTATCGTGGCCTATTGCCGAGAGCACCAGCCCCTTCGAGTACCAGATTTATCCGCGGCAGTACCAAGTGCCAAGCACTTTACTTCGGTACAGGGCATGGGTGTGGTGAAGGGTGACTTTATTATGGGTAATGTGAAGCTAATGCAGGCTCATAAGGTTGATATTAGCACTGCAAAAGTATGGTTAAATGCGCAGGAAAAGGAGGCCAGAAGCATCGTATTACTCGCCCATAAAGATAAACTAGTAGGCGCATTCGCACTTGAAGATGCCTTGAAGCAAGATAGTGTGAACGCTGTAAAACGCCTTAAAGCTGAGGGCATTAAAGTTATGATGTTAACGGGAGACAGCCAGGCAACAGCGCAAAGGGTGGCTCGTTTGGTCGATGTGGATGACTATGCCGCAGACCTTATGCCTGAGGATAAATTAAATAAGATCAAACAGCTACAGGAGCAGGGCCAAGTAGTTGCTATGGTAGGTGATGGAATCAACGACGCTCCCGCTTTAAGCCAAGCTAATGTCAGCTTTTCTATGGGTCAGGGCACTGATGTGGCGATCGAGAGCGCAGATCTGTGCTTACTCAATAGCTCCCTGCATGGTGTTGCAGATGCCATTGAATTAAGCCACGCTACGTTGCGCAATATCAAACAAAACTTATGGGGCGCATTTACTTATAACACCCTAGGTATTCCTATAGCGGCAGGTGTGTTTTTTCCTCTCACAGGCATGTTACTTAGCCCTATGATAGCTGCCTTGGCTATGTCCCTATCATCGGTCACCGTGGTGACTAATGCTAACCGATTACGTTTGTTTAAGCCTAGCCCCCGCAACTAGCTAGAGCACTTGGGGCTGAGCGTCACTGCGGCGGGCGCCAATGGCTTGTACCATAACGCCCAGCATAATTATGCTACCACCAACTAACGTCCAATTACCGGGGTGCTCATTAAACAAAAACCAAACCCAAATAGGGCTTAATATCACTTCAAGCATTGTTAGCAAGGTTAGCTCTGCTGCAGAAACGTGTTTTGACCCAGAAATAAATAACACCAGGGCTAATCCCATTTGAAAAACACCCAGAGCTAAACAAATACTAAGGTCTACCCAGCTGATAGCAAAATCGTCAATAGCGACAGCCGCTACGAGCATGGAGAACAAGCCACCAACCACTGCTGCAGGCAACATATCGCTGCCTTTGCCGCGGCGAAAGATTACGCTAAATGCAGCATAAAAAACTGCCATCATGAGTGCAAAAGCCATACCGATAATACCGTCGCCACTTAGGGCATTACCAACCATCACGCTAACGCCCACGCTAGTGAGCGCAATGGCGGCCCAAGTGCGGTTTTTAACGCGCTCACCGAGGATAAACCATCCCAGCAAGGCAGCAATAAATGGTGATGAACTCAACAGAAAGGTGACGTTGGCTACACTAGTATGGAGAAGTGCAAAAATGTTGCCAAAAAATGAAGCGCCCAAAAAGACGCCAGCTAGCAGGCTAAGCTTATTGGTACGCTTTAAAGGGGTTATGAGGTCACCTTTGTTACGCCACGCCATTACTGTAAATATAGTAATGATTAACCCAATAGAGCGAAAGAAAACAATATGCCAGCCTGATGCCTCACTGATATAACGCACGCCAACACCAGCAGTACTCCACAATAGGCCGCACATAATGACCATGATGGCCCCATTACGATACAAGTGGTTGGGGATTGTTGCACTGGGTGCAGCTAATTGAGTCATGGGTTTGCCTGTGACCAAGCAGTGTAGATTGTGGCTGGCCATAGGCTTTGAGCCCAAGCTAAAGTAGCCATAATTTCTTCTTCTGTAAGGGTGTCTTTCCAAGCTGGCATGGCGCCGCGGCCTTGGATGACTGTGTGGGTTAAATCTGCTAAAGAATGATGCCAAGCGTGGCCACTACCATTTAAGGGGGGTGCCGGGCGGATGCCCGCAGCATCAGCTTGTGTCCAGTTTAGCGCCCCTTGACCTTGGTCGCCATGACATGCAGCGCAGTGGTTTGCATATAAAGCTTTCCCTTGGTTCACCTGGCCCTGACTATACCACTGGGCAATATTGTTTTTAGTGGCGTTATTCTCTTTGGCTAAATAGACATAGGTACTCAATACTGTAACGAGTGCTAAGCACGCGATTAATAGTAAATTTTGAGTTTTACTCATGGCCTGGAACCTATTCCTAATTTAATATCGCCGCACTATATAACATGCGGGTGAGCACGGTCTATGGTTGGTGTATTGATTGATTGTTCTGGCGGGGGAATTATTTTATAATTTTGCACTCTTAGCCTTACTAGAATTCATATTTGGCCCTTTAGATGGCAAACGCAGCATCGTTGTTAACACTTGTTAAGTTGGTACTTCGCTTTTTGGTAAGTGGTGGTATTGCTACAGCAGTCCACTGGGCTGCATTATGGGGCTTAATTCTTCTTCAAGTAGACGCTGTGCTGGCGTCTAGTATGGGTGCTTTTTTAGGCGCTATCGTGAATTATTTTTTACAATATTTTTTCACTTTTAAAACTAAGCGCCAACATAAACAAGCGCTGTTAGCTTATGCTCCAGCTGTGTTGGTGAGTTGGCTGCTAAACTTAGTACTGTTCTATAGCCTTTACGGTGACGTTTTTCTAGACCCGTTGGTGGCCCAGGTGGCCACTACAGCTGTGGTCATGGTAGTTAATTTTCTGTTGTATAAAAAGGTAGTGTTCCGTGCAAAATCAAACACCTAGTGGAACAACTAAGGTAGATCCAATTGTTGCCACTCCCATGATTTCCTTAGTAATTCCTGTGTATAACGAAATTGAAGTTTTGCCGCTATTGTTTGAACGTGTAAGAAAAGTTATGCATAGCATTAACTTAGCCTATGAAATAGTGATGGTAGATGATGGTAGTAAGGATGCTAGTGCTAGTTACCTGGTCCAACAAGCGCAACATGATGAATGTGTAAAAGCTGTTATTTTATCTCGTAACTTTGGTAAAGAGGCTGCCTTGTCTGCTGGTTTAGAGCAAGCTGGGGGGGATGTTATAATTGTGCTCGACGCAGATTTACAAAACCCTCCAGAATTGATTCCAGAAATGCTAGAGAAATGGCGTGATGGCGCTGACATAGTGGCTATGAAGCGGCGTAATCGAGAAGGGGAGTCGTGGGTTAAGAAATCGGGTTCTTATATTTATTATCGTATTATGAATCGTATTACTGGCCCTATGAGCATCCCTGAAGATACTGGAGATTTTCGCCTCATGAGTCGTAGATCACTGGATTCACTTAACCAGTTACCAGAGCGTAATCGATACATGAAAGGCTTATTTGCTTGGGTGGGTTATCCCACTCATGTGATGGAGTATGATGTGGCCGATCGTGCTGCAGGAGAAACCAAGTGGAACTATTTCAACTTATTTGGCTTGGCCTTTGAAGGAATTACGTCTTTTTCTGTTGCGCCACTCAGGGCTATGGTGCTGCTGGGCCTTGTGACGGCAGCATTAGGTGGCTTTTATGGTGCTTGGATCGTGGTTGAAGCGCTCCTTTTTGGTAATGACTCTGCTGGATTTCCAACCATTATCGCCATGATTACTTTTTTAGGAGGGGTGCAATTACTCTCCATAGGTGTGTTGGGTGAGTATGTGGGAAAAACCTATTTCGAGGCCAAACAACGGCCATTATTTATTATTCAAGATGTCGTGCAAAAGTCTGTGCAAAGACCTAGTAAACACACATCTATAGCATTAGAAGGTACACCAGTTAATGTTACAAAGGACTAATATCATTTGGTTATTAGGTGCCTTATTATTGGTGCGCATCATCGCCATGGTAGTGGTGCCATTTGCTGATACTACAGAGCCTAGGTACGCTGAAATAGCCCGGTTAATGATGACCACGAATGACTGGATCACTCCGTGGTTTGAACCAGGTGTGCCTTTTTGGGGAAAACCACCTCTGTCTTTCTGGGCCCAAGCTATTTCGTTTAAGCTATTTGGCATCAACGAATTTGCTGGCCGGCTACCTGCACTTTTGGCGTTTTTAGCCACGGTATGGATGCTTTGGCGGCTTGCTGCTTCTGTTGTTAATCCCCATGTTGCCTATGCGAGTTCAGTGGTGTACTGCGGCATGGTACTCACCTTTTTAGCAGCAGGCACGGTGATGACAGACCCCTACTTGGCGTTGGGAACCACTTGGTCTATGGTGGCGTTTTATTTGGCACCTAAAGAGAATGTCTGGTATTGGCGTTATGGGTTTTTTATTGGTTTAGGTATTGGTTTGTTAGCCAAAGGCCCTCTGGCAATAGTGATTAGCGGTGCACCTATCGGTTTATGGGTATTGCTGCAGGGTAAACTGATGTTTTACTTACGAGCTATGCCTTGGGTTAAGGGTACTTTATTAACCTTAATTATCGCCTTACCATGGTACATATTAGCTGAATTAAAAACCCCAGGGTTTATTAACTACTTTATTGTAGGCGAGCATTTTATGCGCTTTGTAGACCCAGGTTGGGTGGGTGATTTATATGGTCATGCGCACAAAGAACCAAAAGGTATGATTTGGTTGCACTGGTTAGCGGGGTCTTTACCTTGGGGGCCACTAGCTCTACTTTTATTAATAGGCCATATGTTTAGAACAAGCTGGCGCCTAACAGTATGGCATGCTGTTAAACAGCCAGTGGTCATTTATGCGTTGTTATGGGCGTTGGTAACACCTGTATTTTTCACCCCTGCTGGCAATGTTATCTGGACCTATGTGCTTCCATCGATGCCAGCGTTTGCCTTCTTAATGGGTTGGGCTATGGTGAAACTCAATAATGGTAAACAATGGCGTCAGCTTGGCTTCAACCTAGTCATGTGGTTTATGCCTGTTGCTGGGCTAGTATTTAGTGTGTTGGTTGCAAATAACAATGATTTGATGAAAACCGAAAAGCGGATCGCTGAATATGTTGCACAACAACCCCAAAATGGTGATAACCATAATTGGTCCAGGCTTTACTATCTTGGCTCTAAGTTAGAGTTCTCTGCCCGCTTTTATAGCCATGACAAGGCTAAACCTGTTCAGCTAGACCAGCTTGAAAATTTAGCCATTCAACAAAAAGGCATATTCGTGGCGGTGCCAACAAATCAGTGGGAAACCACTGTTGCCCAGTTTGGAGCAAGGCTGCAACCACGTATTGAAAACATGCGCTTTAAGTTAGCTTTTCTTGCTCCTTAGTCTGAAATAACTTCAAAAGTAGGCCAGAAAGAGGCAGGTGCTAGTGAATTTTCAGTATTGAACTGGCCTACGTTGTATTGATCTATCATAACTATTCGTGGACTAAGGTGGCGCTCTGTCAGCTTTCCTTCAAGAATGCGCACAGCCTGATCTACGGCTAAACGGCCCTGCAACACAGGTGAATCTGTGGGTGCAGCTAAAATATGCCCCCGCTTAATACCGCGAAATACATTATGGGTAAAGTAGGTCGATACAATATCAATTTTACCACGTAAATTGCGGCTAAGTAGTTCGCTGACGGCCACATCTGCTGTAAGCGCTGTGCCCACAATGTAATCAAAATCACTAGTCTCTTCTAGTACTTCTTGGAGCAAATTACGTTGAATTTCCTTACCAGTATCCCCCCATTTCACTGCGACTATCTGCACTCCTGAACCAGCAATGCCATCGTGAAAGCCGTCATCAATAAATTTCACCCAACCCGATTCTTTTGGGCCAGGAAACCACGCTACCTTAGCCTCATTGTCCCCTTTGATGGGGTGACGTTGGGCAAGGTACTGCCCTACTTTTTCCCCCATGCTGTACCAAGAAACGGCTGCTTTAGCACTTATGCCTATGTTTTCAATGTCGTTGACAGCTGCCACAACGGGAGTGGTTTGCGCAATTTTGCGAATACTAGGCGACAGCCCGTTAAAAGACACTGTACCCACAATAATGGCATCACTGGCAGAGTTGGTGCAATGCTTAAGCTGCTCTATTTGGGTACTTAGTTGAGGGTAACCTCCAGCTTCGAGAACCGTCATGTTAACGCCTAGACGCTTCACTTCTTCCACCATTCCGTAGTTGACACTAAGCCAGTATGGGTCTTTAAGGTGAGGATAGGTCACACACAAGTGCCACGGTTGAGTGGCTTTTTCTATGGGTTGGTATAACAACGGCCGCATCTGACCTTGATAATCAAATGGTGGATCCCAGGCCACAATGTCCCACACTGCATAGGCGGGCAAACTAATCCCAAAGCAGAAAACTAAACTTAAACAGTGTGTTAAACGAAAAATCATGGTGTTAACTACCTCAGGTGGTACATTTAAGGGTGAAAATCGGCTGCGGTACTAGAGCGTATTGTGTTATTTTACGCCTACGTTAGTCTACCTTCTGAGTGCCTATGGCTGTCAACCTTGGCGTCGGCAGTAAATTACTGTTGGCTATGATCTTAACCATTAGTTTGTTATTAGTTGCTGCCGTAATTGGTTGGCAGGGTTATGAGCGGGTGGCCAGTAAACAAAACTCGGTGATTGATGAGGCCATACCCAGTATTATTGCGGCCCACAGCTTAACAGAGATTAACGCTAGTTTAGCCACCGCCGCCCCAGCACTGTTAGGTGTGACTAATGAGCCTGAACGTAAAAAAATCACTGCGACTATCGAATATCAATTACAGCAACTCAGGGATTCATCTATTTGGCTTGGCGGCGCCAGCGACTACCCTTTTGAAAGCTTGGTATTGCAGAGCATGAGCGTGAATATCAGTAATAACTTAGTGCGCCAAATTAGTTTAGTGGAACGACGACTAGACTATTTGCAAAAAGCGAGCGTGCTACAAAATAAAACCTTACTTGCAATGAGCAAGATTCATGTTATCAGCACCTCCTTGGTAGCTAATGCGAACACCATGACCACGGCAGTGGCGTCTAGTTTATATGACTTAGCCGATGCCAAGAGTGACGCTGGGCAGGATGCTTTGTATATTGCCTTTGATCGCCTCATTGAGGTTGATTTAGACCATATGGACAGGATGTACGAACTGCGCCAGCGTTCTGCAAGCTTAATGGGTTTGCTAACCCTACTGCCTAAACAAACCACTTTAGCCGCGTTATATAAAATTAAGCAGGACATTCAACTCAATATGGTGGTGCTTCAGCGCCGGGTTGCCGAAGTGAATGACCCAGGTCGCCGCCAGCAAGGGTTAGATTTGCTGTCGGTGGTTAAAACTAACATTGCCTCCACTACCGCAGATAACCTATTTGCCTTGCAGCGAAGTAACATTAATGTGCTCAACCAATTAGTGGTATTGAACAATGCCAGTGTTAAATTGACTCAAGCATTTAATGAGCAAGCAGACAGCGCTAGCAGAGCTGCAGGGGCAAAAGTACAGAAGGCTACAGATGAAGCTCGCACTGCGGTAGCTAATGGCCGCAACATATTACTGATAGCGTGTTTAATTTTAGCTGTAGTGGCAATCAGTGTTTTGTGGTTCTATGTCAAACGTAATCTTTTCCATCGATTAACCCAGTTAAACCAAGCCTTCTTAGCCGTAGCTCAAGGCAACTTAGACTATCAATTGCAAATTAGTGGCCATGATGAGCTAGGGCGCTTAGCTAAAACTGTGCAGGTGTTTAAAGAAAATGCCCGCGCTCGCCAGCAGCTAGAACAGCAACAAGAAGCTGTAGAATTGCGTCTAAGGAACTATCAGTCTGAGCTTGAACAAGAGATCCAAATGCGCACGGGACAGCTTCAGCAGCTTAATCAGGAGCTTTTGGCGACAGCTGGAAAGCATCAGCTTGCTCGTACGGAAGCAGAGCGAGCAAACCAAGCTAAAACCGCATTTTTAGCTACTATGAGCCATGAGGTACGGACACCTTTAAGTGGTGTGCTAGGCACCTTAAGGTTATTGCAAAAAACACAATTAGATACTCAGCAAACGGAATATATAGGCCTAAGTCAGGCTGCTGCTGAAGCTTTATTAGGTATTTTGAATGGCATCCTAGATTATGCCAAGGTAGAGCAAGGGAATATGCAGATGGAAAATCTGCCCTACCAGCTAGTTAAGGTAGAGGCGAACATGATGGCCCTAATGTCTGGTGCAGCGGCTGAAAAAGGACTGCAGTTAGACGTGCATATCCCACAGCAACTTAGACAACAAACCCTTTTAGGTGATCAGGGTAAGGTCCAACAAGTATTATTTAACTTACTGGGTAATGCCATTAAATTCACCAGCGTAGGCTATATTGAGCTTTATGTGAGTTTGATTGAAGACGACAGTTTAATTGAACGCTTGCGTTTTGAAGTAAGAGATACTGGTTTAGGCATTCCACAAGACATGCGCCAGACGCTGTTTCAGCCGTTTACCCAATATGATGCATCCACTTCGAGACGTTTTGGAGGCACTGGTTTAGGATTGTCTATTTGTAAAACCTTGGTGGAAGCCATGGAAGGCACTATTGGCATTTGTAGCCGCGTTGAAAATGATGTAAAACAAGGCTCAAATGTATGGTTTGAATTACCTTATTGGCCAGATTTAGAATACATATCTTTAACGCCTAGTGTCGCTGAGACTGCCGCAGTTTTAACGTGTATGAATATATTGTTGGTAGAAGATAATGAGATTGGTCGGATCGTTGTAGAAGGTTATCTGAGCCATGAGGGACACAAAGTGACGTTGGCCAAAAATGGGTTTGAGGCTCTAGCGCTAGCAGAAAACCACTTCGACATTATTTTAATGGACATTAGTATGCCCGGCATGGACGGTGTTGAAACCACCCTGCGAATGCATCAAGTTCACAAACGCTTGGGGCTAAAGATTCCAATTATCGCCATGTCTGCACATATTTTTCCAGAGGAGGTTGATTCTTATTTAAGCTCAGGGCTAGATGGGTTTGTGGGCAAACCCATAGACCCAGAACGGCTAAATGATTTGCTATTAGGTGTTAGTCAAGCTCAGGAGAAGCTGGTATCTATGCCTCATGAAGCAGAAATTCAGTTAGTTAACGAAAAATTGCTTAACGATGACCTCAGTGTGTTGGGTAAAACCTGTTTGTTAGAAATGGTTAGCCTTTTCACTCAAGCTTGTAATGATAATATGGAGGTACTAGAAATTGCACGGCAACAAGAGGATTGGGTGAAACTAAGTGACTCAGCACACAATTTTAAAAATGCTGCGGGTAGTTTGGGACTTGAGACATTACATCAATTGATTAACCAGCTGGAAAGCCAAGCAAAGCATGGTCAGCCTACGAGTATCGATTTGATTCTAGAAGATTTGCCAGACCTGGTAAAAGCTTCCCAAAAAGCCCTTAACAATTGGAGCGCCGCACACATTATCTAGTGTTAGGGCTATGATTCGTCTAAACCACTGAACAAATAACCTTCTCCATGAACAGTGGTTAACAGCAGGGGTTTTTTATAGTCACGTTCCAATTTTCGCCGTAAACGCATGATTAATACATCTATGGTGCGATCGTTTGGATCCCAGCTGCGGTGAGTGACTTGGGATAATAAACGATCACGATTAAGGACTTGACCAGGGTGGGCCATAAACACAAATAAGAGTTCGAATTCTGCTCTAGTTAATTTAACCTCTTGTTGATCTCTGCCTAATAAATGGCGACGAGACGCATCTAATAATAAGCCATCAAAAGCATAGATGGATTTGTGTTGTATAGGCTCTTCACTTTGGCTATGAATGCGCCGTAGCAGGTTAGTGACTCGTGCCAGAAGTTCTCGTGGGTTAAACGGTTTAGTCACATAATCGTCGGCACCTATTTCTAGGCCAACAATGCGGTCTATATCGTCAGTTTTCCCAGTGACTAATACGATACCCATACTGCTTTTGGCTCTTACTTCGCGGGCCAGCAATAAACCACTTTCATCAGGCAGGTTAATATCTAAAAGAAGCATGCTGATGTCTTCTTGGTTGATTACAAGGCGCATTTCTCTAGCACAGCTCACAGCAGTGACGCGATAACCCTCAGACTCAAAGTAGCCTGCAAGCTTAGTTCGGGTGATAGCTTCGTCTTCTACTATGAGGATGTGATGAGTCTTCATAAGGGCTACTCTTGTTATTATTGAAACTAGTATAGCAGTAGATATAGACATAAAAAAAGGCACCAGCTGGGGGGCGTCCTTTTGAGCTAGAACTACTTCGTAAGCATAGTCATGCTAGTGTTGCTTGGGCGTTTATTTGAGGCTAGAAAGGAGGCGTTTGATCAGTTGTTGATTGTTACGTATTAAGGTTGGATTTAATTCCAGGCCGCGCAAACTATCCCAAGCAAAATAAATATTAATCACGCCAAGGGCGACCTGTTGGCAGTCATCTGAGCTTGCTTGTGAATGCCTGCGCTGCAACTCTAGGCTAAGGTCAGCAACATAGAGCTCAAAGCACTGAGTCATGCGAACACTGACGGTAGGGTAGCGATGGGAGGCAGATAATAAAGCATAAAATGCGGGTAGCATTGTTCGGTACACTGCCTCTGGTTTGGTGCTAAACAGCACATCGACTAACCACTCATTTGTGAGGTCTTCTCGATGGGAGTGTTCCTGTTGTCGCCATATATTCTCAAACTTACTCGCTACATAATCAGCAACTTGATTGACTAAGTCCTCTCGGTTACCTGCAAAATGGCGCACTAAACTGCGCTGCATACCGGCTTCTTTTGCTATTTCATCAAGAGATGCTGCTTCGAGACCAAGTTTACTGATGCATCGAGTAAACGCAGCCATAATGCTTTGTTGGCGTTCAGCTTGAAGGGATGGGCGTGCCATAGTTCAATCGCTCAAGGGTAGTAAATATTCATGTTTGACAATTTTAAACCAAAAGTATAAATTGTCACAAATGATAATTAATAAAAGAAGTGATCTTATGGCGCTTATACACCCCCAAAAACCTCTAGAACAGCCTTTTACGAATGATCCGCAAGCGTCTTATACCCTGCCTTCTCGCTTTTACACAGACGCAGATATTTATGAGCAGGAAAAAGCAGCCATTTTTTGGAAATCGTGGGTTTATGTTGGTCATGCATCGCAATTACAACAACAAGGCGACTATTTAACGGCCAGTCTTCATGGGCAAGAGGTTCTAGTGATGAGGGATCAGGCAGGGGAGTTGGGTGCCTTTTTCAATGTATGCCCCCACAGAGGTCATCAATTGTTAGAAGGCTGTGGCAATACTCGCGTTATCGTTTGTCCCTACCATGCTTGGTGTTTTGATCAACAAGGCACGTTTTTACGTGGGCGTAACCTGCAAGATTTAAAGCAATTCTGTGAACCAGAATTTAATCTTAAAACCGTCAAATTGGAGCTTTTTTTGGGCTTTGTGTTTGTTAATCTAGATCCTAATGCACCTGCAATGACTGAAGTTTATGCAGGCTTAGCAGATGAAATTAAGTATTATGTGCCAAAAATTGATGAGGTAGAACACCAGTATCACGCTGATTATTCCGTTGCGGCCAACTGGAAATTATTGATGGACAATTTCCTTGAGTGCTACCATTGCCAGCCAGCTCATAAAGATTTTGTTGATTTGGTAGATATGCCCAGCTACAAAACTAAAGCTCATGATTATTATTCCAGCCATATTTCGCATCAACCCAGTAATAGCAACAGCAATGCATATAAAGTCGAAGGAGACCAAACCTTTGGCTACGCGGCTTGGTTCGTTTGGCCTAATTTGACCATCTGGGTCATGCCGGGGGATGCAAATATAAGCATGTTACAAATGCATCCAGATGGGCTAGCTCAATGCCACGAAACGTTAGACTGGCATGGCATAGGCAAGCAGCTCAATCAAGCTTCGCAAGACGCTATTACTTATTTAGATGAGGTGCTGCAGCCAGAGGACATTGGCCTGTGTGAAAGCGTCCAAAAAGGCCTTTCGTCTCTAGCCTACAACCAAGGGCGTTTTGTTGTAGATGACCAGCGCAGTCATTTGAGTGAGCACGGCGTACACCACTTCCAGGAACTAGTGATTAACGCGTTAAATTAATCATATTCAAACTAACATGAATTGCCTTACGAGGAGATTTCTATGGGTTCTAGCGACGGTAAATCACGAGATTTAGTAACTACTATGGCCGGTTCAGGCTGGGATTTCTCTTTAACAAGGCATTGTTATCATGACATTGAACAGCCACTTGGGCCGCATTATTGTGTCTATAATCGACGCCTAATGGCCTGTTTTTTTGACCATCGTTCTACTGAAGATGGCTATTGGTTACTACGCCAAAAAGTAGCTGTACTCAATACAGGAGAACTGCCACTTCAGTTTAAGGGTGCGGATGCGCTGCTATTAATGGATAAGCTATTCACCAAGGACATGACCAAGCTTAAAACTGGGCGCTGTGCATATGGTCTTGCGTGTTATGAAGATGGTGGCCTGATTGTAGATGGTATTCTGTTGAGGGTTGCTGACGACTGTTTTTGGTACGCTCAAGCAGATGGTGATTTCTACAGCTGGGCTAGAGCTCATGCGGTGGGATTAAATATTGAAATTACGGATCCGAAGATATTTGTATCACAGGTTCAAGGCCCCAATTCAATGAAAGTGTTGGCGGCTGCTTGTGACGATGGCATGCCCGAGCCATTTGGTTACTTTGCCATGGCGCGGGTTAAGTTTGGTGGTCAAGAAGTTGTTATTACGCGCACCGGATACACCAACGAGCTAGGCTGGGAGTATTATACTGAATCCCATCATGATGCTGATGCCTTGTGGCAGCACCTGAAGCGAGCAGGTGCACCATTTGGACTTGATATTTTTGGGCTTGATTCGATGCATATACGCCGTATTGAAGCTGGGATACTTAATGCAGGGTCCGATTTTGATCATACAACCACCCCCTTCGATGTAGGCTTAGGCATGTTTGTTGACCAAGATAAAGGTGATTTTATTGGCAAGGCCGCACTTAAAAAAGCATCTAAGAGTAACCGTTTAATAGGTGTTTTGTGTAATGCGGAGCCACACATAGGTGCCGAAATAAAACGGGATGGCCATGTAGTTGGCAAAGTGACTGCAGGTGCTTTATCACCCTATTTAAAACAGGGTGTAGGGATTGCCTTGATGCTTGAACCTGGAAATCTACCGGATACGCTAGTTACAATAGGCTGTATAGATGGCAAATTTCATGAAGGTAAGCTTGCAACCTTGCCACTATATGACAAAGCCGGGGAAATACAGCGCGGCAAAGGCGTTGCTATTCCTTTGAGAGATTAACCCCCTTGAGGGATTAAGTTTTTAGTATTTGGGTACAAAAAGGCCGGGCATTGCCCGGCCTTTTTGTGTGTTAAATTAAACCTTTATTAATTTAATCCGAGAGCCTGTTTTCTCTGGTTGGCCCATGTTCGTAATATCTGGTCGATAGCGAGGCCAATACAGGCTACGCAAATACCAAGAATTAAGCCGTTACCCACACCATTTCTGTCAGACAAAGAACCCAGGATCAGCTGTCCAAGATCATCTGTACCGATCATTGCACCAATAATGACCATAGATAGGGCAAACACCACAGTTTGATTAAGACCTAAGGCAATGTGAGGGAATGACATGGGTAACTCAATAGTTAACCAACGCTGTACTCGATTCACTCCGGACATAGTGCCGGCGTCTTGTAACGTTTCGGGCACACTTAATAGGCCTTCTACGGTGTAGCGTAGAGCGGGAATTGACGCATACACAATAATCGCGATAACTACTGCGGTATCGGTGATACCAAACAGCATCATTACTGGGATTAAATAAATAAACGACGGGAAGGTCTGAAAGGTATCGCAGTAGGTCAGAATAAAGCGTGTTGATTTAGCATTCTGTGCACATAATGTACCCACTGTAATACCAATTATGCCTGATACGAGCACAGATACACTCATTAGGTATGCGGTAATCAGTGCCCGGTCCCACCACTGAGTGAGAGCGATAAAGAGTAATAATGCACCTACAGTTAAGGCAACGCGAAGACCTCCTACAATAAGGCCAATACCCATGAGAAGTGTAAAGGTAGCGATCACTGGCATGCCCAGAAAAGCGGCCTTAACTGGCATCAATACAGAAAGAATTAACCATTCGTTAAAGACTTTTAGGGAGAAAAAGTAGGTGTCCCATATCCAGTCAACACCAGACTGCAAGTATACGGCGATGGACATGCCCTTGTTTTGCGGCACAATGTACAGGTAATTAAAACCTTCTGGAAAAATGAATTGACCCACATATGCTAAGCCTAGTGCTATCATGAAAAGTGCTGCAAACACGAGAGAATACTTATGCTTCTCGATAAAAGACAGACTGGAAAAATAGTCGGTTTGCTTATTGGCCCAGGCCAGTGACATACGGTCGAGCACAATTGCGATTAATACGATGCAAATACCGATTTCGGTAGCTTTACCGATATCAAGGCGGTTAAGAGCGATCAGAAGATCAATGCCTAGCCCTTTTGCACCGATCAGAGACGCTAAAACAACCATGGCCAAGCATTGCATGATGACTTGGTTTACACCAATTAATATGTCGCGGCGGGCCGTTGGCACCAATACATTGGTCAATAGTTGCCAATTGGTACAACCACTCATCATGCCAGACTCGGCAACTTCTGGGCCCAATTTTTTCAGGCCAAGTAAGGTAAGGCGCACCATTGGTGGAGTAGCAAAAATAACCGTTGCAATTGCACCGGCATGATCACCAATACCAAAAAACACCATCACTGGAATTAAGTAGGAAAAGTGAGGGATGATCTGCGCCATGTTAAGTAGTGGATTAAGTACAGCTTCAACGGTTTTGCTTCTAAAGGCCCATATGCCAAGTGCGAGGCCAATAGAAACCGAAACCGGGGCAGCGACTAATACGAATGACAAGGTCTGCATGGCCGGTTCCCATTGGCCAAACAAAGAAATGTAGGTCATTGAAAGCCCCACTAACAGAGCAAGTCCTCGTCCAGCAAGTGCATAGCCTAAGATGGTGGCTCCACCAGCGATCACTGTCCAGGGTAAACCAGGCATTCTCGCCCAAGGGTTTGCTGTTGCCCAGTCCCAACTGGAAAAAGTGACGATTGTTTTTGCGCCGCCTAGCATTATTTCTCGGATGAGCTCGATTTGGAAAAGAATGAAGCCCGAAATTATTCGTGTGAATTGGCTCACTAGCGGCTTTTGTTCGAACTCCTCAATATCTGGGTCATACACTTCAACTGGCCACCATTCAAACATTAGGTAACCAATTGCGTCATTGATATAAAGTGGGAACCATGACAATGCTTGAGGTAGACGCCATAGAATATTAGTTTCAGAAGGTACAATAAAATGGTTTAGTAGGTAAAAAATCACTAACAATAAGATAAATTGCAGGGATTTTCTCTGTTTAAATAGTTCGATCATGAGGCGTTTTCACTCCCCTTGGTTGAATGGCTTCCAAACAGAACATGAACAATTTTAGCAGCAGTTATAGCACCGACAGCTTGGCCTGTGTCATCGACAACCGTTACAGGTTTGCTAGAGTTTAGAATGACTTCAGCCACGGTTTCGATGACGACATTATGAGTCACTGTAAAGTCACTCATTGATTCACTAGGATCAAATGCGTCCATAATCGATTCGATTTTTAGTACTTTTTCCCGTGGCACTTCTTCGGTAAATTTACGTACGTATTCGGTCGCTGGGTTGAGCACTATATTGGCGGGTGTATCAAGTTGTTCAATGATGCCATCCTTCATAATGGCGATGCGGTCAGCTAGGCGCAAGGCTTCGTCGAAATCATGGGTGACGAATAAGATAGTTTTGTGTAGTGCTGATTGTAAACGTAGAAACTCATCCTGCATTTCCTTACGAATGAGTGGGTCAAGTGCTGAAAAAGGTTCGTCAAGGAACCAGATATCAGGTTCAATCACCAGCGAACGGGCGATGCCGACACGCTGCTGTTGTCCACCTGATAGTTGTCGCGGGAAGTAGTCTTCGCGCCCTGTAAGGCCCACTAAATCGACCATTTCTTTGGCCTTTTTAACACTTTCACCAGTGCTAATGCCTTTTACTTGTAATGGGAAAGCAATATTTTCTAATACTGTCTTGTGTGGCAGTAAGGCGAAGTTTTGAAACACCATGCCCATTTTATTGCGGCGTAGGTCAATCAATTGCTTGTTATTCATTTTTAGGATGTCTTCACCATCAATGAATATTTCGCCAGAAGTGGCGTCGGTCAATCTGGAGATACACCTTAATAAGGTCGATTTTCCAGAGCCAGATAGACCCATGATAATAAGTAGTTCACCTTTATGTATGTCAAAAGAAGCATTATTTACACCAACGATGCATCCTGCCGCCTGAAACTTTGCAGCATCAACTACGCCATTAGCTTTCTTTAACATGCTTTCTGCATTGTCGCCGAAAATTTTGTAAACTGAGTCGCAACGAATAACGGGTTCGTCCGAAGGAGATGTTGCATTTTGCATAGACATAGGCGAATTCATTTTTTTGAAATTTTAGTGGTTAAGACTGACATATTGGGCTAGATAGAAGCGACCATTATGTCAAAAAAATAACCCTCTAATTGGATCGCCAATCAGAGGGTTTAGTTACTCAGGCATTAATGCCTAAGTGTTACTTGGTCCAAGCTGTCCAAGTCGCTTCGTTGTCTGCAAGCCATTTAGCTGCAGCATCTTTATGGTCCAATCCTTCTAAGTCAACCAAAGCGGCCATTGAGCCGATTTGACCGGTAGTGAAGGAAATCTTGCTGTACGCAGTGTACGCAGCAGGGTGACTCTTTGGGAACTTATAGCTAGCTGCTTTCTTCAACCAACCTTTTGGAGAACCACAACTTCCGTCACCACCATCAACTATACGACAACCATCAGTGTACTCTGGGAACTCAATGAAGGTAAAGCCTGCAGAGTCAGTGAAGTTTGGTGTCCAGTTAAAGATAATAGTACCACGGCCTTCTTTCTCAGCTGCAGCTAAATCTGCCCAAAGAGAAGAAGCACCACCAGCATATTTAACTACGTAGTCATCGCCTAAACCTAGCGCGTCAGCACGGTCTTGCATTAAAGTGCCGTGCCAGCTCTGAGGGCCTTCTAACCAACGGCCTTTGCCGTCTGAATCCACTGTAGTAAATACATCTTTACAGTCTTTTAGAGCTTCCCAGTTAGGTAAGCCAGGACATAGGTTTTGGTCGATTACCCAAGTTGGTACGCCCATTTCTTCTAGTGTTGCTGCAGCGTGAGTACCGGCGTCGATCAAGCCGCCCTTAGCCATTGCATTGTAGAATGAGCCGCCCATACTAGACTGCCAAACTTCGTGTGAAATGGTAACATCGCCATTACGAATGGACTCGTAAACCGCCTGTGCGTCGGCTGGAACATATTCAACGTTGCTGCCCATGCTTTCAAATATTCCACCAATAACGTGGGCCATAACCACTTGGCTTGACCAGTTGTGGATGGGGATGACGATAGGTTTTGTGCTATCAGCTGCTTTGGCTACGCCAGTTGCCGATAGTAGGATGGCAGATGCGCCAGCAGCTATTAATGTATTTCTAAATTTCATTAGTTTTTCCTCGGTATTATTTTTATTTATTGATATTTATATACTTACAAACTATGGGTAAATACATAAGCTGTCAAGTATCAGCTTTTAATCACGGGTAATAACACCCTTCTCTTTTAATGACAGGCAAAAGCCTGTTTAATTTTCCGGTTCAGCTATAACGCTGAATCGAAAAGGCTTGCAACATTAACTCCAAATTAAGCTCTCACACGAGATTTAGTTGGGTCATAGTGAGAAATGCCCACTACGGTTGCGGGAATCCGTTTAATGTGGCCATCCAGCTTGCCAACCTCTACCTGAGTACCAGGTTCAATGTGGTCAATGGACATACTACATAATGCAATGTTCTGATTTAATATGGGGGAGCGCACAGCACTGGTAATAGTGCCCACTTGTTGGCGGCCTACGCGGACACATTCGCCGTGGCCTGCAATTTCTTCACCTTCTAAGACTAAACCGACTAACTGGCGCTGTGGGTTAGCTTTACGCTCGATCAAAGCGTCACGGCCAATAAAATCTTCGTCTTTCGTTTTAAGTGGCACAGTGAAACCGATGCCAGCTTCGAACGGGTCAGTTTGGTCATTAAATTCGTAATCAGCAAAAATTAATGCCGATTCAATCCTTAGGTTATCTAAAGCTTCCAAACCTAGGGGAGTAATGCCAAATTCTTGGCCAGCGTCCCATACGGCGTCCCACACTTCATGGCCGTCTTTAGGGTGGCACCATACTTCATAGCCGCGCTCCCCAGTATACCCCGTGCGTGAAACTGTTACGGGGGCACCTTGTGGCCCACCTATGCGGCCATGGGTAATGCGAAATGGTCGTAAATCTTCAATAGGTGTTTGGCAGTCAGGCGTAAAGATTACTTTCTTTAGCGTGTCACAGCTTAAGGGGCCCTGTACTGGTAAATTGTGCAGTTGGTCATTAGAGTCTTTAATCACTACAGCGAAATTCTTTTCTATGGCCACTTTACGCAGCCATTCAATGGCACCGTCACAACCGCCTACCCAGCGGAAGTTATCTGTTCCAAGGCGGAATACCGTGCCATCATCTACCATACAGCCGTTCGGGTAACACATAGCGGTATAGATCACTTGGCCAATAGCCAACTTACGAATGTTGCGGGTAACCGCATAGTTTAATAAGTTTTCGGCGTCTGGGCCTAAAACTTCACACTTGCGCAGTGGGCTTAGATCCATTAGGACTACTTTTTCACGACATGCCCAGTATTCAGCGATAGCCCCATAGTTGCTAAAGTGGTTTGCTAACCAGTAGCCATTATAATCAACAAAGTGTTGCGTCATGGTGGCAAAACGGTCGTGAAATGCTGTTTTTTTAGTCATAGTGGAATCTGCTACGGCGTTTTTACGGAAGGCATTGCCTTTCTCAAAGTTGTTATCAGCGGCGTAAATGCGCACGTGAATATCTGTTGGGTTCCAGCCATTTGCTGGGCTAATATCGTCTGGACAAGCCGTAGAGCCACAAACAAGGTCTACCTGAGCCTGCATTAACACATAGTCGCCTGGGCGAGTCCAAGGTTGGCACGAGCTATGCTGATCGTAATCGTCATAGCCTGTGTTAAAGAAAAAGTTTACTGCTGGCCATCCCTTGCGAGGTGCAACACCCATTGGGCCTAGCACCGCATTAAGGTTCTCTGTGCAGTTAATATGACCAGGATAGCCAATGTCATCATAATACTTAGCGCTGCAGGCTAGGTTAAAGGTATCGTGACGGGCTACTGTATCTTGGATCACATTAAGCACATTAACTTGATCATCAGTATAGAACTTGTCGTATAAGCCAGGGCCTGGAAAAGCAGACGCCATTAGGGTACGGGTAGTTAATGGGCAAATAAGTTTTTCTACCCCTTGTGCTAAGCGCGCTGCGTCTAAGGCGATGAAGTCTGAGCATTGGCGGCCAGCAACATCAATAATTTGAATATATTCACCGGCTTTAACTAAGTAGGCTTGGGCGGTGCTGTTGTTAATTCGGATTTCACGGTCAACAGGTCCTAACGGTGCTGGCAATTCATCATTAACAATGACACCGTTACCACTAACTCCAACGATAATATCTGTTGGCGGTAATAGCTGCTCTTGGCTCATGTCTTCGCCTGGCGCAGCGATTAAACATAAGACATCATGAGCAATAGAGTAGCTTTGTTTGCTTAGGGCTTTTGATCTGGCACCAAAAATAGAAATGCCTTGGCAGCTGGTGTGGTCGTTAGCATCCATCCAGTTACGCAAAGGGGCAATATCACTATTAGCTGCGGCACCTAAGCTTTCAAGGGCGGGCTTACCATTACTGTCAAAGGCAATAAGCTGAACTTCTTGCTCACCTTCAGGGTCACTTAACGTTAAGGTGGAACCCGCAGCCAGTTGCAGAGAAATTAAATGCTGTGCAGGCACCCTGTAGCGCTGTATACCGTCATCGCCCAATACAGGCGATGGCATAGGGTTGGCGCTGTAATAGCTAAGCGGTTTCATAGGCCAGGGGCTCAAATGTTATTATAGTTACTGAGCACAGCGAGTGTGCGCCACTAACGATAACAATATGATATGAACAACTATTGTCTACAGTATGTATAGGATGTAATATTTTGTTAAATTTTTTAACAATTAGGCCGCAAAGGTTTAGATTAGCGCACTAAATCCTTCTGTGCCTTGTCTAAATGTTCCGCCATACTCGCTTTAGCTGTTTGTGCATCACGATGGCTGATGGCCTCAAATATGGTCCGGTGATGGGTATTGTATTGGGCCATGTTCTCAGCGCTTAATACTTTGCCGCGGCTAGCTCGCCATAGCTCATGGCGGCGAACTTCATTCACCTGCTCGTAGATCCACATCATCAGTGGGTTATCGCATGCTTGGGCGATGGCTTGGTGAAAGGCTTCGTCGGCAATAGAGAATTGTTCAGCAGTTCTTGCGGCCTCTACCCTTTCAAGGGCCTGGCCAAGTTGTTCAAGATCACGGCCAGCAGCGTGGTGTACAGCTAGATCTACAATAGCCGGCTCTAGCATGTTGCGAACCTGCATCAGTTGCATTGGGCTGGTGGTGTCGGCAAATTGGCTGGCAGCTTGCTCAGCCACCTGTGGCCTAACAAAAGTGCCACTACCTACCTTGCGCTCTACTAGACCATCTTGTTCTAACAAGGTAAGGGCGCTTCTTAATGTGCCCCGGGAAACATCATAATGAGCCGCCAGTTCTCGTTCAGCAGGCAGTCGCTCATCAGCCCTATAAACTTGTTTGCGTATGGCTTCTGAGATGGCGCTAGCCAATGCCCGCGCACCGTTAGGTCTAGACTGGCGTCGGTCCAACGTTTGGTAGCTTAAAGGGGCTGTGCTGGGAAACATGGTGAGTCGCTGCGTTTGGTTTTGATTGGTCTTTAGGTTAGCACATATAGTTTAATAATTGGTATAGCTATTGGTATAAAATTATTTACATTTTATTTGCACTTAATTAACTAAAAATAAAAAATTTTAAGTGTTAATTAAAAATCTTTTAAAAAACATCTGTTTAGCTTAGCTATATAGCGTTTGTAGAAATAATTAACAAAAAAAGACTTGCCTCTTCAATTTCATCAATGGTATACCTTTACAGCGCTTTATACGTACCTTTAATGTACCAATTATTGTTTTTTGGTTGAAAGGCACGGGTCCCTAAGCTCAAACAAAAATAATATGAGGAGGCATCGATGACAGATTTACAACAATACGTTGACGCTCCAGGTCGGGATGACCTGGTTAAGCAAGTGCGCGCCAAGATCGACGAATTAGGCATTACCTATGTTTATTACCAATTTATTTCTGTAACTGGTCGTATTGTAGGTAAGGGCATACCAGCACGTCATTGGGAGCGTACAGCGGCCAAAGGCTTTCAGCTTGTATACGGATCAACCGCTAACTTAGCCATTGACCGTCATGGCGAATACATTGGCTACGGTCCGGAAGCTTCTGAGCTTGTGGGCATTGCAGATCCAGATACATTTGTACAATTACCCTGGGACAAGCGTGTTGCTCGTGTGTTCTGTACGCTATTCCGCAACCGTGAAGAGCGTGTTAATCCAGGTCAATTCCTGACGTCAGATTGTCGTGGAAACTTGCGTCGTATACACGAAGAATTTAAAGGTAAGCATGGCCTCGAGATGCGCTGTGGTACCGAACCAGAAATGATGTGGTTGAAGAAAGGTGAAGATGGCATGCCAGATGGTGGTGTTACTAAACCAACGTGTTACCACATTGACCAGTTTGAAGAGTTACGTCCTGTCTTCATGCGCGTTATTGAATATTCAGAAAAAATGGGCTTAGACATTATTCAAGGCGATCACGAAGACGCCCCAGGCCAGCTAGAATTAAATACCCAGTACGATGACGTACTACAAAACGCAGATCGTTTAACCACTTACCGTCAAATCTGTGCCCAAGTTGCACGTGAATTCGGTTTAATTGCTTGCTTCATGAGTAAGCCATTTATGGGTGTATCAGCTTCAGGCTGCCACCATAACATGTCGCTATGGTCGGGCGGTGAAGACGTATGTCACCCAGAAATTGCGGGTAGTGATTCACTGCCAGGTATGCCTGGTCCATTTACCTATCGTGAAGGTGGTCATAACACTTTTATGCCAGTACTTGATATTCATGAAACTAAGCCAGGCCCTATCGGCCTACAGTGTATCGGCGGCGTTATTGCTCACTTACCAGCTTTAACTTCAATCGGTTCTTCAACTGTAAACTCGTTCCGTCGCTTATGGGACACCGGCTTCTGGGCACCAATCTTTGCAGACTGGGGTTACCAGAACCGCACGTGTGCCTTGCGTGTGTCTGCGCCAGGCCGTTTTGAATACCGTTCAGTAGACTCTATGGTTAATCCGTACCTTATGGGTGCTGCACTACTTAAAGCCTTTGATGATGGTATGGACAACGATCTTGATCCAGGTGATCCAGAAGAACGTAATATTTATGCGGCTATGGAGGCTGGTAAGCAAGTGACTAAATTACCAATGTCCTTAGGCGAGGCCATGAATGAGCTCGCTAATGATGAAGTGATTAAGTCCTCTATGCCTGGTGAAATGTACACTGTTTACAGTGGTCATAAGAATGATGAGTGGGAACGCTTTAACCAGACTGTGACTAACTGGGACACAGAAACCTATCTTGATTGCTTGCCGTAAACAGCACGCTTTCAGAAAACCCCGGCTGGTAAGGTTAATAGCCTGCCAGCCAATTTTATAACTACTCTAAAAGTAAATATTAGGAGACGCGACCATGTGTGGTATTGCAGGCCTTATCCATAAGAAGGCGGGCGGTGCAAACATCGGACAAGAAATGACTGATATGCTTCAAGCTTTGAAGCATCGCGGACCAGATTCTACCGGTTATGCGCTATATGGCTCCCCCATTAGTAACTACATAATGCGTATCAACCTTGCTGAGCAAGCTGATACAAAAAAAGGTTTTGACGTTGCATCACAGCTTCAATCTCGTAACGACCTAGTCGATGCGCGTATGGCTGAATTAGGTGCTAACGTGGCTAAGAAAGAAAACTCCACTTCTTACGCGCTGCGTTATGAAGTGTCTTTTGACGGCGACCTTAAAAACTTAATCGATTACATTGAAGACATCGAAGGCGTTGAAGTAATGTCTTGTGGCAACGGTCTTGAGTTGATCAAAGACTTAGGTGATGCAGCTGTTGTTTCAGCTCAGTACGGCATTAACTCTTTTCAAGGTTCTCACGCAATCGGTCACACCCGTATGGCAACTGAGTCTGACGTAGACATTCGTTCAGCTCATCCTTATTGGGCATATCCGTTTGCAGACGTATCTGTAGTACACAACGGCCAGTTAACTAACTACTGGACTAACCGTCGTGCGCTAGAGCGCCTTGGCAACCGATTTAACTCAAACTGTGACTCAGAACTCATTGCTGTTTACATTGCCAACCGCATAAGTGAAGGCGATGACTTAGAAAAAGCAATGCGTCGTTCAGTAGAAGACCTAGACGGTGTATTCACCTACCTAGTGGCCACTTCTGACTCGCTTGGAATGGCTAAAGACGTTATGGCTGCTAAGCCTATGGTTATCTATGAGAGTGATGACTTTATCGCGTTGGCTTCTGAAGAAGTTTCAATCCGTAAAATCTTCGATCACGATATTGACACATTTGACCCCTATGAAGGCGAGGTGCGCGTATGGCAACTGTAAGCACGTCCGGTCAATCCCATGATATGGGGTTGCATACGGAAAAGCTCACAAACCGAACTCAGCAGCGTTTTTTTGATGCTGGCGAATCGGCTAATCTTACTTATGCATGGGCTCCAGAAGTCGACACAAACAAAGTAGGCACTTTGGATTGTGAAGGGATGGACGCAACTGCAATTAACATTCGTATACGGGAATTGATGACTGAGGGTTGTGGCACAATAAACCTTAGTAATCCGGGTTCTATGCACGGTTTGTGTGTTGGCATCTTAAGCCGTTTACAGCTAAACGTCACTGGTAGTTTGGGCTATTTTGGTTGTGGTCTGATCGACGGACCGAATGTCAACATCTCTGGTCGTGTTGGCTGGTCATGTGGCGAAAATATGATGGCTGGAACCATTATTGTGCAGAAAAATGCAGGTTCTACCTTTGGCGCAGCCATTCGTGGTGGTGACCTAGTGTGCAGAGGCGATGTGGGTTCACGTACCGGCATAGACCAAAAAGGTGGCACCATCATTGTTGGTGGTAAAACTGGCGCATTCACAGGCTTTATGATGCAACGTGGTCGTATGATCATTCTTGGTGATGCTGGCATAAACCTTGGCGACTCTATGTACGATGGTACCATCTACGTAGGTGGAAAAATTGAAGGCTTAGGTGTAGACGCCGTGCCAGCTGACTTAAATGACCTTGACCGCAAGTGGTTAAAGTCCAAGCTTGATCTTTATGGTATGGAAGCGCCTAACGGCATCGATAACATTCAAAAGATCGTTGCTGGTAAGCAGTTGTGGAACTACGACAACCTCGAACCATCAGAGAAGAAGCTAGTTCTTTAAGAGCAGCGAGGATACTTATTATGGCAGTTGTTAATCAAAAAGAAATAATCGGGAAGAGCTTTATGTTCCCGCCGGAAGTCATGAATGACATCCACATAAAGTCCGACCTTGGTCGTTACCGTATGCGTGGTTTTTCATTGTTCAAAAAGATCCCAAGCTGGGACGATTTGACCTTCATGCCTGGTACTTTGACACGCTTCGTAATTGAAGGTTACCGTGAAAAGTGCTTAACCAAAACCGTGATCGGCCCTAGAGCCAAGCGTCCTTTGGTACTTGATATTCCTGTATACATTACTGGTATGAGTTTTGGTGCATTGTCTTACGAAGCTAAGACAGCATTGGCCCGTGGCGCAACCATGGCAGGCACTGCGACCTGTTCTGGGGAAGGCGGCATGATCCCTGATGAGCGTCGCTACTCTGAGAAGTGGTTTTATCAGTGTATCCAGTCTCGTTACGGCTTTAACCCACACCACTTGCGCCTAGCAGATGCGTGTGAATTCTTTATCGGCCAAGGCTGTAAAGTTGGTTTGGGTGGTCACTTGATGGGTCAGAAAGTAACTGATCAGGTGGCAGAAATGCGTTCCCTGCCAGCCGGTATTGACCAGCGTTCACCTGCTCGTCACCCAGATTGGTTGGGTCCAGATGACCTTTCTTTAAAGATCAAAGAAATTCGTGAAGCCACTGACTGGCAGATTCCTATTCAGCTTAAGCTGGGTGCGGCTCGTGTGTATGATGATGTACGTATGGCGGCTAAGTGTGAGCCAGACTCTATCTTCATCGATGGCATGGAAGGTGGCACTGGTGCCGGCCCTCACGTGGCTACGGAGGAAACAGGTGTTCCAGGTATCGCTGCAATTCGTCAAGCGCGCAATGCCCTAGATGACGTAGGTAAGACTGGTGAAATCAGTCTTGTTTATGCTGGTGGTATCCGTAATGGTGGTGACGTTGCTAAAGCTTTGGCATTGGGTGCCGATGCAGTTGCAATAGGTCACTCTTCGTTAATGGCGTTGAACTGTAATCGTGACATCGACGAAGCTGACTTCCCTAATGAAATGGGCGTAGAAGCGGGCTCTTGCTATCACTGCCACACTGGCCGTTGCCCAGTAGGCATTGCTACTCAAGACCCTAAGCTGCGTGCTCGTTTAAACCCAGATGAAGCTTCTGAGCGTGTATATAACTTCCTACACACTCTAACCATCGAATGTCAGTTGTTGGCACGTGCATGTGGTAAGACAAACATTCATTCTTTAGAGCCAGAAGATATTGCGGCTCTAACAATGGAAGCGTCTGCCATGGCCCAAGTACCATTAGCAGGCAGCCAGCACACAGTTGGCCGTCCAGACATGACGCGTTTCTAGGAGGACATTACAATGTCAAAAGAAGTAGATCATTATTTAACGACAGACGGCTTGGATACAGACCGTGAGAAGATGATTGGTCAGACTATTGGTTATCGTTACGACGTTAACTTGGTGCCTGACATGGATCATTGTACTCCGTACCTTACGGAATACATGGCCAAAATGAACTGGTCTGACCTTAACTGGTTGGAAGATGTTCACATGGGCTACGAAGAAGACCATGCTGCTGTTTTCGATCGCAATATCAACGCTTGGGTAACTATTCCCGATACCATTGATCTTCCGAACAATCAGCAAGACCGCGATATGATTGCGCGTGAACTGTTAGTGAAGTTCCAAATGTCTGAAAATCACCCTATGGTCCAACTGCGTGAAGCTTACGCAAAGTTCTAATAGTGAAACCTTGGGGCGCTAGCCCCAAGAATTCGGCATTAAAAAGCCCAGCTATTGCTGGGCTTTTTTGTGGCTGTCAGTTGATATTATTAGCATTGGAATGAAGCCATATAATAAATTAAGCAGACCACATTAATGCTTTTTGATGACGGGCTTTTAATGGAGGAAGGCCAAAGCGTTTTTTATAACATTTATAAAAACTGGGTAGAGAAGAGAAGCCACTATTTATAGCAATTTTTTCAACTGTAAACTCAGATTCAAATAATAATTTATGAGCATGATTAAGGCGCTTTTCTAAATAATAAATACTTGGAGAAATACCAATATATACTTTAAATAAACGTTGAATTTGACGTTTTCCTAAGCCTGCATAACCACTTATTTCAGAAAGAGTTAATGGCTCATCAATATTATTTTCCATTAATGATGCCACTTGCTGTAAAGAATTAGGCCAACCGTAAGGGCTAACCTTATTATCTAAACGATGCTCTTTAGGGGTGCGCAACATGCCACAATTCATCTCTTCTGCTACCGAAATAGCCAATGACTTACCATGATGAAGATGGATAATATGTAGCATCATATCTAGGCTTGTACTCCCACCTTGGCAAGTAAAGCGGTTATTATTGACATTAAAAATGGCACGGTTTGGTGTGGCACCTTGCTGGCGCAGATTAGTTAAGTGACGGTGATCTATGGTCCATCGACAATCCTCTAGTAAGCCTGCACAATAAAGGTAGTAAGGCCCGGTGCCCACACCGCCTAGTAACGTACCATTTTCTGCTAGGCGCTTTAAGGGCTTAGTAAAGCCTTGAAGAGGGAGTTGATAAACATCCTGACTTGCACAAATAACTAATGCGTCAAGTTGATCTAAAGCTAGGTCAGAGGTCAAGGGGAGGGTATCAATCTGGATACCGCATGAAGACATTACAGCCCCCCCTTTCAATGAAAATAACTTCCATCGATAAAGAGCATCCCCAAGGCGGTGATTAGCAACTTTTAATGGCTCAATAATATGGCTCATTTCAGCCAAGTTATAACCAGGAATTAATAATGCGCCTAGCTGCCAATTTTTATTTTTTATTATATCTAGCGGCATAAAAAATCACCAATTTAAATATTTTTTAAATACAAGTTATGCCTGTATTATTCAGTACCATATTAATCTTAATTTGTCGTTTTCACAATATATTTCAGTTAAATTGTGTCGCTCTAGGACAATAATATATACAGGTTCACATTAATTATAAACAATAATATTTTATATAAAGGATATGTTTTAAAATGACACACTTGGGTAAATTATGTATATAAAATATACATTAGCTATTTGGCTATTAATATTATTATTTAGGCATTCATAAGGTTTACTAGAAAAATTAATAGCGCTAAGCGATGGCAAACTGAACCCATTCGATCAAAGGTGTTGGATATATTCCTAACCACAAAGTAGCCAACATTAAGAGCATTAACAGTAATTTTTCATTGGTACCAAGAACCCAATGGTGGTCACTAACTGGAGGTTTGCACAGCACCAATATTACCCGTAAGTAATAATATAGCCCTAGACTACTCCCTAGCACTAGCAGACCCAGTAACATCCACAGCTGACTGTCTACTGCTACTAGAACTAAATAATACTTACCAATAAAGCCTGCTGTTAAAGGCATTCCAGCCAGAGCTAACATGGCCAGAATTAACGAGCCTGCTAATAAAGGTTGCTGAAACAGAAGGCCTTCGTAATCCATTAAAGTGCCACTCTCAAAACGTCTGTCCTTTGCCGCTAGCTGGCTTATTACTGCGAACGCTAGCATGGTCATACAAGCGTATGTGATTAAATAAATAGCAGCTCCTTCAAGCGCGGTGGATAATGCTGCCGCCCCATCGGGTGCAGTGGCTGCTAGGGTTACAATAAGATATCCCATATGGGCAATACTGGAGTAGCCAAGCAGACGTTTTAAATTGCTTTGTCGCAAAGCCAGCAGGTTGCCCATAATCATGGACAACACTGCCATTAGTGTTAAGCCTAAAAGTAGCCCGTTCAAATACTCACCCTGGGCCATCATCAACCAGCGCATAACGAAGGCGAATACAGCCACTTTAACAGCCGCTGCCAAGAAGCCAGTAACAGGGGCTGGCGCGCCTTGGTAAACATCTGGCGTCCACATATGAAAGGGTACCCAAGACATCTTGAAAGCCACACCTACGAGCATCAGGGCAGCGCCAACGACTAAGTACCCTGATTGTAAGTGTGGCCCACCTGAAATGACTTTAAGGTCAATGGTTAGGGTGCCTGCATAAGCGTAAATTAATGCCACTCCAAAAAGCAAGAAACTTGAGGATACTCCAGAGAGCACCATGTACTTGACCCCAGCTTCAAGGGTCATGCTGACCTGCTGTTTACTGTGGGCCATATAACCCACCATGGCAAACAAAGACACGCTCATAAGCTCTAGGCCAATAAACATGCTAGCAAAATGATTACTTGCGACCAACACGCAGGCACCTAAAGCCGCCAGAGACAGCAATATATAATACTCTTCACATATTTCATCAGCAGTTTCTAGATAGGCGTAGGACATCCAGGCACAGGCTAAGCTTACTAGTAACACCACTGCTCCTAGTAAACGGCTGAAATCGTCTATGATCAATAAAGGGGTTACTTGTTGTGGCGTATCACCCATTTGCGAAAAGGCCCAAAAAGCGGCCAAAGCAAAGCCAATACAGGTGACCCAACAAGTAAGTTTGTGGCTGCGTGCAAAGGCTATTAGCAGTAATAATATGACACTAATTGAAGCTACCAGTAACAAAGGAATGAGTGATGCTAATTCGACCCAATTCATATTAACCTCCTTTGCTTAAGTGCATCAGACTATCCACTGGTGCGGCGGTTACAGTAAATATGAGATTGGGCCAGAACCCTAGCAAAACCAGGCCAACCACTAATAAACCCAACATCAATAGCTCACGTGCGTTAAGGTCCAGCGCCTTAGTTTTGTCACCTACAGCCATACCAAAAAAACCTTTTTGCATAATAACTAAGGCATAAACTGGGGCGAGAATCATCGCCAAGGCCGCCAGTGAGGCAGCCCAGGGCTCTATTTGGAATGCCCCTAGCAAGATCATGAACTCACCAATAAAGTTTGCTAGACCAGGCAACCCTAGAGTGGCCAATGCAAACACCATACTTAAGGTAGCCAGCTTAGGCATGAGGGCCCATAAACCACCCATTTGATCCAAGGCGCGGGTATGCAAGCGTTGTTGCAACAAACCAGCAATGGCAAATAGTCCTGCAGAGCTCAACCCATGACCCACCATTTGCATCACAGTACCCTGTAAACTGAGGTGGTTCCAGGCAAATATTCCTAAGCTTACAAAACCCATATGGCTAATGGAGGTGTAGGCAATGAGGCGTTTAAGGTCATTTTGGGCAAAGGCCAATTTGGCTGCATAGAGCACACTTAATACCCCTAAACCCATGGCGATGGGTGCAAAAGCTAGCGCGGCATCTGGAAACAAAGGCCACACAAAACGCAACAAACCATAAGCCCCTGTTTTTAATAAAATACCGGCTAACAATATGCTGCCTGGTGTGGGTGCTTGGGTATGCGCGTCAGGTAGCCAATTGTGCACTGGTAGACCAGGCAATTTGACTAAGAAAGCCACATAAAAACCCAGCATCAACCACATGCCCATGCTGCCACTGGTATCAGTTTGGGTTAGAGTGAACCAAGAAAAACTCCATAAGCCAGTTTGCTGCTGGTTTAATAATACCAGGCCTACCATGGCAGCCAGCATTAATAAGCTACTGGCTTGGGTATAGATAAAAAACTTGGTGGCAGCAAAGCGTCGGTTTTCATGACCCCAGATGGCAATAATGAGGAACATAGGCACTAGCATAACTTCCCAAAAAACAAAGAAAAGGAATAAATCTAAGGCACTAAACACTCCCACAACACCGGCTAAAGTAAAGAGAAAATTAAGATAAAACAGGCCGCAACGATGGTTGATTTCATGCCAAGCAGATAATAACGCCACGTAGCCCAATACCAGTGTTAAGCCAATGAGGACCAGGCTTAAACCATCAGTGGCCAACAATAAATGAATACCAAAGCGCTCAATCCATGGCCAGTCTGTATGCATTGTCCAGAGTGAGGTATGTAGTGAGTGTGTGCTGTCAAGCCAAAGGCTAGTGTAAAACATGCTGGCCACTAGCAAGCTAGCCAAACTAAGCCAACGGCTGGCAATCGGGGATCTGTGCCCCGTCATCAAGGCCAATACCCCCCCACCTAATAAGCTAATTATAATGCCCAGAAGTTGCATCGCGTTTATTCCCCCATAGCCTTATTTACCTACCGTACTGATTGCCAAGGCCAATATAATAATAGCGGCACTAGCCAAGGTGGCAATATAGGCGCGTAACTGACCATTTTGTAATTGGCTAAACAACCTGTGTAAAAAGCGGCTTAGCTGTATCAACAATGTGGGTAGTCCATCAATAATATCGTTGCGGTTCACCTGGGCCAAGGATGTAAAAGGGGTTAAGAACAGACGTCTGTAAAGGCCATCAAACCCAAAGCCTTGGAACCAGAATTGGCGGAGTCTTTGCCAATGGGCTAAGCGTAAACCCTGCCATTTGTGGCGCACATATACTTGATAGGCAATACCAATACCCAGCAATGGTAATCCAATAGCCACTACTATAGTCCACATGGGTGGGTGGCCCGCAGGAGATGATGGCAGCACGTCACCTGTAGGTAATACAAACCAACCAGCGACCAAAGATAAGGTGGCCAAAATAATTAGGGGAGGATGGAACTGCCACCCTTTGGGTTCGTGGGGCTGCACTTTTTCAGCCCCAAAGAACACTAAAAATAATAATCGAAAACTATAGATGGCGGTAATAAACGCCCCTAAAACGCCACCAGCCCAAAACCAAGGGCCATACACAGGTAATTGCCAACTGGCATTGAGTATGGCTTCTTTGCTAAAGAACCCCGATGTTGGTGGCAGGGCTACCAAACAAGCACTGCCAATGACAAAGCACCAAAAAGGCACTGGCAATTGGCGCCGTAAGCCACCCATCAAGCGGATATCCTGCTCATGGTGTAGGGCTAATATAATTGAACCGGCGGTCATAAATAACAACGCTTTAAAAAGGGCATGGGTCATCAAGTGAAAAATACTCTCACTCCAGGCGCCCACACCTAAAGCAAAAAACATATACCCAATTTGGCTCATAGTTGAGTATGCAAGAACCCGTTTAATGTCAGTTTGGTTAAGGGCGGTGAAACCAGAAATTAATAAGGTAAAAAGGCCTATAAATGCGACTGCCAACAACACATCTGGAGCTTGCAAAAAGACACCATGAGTGCGTGCAATAAGATAAACTCCTGCCGTTACCATAGTCGCTGCATGGATTAACGCGCTCACTGGCGTGGGGCCGGCCATAGCGTCTGGTAACCAAATATGCAGTGGTAACTGTGCTGACTTACCTACAGCACCAGCCAGTAAAAGAGTGGCAATGAGAGTAGGTTGATTAGCACCCACCACAAATTTTTCAGGGGCTAACACCATGATGGAGGGTAAGTCTAGGGTGCCTAACTCACGGTATAATAGGAATAAGCCTATGGCAAACGCTGTGTCACCGACTCGCGTCACAATAAACGCTTTGCGAGCGGCATAGCCATTAGCTGGATCTTGGTACCAGAAGCCAATGAGCAAAAAGCTACAAACTCCCACACCTTCCCAACCTAAAAACAACAATACCAAGTTGTCTGCCAAAACCAGCATCAACATGGCGGCTACAAATAGATTCATATAGGCAAAAAAGCGCTGATAATCAGGGTCTTGCCACATGTAACCAGAGGCATACCAATGGATTAAACTACCTACACCGGTAACCACAAACAACATACTCAAAGACAGACCATCTAAGTAGAGCCCAAAACTCACCTCAAGCTCCCCTGCAGTGAGCCAAGGCCATAGTTCTACTTGATAGGTTTGGGCTGCGCCTGGGCTATAAAAATCAAGTGCCACCCAAAGCGTAATTAAAGCCGCTATGGCTATCGAACCCACACCAATTAGTCGCGCTAGTGAGCGAGTAAAACGGCCATGCCCCAGAACTAATAGGAAAAAGCCAACTAAAGGTAGACCTGGGATAAGCCACAATTGATGCATCACCTTCTCCTAGCCTCGCAACTTGTTCAGTTGATCTACATCAACGCTGTTATGGTGACGAAATAGCAGCAAAGTAAGGCCCAAACCCACGGCAACCTCTGCTGCACCTAAGGTAATTACCGCAAGAAACATAATCTGCCCTTCGGCCTGATTCCATGCGGAGCCAGCAGCAATAAATGCAAGCGCAGAGGCATTAAGCATGACCTCGATAGAGATCATCATAAACAACAGATTACGCCGCACCATAACACCCACTAGGCCTAGGCAAAATAAAATACCAGCTAATATAATTGCATGATCTATGTATTGATTATCCATTGCCTGCCTCATCTAAGGTGTTCTGGTCCATATGAGAAGGCATTTTACGCGCGATATGGAAGGCACCAATAAGTCCAGACAAGAGTAAGAATGACGCCAGCTCTACTACCAACACATAAGGGCCAAACAGGGCTATGCCAACATCTTTTACTGCCACCCCGTGGACACCATAGGGCTGCAAAGGGTGCTCGCTATTCATCCCTAACAGCAGCAAAGCGAGTAAGATAGATGCCAGTATCGAAGGCATTATCCAACCTCTTGCTGGCAGCCAAGCCGCTTCAAGCGCTGCAGACCTTTGGCCTTGGTTGAGCATCATTACAACGAATACAAATAGAATCATCACGGCACCAGCATAAACAATGACTTCTAAAGCAGCAGCAAATGCTGCACCTAAGAGGTAAAAAATAATTGCTAAGGACAAGGATGAAACAATTAAATACAACAATGCGTGAACAGCATTGTGACGACTAATCATAAGCAAAGTGGCCACCACAGTGACCCCACAACTTGCATAAAATACAATATTGTAGAGGTAGGCCCAGATCATATTCTTTCTCCTCGTTGGCAAATTAATGTGGGGTTATGGCAACAAACTTTTTATATTTACCGGCTGTGCTTCTTGGCAACCAGCCCCTTTAGCACGACCTGACACGGCCTTGCCACACATCTCATAAAAATTATAATCAGGGTGTTTTCCGGGGCCATCAATCAGTAAATGCTGTTTTTCATAAACCAGATTTTGGCGGTCATACTCTGCCAGTTCAAAATCTTGAGTAAGCTGAATAGCATAGGTTGGGCAGGCTTCTTCACATAACCCACAAAATACACAGCGAGAGAAATTAATACGGAAGTATTCAGCTGACCAACGGCCACTCTCATCTTCTGTTTTTTGTAACGATATGCAATCTGTAGGGCAAGCGCTTGCGCATAAGTTACAGGCCACACAACGCTCTTCCCCGGTGGGATCTCTGGTAAGTACAATACGACCCCGAAAGCGGGGTGCCAAATAAGGCATTTGTTCTGGGTATTCAACCGTATCGGCTTTGGTAAAGGTATGGGAAGCAACCTTCACTAAGGTGACAATATTACTGTAAAAATAATCCCAGACAATATATCCAAGGTGGACAAGACCTGTCTTGTGTTGCATAAAATCTTATCTCCTATATTAGTATTAACGCACCGGTAATAATCAAGTTGAGTAGTGACAAGGGCAGCATGAATTTCCAACCAAAAGCCATCAATTGGTCATACCTAGGGCGTGGTAATGACCCTCTAATTAAAATCATCAGTAGCACCAAAGTAATGGTTTTGAGCAAGAACCACGCTATTGGAGGGAGCCAATCTGGCCCCAACCAACCACCAAAAAATAACACGGTGATCATCGCTGCACTCATCAGCACACTGACATATTCGCCGATAAAAAACATAGCAAACTTCATACCTGAATATTCTGTATGAAAACCTGCAGTGAGTTCGTGTTCTGCTTCTGGCAAATCAAAGGGGGTACGGTGGCTTTCGGCAATGCCTGCCATAAAAAAGATAAAGAAGCCGATTATTTGTGGCCCAATAAACCATCCATCAACCTGAGCCAACACCAGCTCACGTAAGTTGAAGGTGCCAGCAAGCATGACGACACCCATGAGAGATAGCCCCATGAATACTTCGTAGCTAACCATCTGTGCCGCCGCCCGCAAGCCACCGAGCATGGCGTATTTATTATCCGAAGCATATGCACCAAACATGACTGCATAAACTCCCAAGGAGGTCATGGCAAGGAAGAATAATAAACCAATGTTTAAATCTACCACGCCAACGCCTGGCGCCATGGGAATTACTGCGAATGCCGCCACCACCACAAACATTGCAAAAGCTGGAGCGACAATGAAAATGAGTCTATCGGCAAAGGGGGGCACCCAATCTTGTTTCATCAATAACTTAATCATGTCAGCGACAATCTGCAAGGTGCCAAAAGGACCAACACGGTTGGGGCCATAGCGATCTTGCCAGATTCCTAATAAGCGCCGTTCAAGCCAGGTGAGTAAGGCAGCCCCAAACACCACACTTAATAGGATTAGCACCACATTAAGTAAGCTATTCACTAGAGGGTCCATATTAAGTCGCCTCGTCCGTTGCGGTGCTAAGCTTCACTGCTGCAGGTAAATGGCCTACGTTGATGGGCGCTTGGTAATGGCTAGGTAACAACACTAAATCCATTGCCATCGACGCGTCCAAGGTTAACGGGAGGCGCCATTGTAATTGTGCTAATTCAACACAAACTTCAACTACCTCTGTTAAGCCCATTTGAGCCGCAGTTTGCGGGTGTATGCGGGCGCTCAAGGGGTCACTGCGTTGCCTTAGGGCGGTGCTTAAATGACTTGCTTGGTCGCTTGCAAACAGACGACTCTGGCTGTGAGCCAGAATTTGCCCAGCACCAATAGTAATACTAGGAATAAGGGTACTTGAGGTTAAAGGCAAACCTTGTAGACCATCAAATAGCCTCAGGCCCGCTTCACCACCCTTGAGGGGACCATTTATTTCTTCCTGAAATTTGTTGATAGCTTCGTTGGAGTTCCAACCTGGGCTCCATACTTGTGGCATCAGCGCACTTGGCTTATTAATGGGTGTGCCCTCCATGGTATAGCCCAAAGCCGAATCTAAGTCTTCTGGTTGTTTGGCTTCACTGACGCTTTCATGAGCATGAAGACTAGTTCGCCCAGACGCCCGATGACTTTGGCGGGGAATTTTCATTCCGGCAACCCGGAAATCTGCGTCAGGTGCAACGTTACACCAGTGACTAAATAGGCCCCCTTGCTGGCTAACTAGGTTGCACACATGATCGAACTTTATGCAGTTGGCTAGCTGTGTAACAGAAGTGCCAGGGTCTCCGGTTTGACTCACCATTTTTGCCAAAGTTGCCAAGCTGCGCCAGGCGTCTGCCCGTCCCTGCTTGTCATGGACGGCGAAAAAACGCTGGGCACGGCCCTCATTATTGATGTAAGTCCCTTCAGTTTCAAACGTATTAGCACAGGCGATAACTACATCGGCTTTTTTGCTGGTGGCACTAGGCAAGTGATCCAGCACAATTAAATGCCGCAAATTTTCGCACATAGCCCCAGCCTCGGTAGATAGAGCAAACAGATCAGCTTGTAAAACGATTAGAGCGCTGGCAGTGCTTTGTTGCTGTAATCGAAGACTCAAATCACCCACGTGCTTAGCGTCTTGATTGAGCATGCCCAAACCCATACTGTTAGCGGCCTCTAAACAATAACTTAACCAAGCTTGGGTGCCGCTATTGTGGCCCAAAGCCAAGGCCAATTGTGCTGCCCTATCAATTAATTCAGGACTCTGGCTGCTGGAACCACTGATCACCAGTGGGCGTTTTGCGCCAGCCAGCAAGGTGAGGCTACGCTGCACTTGGCCGTGCAGTTTGGCGGATAGTTTTGAACTATCCAACGTGCCATCAATAGCACTCGTTAAGGCCTGAGCATAGTCACACATTTCTTCTGGGGTAAGTTGCAAACATAGGCTACTGATATCGTCTAACCCAGTAGATGCAGTGGTAACACTGATAATAGGGCTAAGTTGGTTTTGTGTATGAATGCGGACTGGCTCGTCTTGCCATCTGGGAATACCAATGGCAGCAGCCCTGGCAAAGCCTAGGTTACGACTTGCTTGGCGCACACTTAACGCCATACGCGGGGCTGTATGTAATAGATCTTCGCCAATAATGATAATGGCATCGGCTTGTTCGATTTGCTTTAGGCTTGGGCTATGAAGGTTTGTTTGTGTGAGGTGATGCAGTACATGAGTTTGAATAGCATCTTGCACAGCATTATGCCCAGCATAAAAATTAGCCTTGCCAACTAAACTTTTTAACCCAAAATTCTCTTCCACCGAGGCCCGTGGTGAGCCCAAACCAAAGACATTTTCAGCCCCTAATTCATTAATAATTTGGGCCACATAGTCTAACGCATCAGCGTTATCACAAGTCACTTTTTCAGATTCACCCAGCGGCTGCACTTGGGCTTGATACAAGCCTTGTTCACTATTACTGTGGGCAAAACCATAGCGGCCTTTATCGCAGATAAAATATCCATTCACTTGGCTATGATAGCGATTAGTGACCCGTTTCACTCGACCTTCGCGTTCACCGACGGACAAGTTACAGCCTAAGCTACAGTGGCTACAAATACTCGGTGCTGATTGTAAATCCCACTTTCGAGTGTAACTATCACTCAATACCTTGTCGTAAAACACCCCCGTGGGACAAACTTCAGCTAAATTGCCACTAAAGTGACTGCTTAAACAACCGTCTTCATGGCGCCCAAAATACACATTTTCCTTGCTGCCAAGGACCACTAAATCATCACCGCCAGCGTAATCTTGGTAAAACCTTACACATCGATAGCAGCTAATGCAGCGGTTCATTTCATGGCCAACACAAGGGCCTAAATCTTGGTTATGGTAGGTTTTTTTAGCCCCTTTATAGCGTCTTTGAGTGTGTCCAGATTGCAGTGTCATGTCTTGTAAATGACATTCACCGCCTTCCTCACACACGGGGCAATCGTGGGGGTGATTGGCCATGGTAACTTCAATACATTGCTGTCGAAATTCGCTAGCCATAGGTGCTGAGAGGCTCACACGCATGCCTTCAACAACTGGGGTCATACAAGCCATAGCCATGCGGCCCCGCTGATCTTCATCATCTTGATACAACTGCACTGCGCACTGGCGACACGAGCCTACAGAACCTAAGGCTGGATGCCAGCAAAAATAAGGCAGATCTTTGTCTAAGCCAAGGCATGCCTCTAGCAAGTGGCCGCCAGACTTTACTTTATAGGCAGAACCGTCGACATATATGGTGACAAGTTTATCTGTTGTGGCGTTCATTACATGGCCTCTTTCTTTAACCCATTATCAGGCTTAGGTGAATTACCATGGGGGCAACACGCCTGCTCAATATGGGCTACAAAATCGTCACGGAAATACTTAAGAGCACTTTGCAACGGCTCCGCTGCACCCGGAGCTAAGGCACAAAAGGTGTTGCCAATGCCAATGTAGCCACACAGCTTTAATAGATGCTCAAGATCTTCATGCTGGCCCCGACCCGCTTCTAAGTCAGTCAGAATCTGTCTAATAAAAGGTAAGCCATTACGGCAGGGAGTGCACCAGCCACAAGATTCTTGAGCAAAGAATTGAATTAAATTAAGTACCATGCCCACCACGCATGTTTGGTCGTCGAGCAAGATCATAGTGCCAGTGCCCATGCGACTGCCGGCGTGTTGAATGGTGCCATAGTCCATAGCTAAGTTTAAGTGCTCTTCTGTTAGAAAATCTGTGGAGCCACCCCCAGGTAAAAAACCTCGCAATTTGACGCCGTCCTGCATCCCTCCAGCCATGGCAATAATATCGGCTACCTTGGTGCCAATAGGCAACTCCCAGCAGCCTGGAGTCTTTACCCGACCACTAACTCCATAAATTTTGGTGCCATTGTCATCACCCAAACCCAAGTTGGCAAACCAATCAATGCCGTGATAGAGAATATGTGGCAAGTTGCATAAGGTTTCGGTGTTATTAACCACAGTAGGCCGACCAAATAAACCACTAACCTGGGGGAAAGGTGGCTTAAAGCGTGGCTGTGCGCGCTTGCCTTCAAGTGAGTTAATAAGGGCGGTTTCTTCACCACAAATATAGCGCCCTGCGCTGGTATGCAAAAGCATAGTTAAACTAAAACCTGACTCATTAACTGGGTCACCAAGTAAACCAGCAGCGTGTGCCTCATCAATGGCATGCTGCAAACGCTCAGCACACAAGTCATAATCTGCACGTAGAAAAATAAACGCCGTGTCTGCCTGTACTGCGTAAGCTGCGATAGCTAGGCCTTCGATCAACTGGTGGGGATCATGTTCCATTAACCAGCGATCCTTAAATGTGCCAGGTTCCATTTCGTCAGCATTACAAATGACATAACGCTGGCCTGGCAGTTTTTCTAGTGGCGGTACAAAACTCCACTTTAAACCAGCCGAAAACCCTGCTCCACCGCGGCCGCGCAGATTGGCATTTTTCACCCAGTCCACCACCTCACTGGGGCTCATAGATAAGGCTTTGGTAAGCCCCTGATAGCCATAATTGGATTGATACTCAGCCAGAGTTGTGACGCTACCATCAGCTTTAATGTGTTGGCTTAAAGGTTGGTTTATAGTTTGAATATTGGTCATGAGGACTGCTCCTGCGCCCGACGCACCAGAAGAATGAGCGATGCAGGGGTTAATTGACGCGTCAGTTGATCGTCCACCATTGCCACAGGCGCATGATCACAAGCCCCTAGGCACGGAGTTGGCAAAAGTGTGATGGCGCCATCAGGGGTGGTCTCACCTAAGGCAATGTTTAATTCTTGGGTCACTGCTTGGGCCAAGCCTTGATAACCCATAATCCAACAACTGACACTGTCACAGATAGAAATTACTGTTGTGCCCACAGGTTGGCGATAAATTTTATTATAAAATGTCGCCACTGAATCGACCTCATCAGGGCTCATTTGTAGACGTTGGGCAATGGCTTTTACCTTGCCATCAGATACCCATCCTTGCTGTTGTTGGACAATTTTTAAGGCCTCAATCGCAGCCGCTTGGGGCTGTGGATAATGATGTATTTGCGCAGCGATAGCAGTTTCCTCATGCTCGTTAAGCGGCTCAATTTTAAGCCGCCAATCAGCGCAATGGGTGGCAGCATCAGTAGCGATTATTGGTGTCATCAGTGCTCCTTAACGGTCCACGTCGGCCATCACAAAGTCAATACTGGCTATGATGGCGATCATGTCAGCTACCATCATGCCTCGACTCATGGTTGGAATCATCTGCAGATGGGCAAAAGATGGGGTGCGAATACGTGTGCGATAAGAGGTAGTGCTGCCATCACTGACTAAGTAATAACTGTTTAAACCCTTAGCAGCCTCAATAGGCAAACATACTTCTCCTGCTGGAATAGCCGGCCCCCAGCTGGAGTGCACAAAATGATGAATCAAGGTCTCAATATCTTGCATAGTACGCTCTTTGGGTGGTGGCGTAGTCAGCGGGTGGTCGGCCTTATACGGGCCTTCTGGCATGTGGTCTACGCATTGTTGGATGATGCGCAGACTTTGGCGAATTTCTTGTAACCGCACCATTGCTCGATCATAACAGTCACCATTGCTACCTAATGGAATATCAAAATCAAAGTTTTCATAACCGCTATAGGGCATGCGCTTACGCATATCCCAATTGTACCCTGTGGCCCTTAAGCCGCCGCCAGTGATACCCCAGTCGATGGCTTCTTCACTGGTATATCGGCCCACACCCACGGTCCGTTGTTTAATAATACGATTGTCGAGCACCATTTTTTGGTACTCATCTAAGCGTTTGGGCATACGCACTAAAAACTCCCGCATCATTGCATCCCAGCCTTGGGGGAGGTCTTGTGCAACACCACCAATACGGAACCAGCTAGGGTGCATACGACCGCCAGTGATGGCCTCGATGATGCCAAAGAGCATCTCACGATCAGCAAAAATATAAAAAATAGGTGACATTTGTCCAATATCTTGGGCAAATGTACCAAAAAATAAGAAATGGCTTTGGATACGGAAGCATTCACACAACATGACCCGAATAGTTTCTACCCGCTGCGACACCTTAATGCCGGCAAGCTTTTCTACTCCCATGACATAAGGCAAGTTATTCATTACCCCACCGAGGTAATCAATGCGGTCGGTGTAGGGCATATAGGTGTGCCAGGCTTGGCGCTCTCCCATTTTTTCTGCACCCCGATGGTGGTAGCCTATATCAGCCACGGCATCCACTACTTCTTCACCATTAAGTTGCACAGCTATGCGGAACACACCATGCACACTAGGATGGTTAGGCCCCATGTTGAGAAACATATAATCAGTATTTTTTCCCTCGCGTTTCATTCCCCATTGTTCAGGTACAAAACGTAACGCCTCTTGTTCTTCGTCTTGCATTTGATCATTAATACTAAATGGCTCCATTTCTGTAGCGCGGGCTGGATGCTCCTTGCGCAGCGGGTGACCTTTCCAAGTGGGTGGAATGATGAGTGGGTATAAGTTTGGGTGGCCAACAAAATCGATGCCAAACATGTCGTGACACTCTCGTTCATACCAATTGGCGTTAGGCCACAAATCACATTGGCTGTCGATACGTAGCTGAGCGTCCATCAATGCCACCTTAATGCGTAAAAAGGTGTTGCCAGTCAAACTTAATACTTGATATACCACGGTAAAGTCACTTGGAGGCTGGCCTTCGCGGCGACTGCGCACACGTTCATCAATAGCGGTGAGGTCATACAACATGGTGTAGCCAGGGTGTAACTCGTGCTTGCAATAATGTAACAGGGCACCTACATGTTGGGCATCTACCCAAAGGCTGGGGATTCCATCTGCAGTATTTTGTTCAATTAAAGGATGAGGGAATTGTTGTTTCAGCAGTAACACAAGGTCAGCATCACCCATGGCGCAGGGTTTAGACTGGCGTAAAGGCACACTCATAACAATTAAACCCGATCCGGGTTAGGTAAATGGGTCATGCGAATACGCTCTGGGGTACGCAGATCACGTTGTGAAGGCATTGAGGGCTTTTCTACCCCGTCTGGCCCTAATACCCAGCTTAATGGCCTATTTTCATGTCGAATTGCATCTTGTAATAACATTAAACCCTGTAACAGGGCTTCTGGCCGGGGTGGGCAACCCGGTACATATACATCTACGGGAAGGAATTTATCAACGCCCTGCACTACGCTATAAATATCATATAACCCGCCTGAATTAGCGCAGGAGCCCATGGAAATAACCCATTTAGGTTCTAAAAGTTGTTCATAGAGACGTTGAATAACGGGTGCCATTTTGCGAAAAACAGTGCCAGAAATAACCATTACATCAGCTTGGCGGGGTGTGGCGCGGATGACTTCTGCACCAAAACGGCCAATATCATGGCGTGACGTAAAAGCGGTGGCCATTTCTACATAACAACAGGAAAGACCAAAATTAAATGGCCAAAGAGAGTTGCTCTGCCCCCATGCCACCAAGTCTTTAACCTTGCCCAACACCAAGCTGTCTTCCACCGACTGGGCAAAACTCTGGTCTTGTGACGCAATAAGGTTAGCGCCATAGGTACTGGATTTTAGCTTCGGCATAACAATCCCAGGACTCTTTTAGAGCCAGTTATTATTTTATTACACATTGCGTGCCGGTAGTTTAAGTTAAAAATCCAGCAATTAGCGTGCGTCCAAGTTGCGTAAATCGAGTTTTTGTCTGCTGGTGCGCCAGTCTAGTGCGCCAAGGCGCCACAGGTAGATTAGCGCTGCAAACAAAATAAGTATGAAGATTAGAGCTTCACTAAAGCCTAACCAGCCAGTTTCCTTAACGGCCACAGCCCAGGCAAAAAGAAACACTACCTCTAAGTCAAAGATGACAAAGAAAATGGCAAATAAGTAGAAGGGAATAGGCATGCGAATATGGGTAGATCCTGCAGGTACAATGCCACATTCATAGGGTTCGTTAACGGCCCGCGACACTCTGCGGCCACCTAGCAAGGCTGGCAGTGTCAGCATTAGTCCGATTAGGCCTGCCACCATTATCAAAAACAGTGCCAAGGGCCAAATTTGGCTCATTAACTCCTCTCCATAGGTCATATTTACTGCCTTTCATCAAAAGTAGAGATAAAAAAACTAAAAATATATGGGCAAAATAACTGCTGTTTAACTAGCCAAAATCTGATCAGTGCTAGTACCACAAGATGTCAATTAGTATAGAAGAGAAAAATACTATTTTGCAACTTATTCATTACAGTCCTTTTATTATTATATTTTTAACATATAAAACAATCACTTAACTCATTTTTAAAAAAGACTCATTTAATCTAAGAAATTGACTAACACTAAAAAGTGGCGTAATACTGGATCTACTGCCATTGATTTATGCTTTGGGAGCAACTCAATAAAGGGGTTTTCTACCATGTTAAACTCAATCAATATTAAAGATTTCATGTCAGTCAACCCACTTACCTTTGCGCCTGCTACTCACATCATGGATGCCATTCATGAAATGTTAGTTCGAAAAGTAACAGGTGGGACCGTGTTGGATGACCAAGGTAGAGTTGTAGGAGTTATTTCAGAATTAGACTTACTAGACAAGCTGGAGCAAATAGCTTACTACCAAGAAGGTGACGCTTGTATTGGAGATTTAATGTGCAGTGAAGTAGACGTTTTGCCTTTGCAAACTACATTATTTGAGGCAGCACGTACTTTAACTCAACACAAGCGTCGGCGTATGCCTGTAGTTGACAACGGCCTCTTTGTTGGCCAAATTAGCTGCCGTAGTATCCTACAAGCGTTTAAAGACGCTGTGTTGGCCCATGACAAAAAAGAGGATTAATCAATGCCAACTGAAGGACTAAGTAAGGCTTCGTTGATGATGTCTAGTATTCTCTAAGCAGGGCTAAAATAAGGGCCCTATTATTATCATAATTAACAAAATGGGCTCCATGCGCCCTCTTTGAGAAAGCAATTCACTGTTCTAAGACAATACCCCCCCTAAAGGAATTTATCTTTTTACCCCATGCTTCTAAACTTCACCAGTGTACTCGCCACGTGCAGGGTAATCATTAGCAATAGCAAAATCTAAAGCGCCTAATAATTCAGCAAAATGGGGCCGAGCGAAGGGCATCGTTTGTGTTGATCCATAATAAAGTGACTGATCTGGGCTTACTAAAAATAGCCCTGGTTCAGAAAATAATGCAGGTTCTTCAATGCCAATTGACGTTTTGCCTCTAGAGGTAGAAATATAAAGCCCCCATTCTTTAGCTGTAGCAAGGCTCATACCATAACCAAACTTAAGACTATCACCTGGAACTTTGTCTGCCATTTGCCGAGTGCGTTCTTCGCCATCTGAACTAACTGCTATACAACTCACGCCTCTTTTTGCAAATTCTTCAACATGGCGCTGAAAATCAATCAGCTGTTTTGCGCAAATTGGGCAATGCAAACCTCGGTAAAAACAGATGACAACGCCCCGTTCTGCAATATCAGTAGATAGATTGAATTCACCATGATCCAGGGTCTCTAATGTAAGATTTGGGGTTTTCTGGCGCGGTAATAACATATTGTCCTCTATTTTCTGTGGGGTATTTCCTATCTACTATAACTGATATTATTATCATATAAATACGATTTAATGGATTAAAACAACGATATGTCTGAATTTGATCGACTTTCTTCTCTGATCAACCGGTTTTCTTTAAAGGTGACTCCCCAACAAGGTGTTCAGGTTAACCTTGTCATCATGGGAGATATAAAAACACAGGTGCCTACTAAGATATTGCTGGCACCTCTAAGTTTTTTAGGTAACGTTACCTTGGTGGACGACTATATAATGTTCAGTGCTGGTGCAGACTGGGGGGGGCGAGATAACCCTTTATTAGCCACTTTACCAAACTTAATTGAGATTAATATCCAACACAACCCAGATCTATCCATGTTGGCCCGTTTACTTAAAACTGAAGCTGAAGCTCAGCGGTGTGGCGTAAGCGGAGTGCTTAACCGCCTAGGAGAAGTGTTAATGATTAGGATCCTACGTCAGCAACTAGAACGAGGAGCTACTGCGCCAGGATTACTTAATGGGCTGGCGGATAGCAGGCTTAGCCGAGCCATCGTATCTATGCACGAAACGCCAGGGAAAAATTGGAAGAATGGAGACCTTGCCGCAATTGCAGGGTTATCAATCAGCCGATTTACTGAGCTTTTTAATCATCGGGTAGGACAAACGGTACAATCTTATCTAAGGCACTGGCGCATGATCCTAGCATACCAAGACATAGAGCGAGGAGACCGCATACAAACCATTGCTCACCGCTATGGCTATGGTTCTAGTGAAGCTTTGAGTCGAGCGTTCCGTCGTCAATTTGGCAGCAATCCAGTGTTTCATCGAAAACGTCTTTAAAGTTGGGTTGATTAACTGTAATGGTATGTGGTGTGGGCAGTCTCCAGCTTCTATGGCAACCTTATTGAAATTTGGCTATCCGGCTGAGAAAATTAAGTGGTTCCGCGGCGGTATGCAGACTTGGGAAGTGCTTGGTTTTAATACGGTCAAGCCATAATAGGCTAAGTTATAGCCATAATAAAAGGGCCGTTGGGCCCTTTTATTATGTTAAATCTGGTAGTAATATCTAGCAGTCGTCTTCAGGATCTTCATCCTCATCTTCTCCACCAGTTGCTGCAGAAATAGTTTGCAGGCTCAGCCATTTAGTTGCAAGCAAATGGCCTTGATCCGCTGCTTTTTGTATTAAAATTTTTGCCTTAACAAGGTTTGAGTCAATGCCAATGCCTTGAACATAGAGCAAGCCCAACTGGTATTGAGCTTCGCTACTACCAGCTTGAGCTGCTGTTAGAAAGTAATTTGCAGCACTTGTTAAATCAGACTTACTTTGGGCTTGAAAGCCCTGTTCTAATTCACTTATGGCGTGCACCTGAGATGATAATGGCAGTAGTGCTAACGAGGAGAAAAAGCCGAATGAACTGGCGCATACTATGGTTTTTATTATGCTCATACATGATCCTCTAATATACTAGGAGTCTAGCTGTATAGGTTTACTAGATCTACCCTTATTAAGCCTGATTAGCTTATCCTTTCGTCTAACTCTAACTCTAACTCTATATGAACACCTATGGCGGTCTCAAAGGAACGTGCAGGCTATGGTTATAGATGTGTTTCTAAATTTAAGTTTTGAGTAGGAATGGGCTCATATCTACGTGTGGCTTTTTCTTGGCTATGATATCTGCAACTATTTTTGCTGTACCACAAGCTAAGGTCCACCCTAGGTTGCCATGACCAACATTGAGATATAGGTTTTCTATTGGAGAAGGGCCTAGTATGGGTAACGATGAAGGGGTCATAGGTCGCAACCCTGACCAATATTTAGCAGCGCTATAATTGGCTGCATTTGGAAGTATCTCTTTGGCCAAATTTAAAATCTCTTGGAAATTTTCTTGTCTAAAATGAGTATCAAATCCATCAAAAACTGCCGATGAAGACATCCGAAGGCGGTCTCCAAAAATAGATAATGCAACGAGTTTATCGGTATCATCAAACCCCGGCATAGGCTCTATTGGTGTATTGATTAAAGGGGCTGTTATTGAAAACCCTTTGATTGGGCAGATCGGTAATTTAATATTAAGCTGTGTTGCTAAAATACCGCTGTGGGCGCCAGCTGCTAGCACATATGCATCTGCTTTAAACTCTCCTTTAGACGTTACAATGCTTGAGATCTTATTATCTTTTTGGCAAATTTTTTCAACTGTAGCGCCCCATATAAATTGGCATTCTGTCTTTTTTACGCACCAGTTAGCTAGTTCTACAGAAAACTTGGCGGAGTCGCCTGTTTTGCAATTAGGCGAGAAAACAGCTCCGGCATACGTTTGGCTATTAGCTTGCAGCAAAGGCAGTTTTTCATGCAGAGCGCCTCGATCCAGTAATTCTAATTTAAGCCCCCGGTCTTCTAAAAAGTTAAAATGACGGCTCAACTCTTCTAAACTACCTTGGCTTCTACTCGCATAGGCTATGCCTTGGTGACTAGCGTCAAAGTTTATCTGCGTTGCCAGCTGCAATTCGGCCAACATATCTATGGAATATTGTGCTAATTGGAACTTTGAATCTGAATTTTTAACCCACCGGCTGCTGCGGCACTGAGACAAAAAAGATGCTGTCCATCGCCATAATGTAGGGTCCATATGTAACTTATACTGAATCCCTAACTGCGGTTTTAATAGAGATTTAATCGCTACCTTTAACGCAGAGGGTGACGCCCAAGCAAACGCATCGCTGGGGCTTAAAAGGCCAGCATTTCCAGCGGTTGCACCAAAATCTCCATGTCTTTCTTGGGCTTCTAAAACAGTGACATTGATTCCTTTTTGAGAAAGATAGTAAGCCGTTGCCACCCCAACAACACCTCCTCCAATAACGAGTATATTCATAGTCTGACTCAAAAAAGAAATTCATTAAAACTTGGCTTAAATGATACAACAAAGTTACCAAAGGTTTTACATAAATCACACGCCCTTTAAGACGTCATTAAGGCTAGTTTACCATTGTCTTTCATCTGTTATTTTTAAGGCAATGGGTGCACCAATGTTAGTGCTTTGTATGAGTGACATTTTAATTGATCAGGTTGTTTACTTGCTACTTAATCCTCTAGTGTGAGAACGTATAAATGGTTTAAACGGTGACCATTTAATAGCATGAATTAATATTTAATTGACAACCTATGGGGCTGCCTAGGTGAACGCCACTCTAAGAGTTTTTTAATGAGCTGTCGGTTCTTTCAGAGGGCTGCGGTTATTCATAATAAAAAATCAAAAGGCAGGCTAAGTAATGACCTTTAAAATACTAAGTGCAGAGTTCTCTCATGAAACAAATACGTTTAATGTTTACCCAACAACATTCGATAGTTTTAATCGTCAAATGTTGCTCGATGGTATGCAGGCGATAGCCCAACGAGGGAGCAAAAACACTGAATTAGCAGGGTTGCTAGACGTAGGTGCCGAATACAACTGGCAAATAGAACACTGTTTTAGTGCCTCAGCTGGGCCTGGAGGTA
>Ga0209712_10000227_pt1 | contig 51160 bp, 41 predicted proteins | sample ArcOceMetagenome_FD_187443 | JGI IMG/M metagenome (GOLD analysis project Ga0209712, IMG submission 187443) | Marine eukaryotic phytoplankton communities from Arctic Ocean - Arctic Ocean - Greenland ARC118M Metagenome (SPAdes) (version 2) | ecosystem: Environmental > Aquatic > Marine > Oceanic...
TTAACAGATGAAATTAAATCATTTTTCAAAAACAGTAGTTGGCCTAGTTCGCAAAGCCAATGAAGATTGTATTGGTAATATTACTACACCAAATAAATCCAATATGAACCTTCGTATTGTATGTGATGGAATGGGAGGCCATATTGGTGGTGCTAAAGCCTCAAATATTGCGGTCAACTCCATACGTGAGTATTTTTCAAATACTCCGAATCCAGTTCCTCAAGTGGCGCTAAACGAAGCTATTAGTTTTGCCAATTTGCAAATCTTTGGTTTTGCACAAGCGGAGCCAGAATTTAAAGGGATGGGCACAACCTGTACTGTATTATTGGAGAGTGAAGGATTGATTTACATTGCCCATGTCGGAGACAGTAGAATTTACATCCACACAGATAAAAAACTTTACAGAATAACGAAAGATCATTCTTATGTGCAAGGTTTAGTTGATAAAGGAGAAATTACTGATCAACAAATGGAAACGCACCCAAACAAAAACCAATTAACTCGCGCACTTGGAATTGCCGCAGAAGTTGAGGTCGAAGTCGCTTCAAAGCCCATTTTAGCCAAATCAGGAGATTCTTTTTTATTGTGTTCTGATGGTTTAAACGGCCTGATAAACGATCGAATGATCAACTCTGTTATTAGTACAAATACCTCACTTGAAACAAAATGTAATAACCTTATAACAATGGCTGAGGCCGCAGGAGGGCATGACAATATTTCTGTTGACTTGATTGAAGTCTTCGAAAGTGAACACATCAAGACACAGTTTGTAAATAAAAATAATGAAGATTTAATCGACACAAAAACACAACAAATTGTAATTGATCAGCTAAGTCAGAAAAAAAACGCTCTAAGCTATTTAAAAAATAAAGTAGTCATTTCTTCTGTTTTAATTGGAGCATTAGTTATTGTTTGCCTTGTGTTCATCCAGCCTAATCAACAGCCCCTGCAACCGCCAATAGAGAAAGAAATAGAAATTATAAAACCAATAAGTAAAATAGATACCATAATAGTTGTTGTTGAAGCTGGCTGGGGAAAGGATAGACTTAATGATAAATTTAATCATAAAGTTATAGAAAATGTAGGAAAAGAAAATTATTGTAAAGACTGTCTTTTGTTTTACAAGGAAGGGAGTAATGAGTCAATTTCAATTTGGAAATACAGAAAAGAGGTTAAAACTCTAGACGTAGGCGATTACTTAATGGTGACCGTTACCGACGGTAAAGTTGATATGCCCAAAATAAATAAGAAGAAAAAAAGAAAAGAAAAAGAACCTAACAATCAATTTTCTGAAGAAACTAAAAAAGAAAAAAAGAGGAAAGAGCGATTAGAGAAAGAACGCTTAGAGAAAAAAGAGGAATTAGAGGCAAAAAAAACCAAAACTGACAGCTCGAAGGTTGAGAAAGTTAAAAATGAAATATCAGTAAAAGTAGGAAGTAAAATTACAATTGATATAGGTGGTAATAGTGCAGAAGTAAATGAGAAGAAGAAAAAATCAAAAAAGGTAAATGAAACGAAAAGTGATACACTAAACAAACAATAAAAATTTATGTTTCCAGACTTAGGAGCAAAATATATACATGTAAAGGAAATTGGAACAGGGGGTACAGGCGTCGTCAACCTAGCCCTGGATACCCATACCGGTTTTCAGGTTGCTGTAAAATCTTTGTTTAAAAGTCATTTTGAAAACAATCCTGCGATGTTGAAACGTTTTAGGATTGAAGCAAATATTTATTTAATGCTATCCCATCCAAACATCGTAAAATTAAAGAATTTCATATTAAAAGACGGTGCACATTTGGTGATGGATTATATTGAAGGTAAGACTCTAGAGGAATACATTAGAACGGTTACAGGTCCTATTCCTTCAGAAGTTGCAATTGCAATTATTAAGGACATCGCCGCTGCTATTGGATATGCACACCAAAAACAAATACCAATTGCTGGATACAATGGAGTTTTACATTTAGATATTAAACCAAATAATATTCTCATAAGTGATTCTGGAAAAGTGATGGTTATTGATTATGGAATATCTCAGGGAACTAAAGAAGACCGAATGGACCAAATTGTAGGAAGCCTTATGTATATGGCTCCAGAACAACTGGAAATAGACTCTACTTTAGATCATCGAACAGATATTTATGCATTGGGCGTCTTATTACATCAAATGCTAACGGGAATTACTCCTTATTCGCTTAAAGACACTAAAGATGAAATTATTCGAAAAATTCAGAAAGAGCCATTAGAACGACTGATTGCTATTTATCCTCATGTGGATAACCGATTGCAAAAAATTATTGATACCGCTACATCTAAAAACCCAGACAAAAGATTTAAAAACTGTGACGAATTTATTAATAGCATAGAAGAGATAGATCATGCAGCAAATTAAAATAGGTAAAGCATCGACAAATGATATTGTCATTAAAGACACTTCTGTTTCAAGAGAACATCTCGAAATATTTATTGATGATGATAAAAATGTATTTATTACAGATTTAGGTTCAACCAATGGAACCTATGTCAATGGTATTCGAATTGATAAATCGGTAAAATTAGAAACTTTTGATATTCTTTTAGTTGGGAATTCTTTGATTGAGTGGCCTCGATTCCTAATCGTTGATGACAATCTTGATAAAATTTATGAAACCTTAAACAACCCACCCCCAAGAGTTAATAATAGACTTGATTTAATCGTTAAAAAAAATAAATTAAAACCTGTTTATAAATTTTTACTAATTTTTATTTTGATACTATTTGTAGTGGTTTTGATTATGTCCTTTGTTGATAAAAATTATAATCAATTTAATAATAACAATGGGTTTGGAAATATATCTGAAAGTATTGACTCAGATACACAAATAAAGTCAAAACAACAAAAAAAACAGAGCACCACTGTAACTTATGACTTTTCATGTTTATCCAATAATGGAGATATTGGAAGTAATGATGCCATCTATAATTTTGGAGAGCTCACAAGAGATGTTCAAAGTACCTTTTTTGATGATATCAATATTTCGGTTGATGATGAACAAGACGCTGGTCTTAAGATATTAAAGACTTACAAAAAGAAATATCAATTTATTGAGGATGGTACAGAGTTTAAAAATTTAAATGCCATATTGAGAAATTTAGTAAGTCGTTTGGCTAAACCAAGAGGATTTAAATACAAAATACATTTTGTTGATGATTCAATGCTAAATGCTATGACTGCTGGAGGTCATATTTTTTTCTTTAAAGGAATGTATGATTTTTGTAATACAAACTCTGAAATAGCAGCAATAATTTCACATGAAATAGCTCATAATGAATTAGGGCATTTGACTATCGGTATGAAAAAACAAAAGGCAGCTAATAACTGGGGAATTTTAGGGGAAATTGTTTTAGGAATTGAAAATGCAATCACTCAAAGTTTTAATCAAAAGCAAGAAAGTGAAGCGGATTTATTTGGAATGGACTTAGTTTATCCTTCAAGTTTTAGAAACTGTGATGCTGTAACATTATGGAAGCGGATGAGTCAAAACGAAAATGAATTTGATGTCGTTGACAACTTCTTTCGATCCCACCCTTATTCTAAAAACAGATCAAAATGCATTATAAACCACTTAACTTCAAATTATAATAAAAACTGTAACTAACATGAAGTTATTTTTAAAATATTTTTTAATTACTATCATCTTATTGGGCATCACAGCCTGCACCTCAATTAAGGATCCTAAGCTAGTATCTATAGATAATGTGGTCATGGCGTCAAGTGATGATTCTTACACTGTTTTAATAGATCTTAAACTTTATAACCCAAATAGGTTTGCTTTACGTTCAAAGGATGTGAAACTGGAGCTGTTTATAGATAGTTTATTTATTGGGAAAATTATGTTAATGAATGAATTTTATATTAAAAAACGAGATACATTAAGCCTTAAAACTAAGCTTATTGTTGATTATAAGTTATTTAAGCAACCCGTCAATTTAAATGACACTTTGAATTTACGTGTAAAAGGGTCTGCTAAAGTTTCAATATTTTCAATCAATTATAAGTTTGATATTGAACATAAATTAAGGTTATCTGATTTAATGGAACCTCTTTTGAAAAATAATTTAAAAGAATCTGATGTTAAGTTTAGAGCTATAACGGTGAAAAATATTAGACTTTCAACTGTTGATATTGTGTCGACTTTAACCTTTAAAAATAATTTTAACTTTGACTATACCATTGAAAAGTTAAATATTGAAATTTTTGATTCAAACACATACACTAATTTGGTTGGTCAATCAAGTTTAGGAAACTCCATACAAGTGGTTCGAAAAAGTAAGATAGATATTGAATCTGCCATCTCATTAAGTACAGCAAAACTTGGGAAATCAATTTTGAAAAACCTGTTTAGAAGAAGATATTCTTTATTTATTAGAGCAAATGCAGTAATAGTTTTCAATCAGATTCAAGTACCAGTGACTATTTTAAAACAAGTAGATTATAACCCTATAACCCAAGAAGTTAATATAAAATAATGAGTTCAGGCTTAAAACTATATCTATATCAAAACAATGCATTATTTAAAAAAATAGCATTTTCTAACAACCAAAAGTATGTTGTAGTTATCGGCACAGGTGAACGGGCCTCGTTAAAATTAAACAATAAGTTAATCTCTAGCAATCATGCCCAACTTGTTTACGACACTGAAAACCAACTTCATTTACAGGATCTTAGCAGCACGAATGGGACCTTTTTAAATGGTGCAAAAATTTCACCTTCTAAAACCTATCTAGTAAATCCTAAAGACACCATTCAATTGGCGAGTGCAAATGGTGTATTAATTGTTGTTGAGGCTTTGAGTAATCACTCTCTGAAAGAAGATAAACTTAATATTTTAGATAAATTAAAAACCAAGTCTAAGGTTGTGATTGGAAGAGCTGATGATTGTGATGTCATTTTAAATAGTGGCTCTGTAAGCAGGGAGCATGCAGAAATCACCAAGCAATCTAATGGAACCTACTCTATAAAAGATTTAAACTCCACAAACGGTACCTTTGTAAACGGTAGTAAAATTAAGGGCTTACAAAGGATTATGCTTTCTGACAAAATATTTATTGGAAAGCTGCAATTATCTCTAGAAGGCGCTACAAAAGATTTATCTGAAGAACTCGCTATTTGCGTTAAGGGGATAGAAAAGGAGTTCATTAACAGTGGCAAGAAAATTAAAGTGTTAGGTAAAATGGATTTGGCCATTCCTTCCAAATCATTGTTAGCCATAATGGGGCCTTCAGGGTGTGGAAAAACAACCCTGATGAACACTCTTAATGGGGTCTCACCTGCCACAAATGGGAAAGTTTACTTATTTGGGCAAGAATTAATTTCAAATTATGAATACTTAAAAACCCAAATAGGCTATGTGCCTCAAGATGACACAATACATCGTCAATTAACTGTGAAGCAATCACTTTATTACACTGCAAAATTACGATTAAACAGTTTTACAGAAAATGATATTGATATTAAAATTGATAAAATTCTAGAACAACTAGGGGTGTTACACGTGAAAAATAATTTAATTTCAAAAATAAGTGGAGGCCAACGAAAACGTGTTTGTATTGCCTTAGAGTTATTGTCTGAACCATTAATTTTATTTCTTGATGAACCAACTTCACCTCTTGATCCACAAACTATTGAGGATTTTTTAAATATATTAAAAGATTTATCGAAGAGAGGTACTACAGTTGTTATGGTAACACACAAGCCTGAAGACCTCGAGTATATGGATGAAGTCATATTTCTAGCTAAAGGAGGGTTGCCTGCATATTTTGGAGATTCCAAAAGCTATAAAAGCTATTTCGGGGTTAAAACAGCGGTTTCTGTTTTCTCATTGCTATCTGACTCTTATTGGATAGAAAAATACAGGAATCCACGTCCTGTTAGTAAAGTGCTTGAAACTGCAAGCACTTTATCGAAGTCATTTAATAAGTCATTTTTTGAACAGTACATATGGCTCAGTAAGCGTTATTTTAAAATCAAAACCAACGACAAGGTTAATTCTTTTGTAATGCTTCTACAAGCGCCTATTATTGCTATTCTTATTTGTCTGATTTTTGATAACATCACCCCTGCCGTGCCATTTATCACTGCACTATCTGCTATTTGGTTTGGAACAAATAATGCTGCTAGAGAAATTGTAAGTGAGCTTTCCATTTTTAAAAGAGAGCGAATGTTTAATATGGATATCAGTCCCTACGTATTATCTAAAATATCTGTTTTGGCCTTCTTTTCTATTGTACAATCGGCAATTTTTATCGGGATATTATTTTTCCGCTATAGTTTAAATGAGGCTATATTAGAGTATAATGCCCCATTTTCTGCTTTTATATGGATGTCTTTTTTATCTATTGCAGCAACATTTCTTGGCCTTTTGCTATCAGCTACCCTGGATACAGCCGAAAAGGTAATGACCATTGTTCCGCTCGTGCTTATTCCTCAGATAATGCTAGCAGGCTTAGTCGCAAAAATAAATACTCCTTTTGTAGAGGTTATTAGCTATTTAACATTTACACGCTGGGGAACCGAAGGGTTTAATGCCATTCAAAAAGAAGTTATAATTTCAAATCTTAGTATTGGTTTAGAAATTGAGGAGACAGCTTCAAATGCCATAGAGCAATTAAAAGGTAAGTTTTATGTAGAGTACCCAAATTGGTTTGGTGATTTAGCAGGCACCTTAAAGCTTGATATTATTGCGGTTTTGCTATTAATGATAATCATGACCTATTTTATATTTAGACAACTTAAGAAAAAAGTTGAAGTACTTTAATTAAGAAAAATTATGAAAGGTTTAGAAAAATATGAAACAATAAAGGATCTTGGTGAAGGCGCTCAAGGTACCGTAATTCTTGCACGAGATACTGTACTGGGACGAAGGGTTGCAATCAAATCTTTACATCCATCATTAACAGCCGATACTGTGCATGTAAAACGTTTTGAGGAAGAGGCTAAAACTCTGGCAGGTCTTGAGCATCCATCTATTGTCACAGTCTATGAATACGTGGCAAACAATTTGGGATGTCATCTAATGATGGAATACTTTGAGGGCCATCCACTGGATGATTATATTAAAAACATTTCTGGACCCATTGTAGAAGATGTAGCAATTGATCTTTACATTAAGGTGTTGGAGGCAATGAATTATATTCATAAAAAGAAAATTATTCATAGAGATATTAAGCCTTCAAATATTATGATTAATGATGATTTTGAGATTCGATTATTGGATTTTGGGATTGCAAAAAACACCGAAAATGATCCAACATTAACAAAAATAGGTGCCTCGGCAGGGTATACACCAATGTATATGAGTCCAGAACATTGCAATGGAGATCCTATTACCATGTATTCAGATATCTATAGCCTTGGCATTACACTTTGGCAAATGGTTACAGGAAAGGCTCCCTACGAAGGGTTTACGCAGGGCCAAATTTACTTAAAAGTCGCTACTGAACCACTGCCGTCAATTCAATCTATATATCCCAATGCGAGTCTTAAAATGAACGCTATTATTCAGAAGGCAACACACAAAAACCCCAAAGAACGTTTTAAAACCTGTGCTGCTTTTAAAAAAGAATTAGTAGCACTGAAAAATCAAATTAAAAAGGTTTCTCAAGATATGGTTAGCATTCTAACTGTTAAAATAGCGAATGGCATTGAAGCTAATATTTCAGTAAATAATGAACGTTATTTTGGAGCCGAGTTCAGTACATCAATTGATGTGTCTAACGGCACCGCCATTACTGTGATGGTAGAAAAATCTGGATATAAAAAAATAGAGCAGCAGATTTTTCTCAAAAAAAATGAAGTACTCCATTTTAATCTAGAGAAACAGACGTTTTCGTTTCCTTTAATTATAACAGGAATACAAAACAATATAACTCCTTATTTAAAAAATGTTAAACCAAATTTAAGCATACTTTTAATTTGTTTGAAATTGGGCAGCCTGTGGGCTTTTGAGTCGGTACAATTAATACTTAAGAAAAATAATTCTGAGGCACTTGAATTAAAAACTATTGAAACCAAAAAAGCGATTGCTGTGTCTGTTGATTCTGTTAGGCCACACAAAAAAGAGTATGCAGTGTATTTAGGATTCTTAATGTTGTTTATAGTTGCGTTATCTAGTTTAACTTCAAATAATGAATATAGAGCCGATGAAGAAGTGAAAAAAGAAGCGATAGAAACCGATAAGATTGATACTGATGTGATTTCTGTTGTTAATTTTGAAACTCCAGAAACAGAAATACCTGAATCACAAACCTCAGTAAAAATTCCCGTAGTTCTCTCTAAAACTACTGATTCAATAGTCAAAATTTCATTAAAATTTTCTGGTACTGCGAACATAGAAGATTATACGATATTAACAGATACACTAATAATAAAAGCCAATCAAAAATTAGGGTATATTGAACTGGATATTACAAATGATTCAACCAAAGAACCTAACGAAACAATCTTAATTGAATTAGAAAACCCTGTATATGCAGCACTAGGTGAAAAATGCAATTATAGCTACACGATACTTAATGATGACGCTAAGGGTGTTCAAAAAAAACTAATTAAAAAAACATTTCCAAAAAGAGGAAAAAAATATAAGTTAATTTGTAATGGCTATGATTTGTATCAATACCATCATAATGGAAGCGGCAAGCATTACAGAGGAGAGAGAGTAGAGCAAAATTCAAAAAAGTGCGGATATAAAGCACCGCAGCCAACTGCGCCAATAAATAATTACGGAACTATTATTGGTAAAGAGCCTCATGATCGCAGAACCAGCCCTAATAATGATGGTTATTTTATCACCATTCAAGATAATGGCAAGAGGAAATGTTTGTTAAAGGTTTGGAAAACAACTTCAACATTTATGGTCAATGAATATGAAATTATTGGAAAAATAGATAATATACACTATTCGAATTATAAATTTTATACTAATAAATCAAGACCAATAGACCATCACATAATCAATATTTTAAATAAAAAAAAGTCCTACTTAGGCACAAAAAAAGTTTGGAAAAAAAGACTTGATTTTCAAAAGGAAGGCTCTTCATCAGAAAATAAAGTCTTTTTTTCCAAACTTTTTAAGGGAGGATTATAATTATGTTGAACATTATATTTAAATTTGGATTATTTCTTTGCTTACTATGTTTTTCAGCGAAAGGTATTTCTCAGGAATTCAGTGCTATAAATAATCATTTAGCTAATCTCCAAATTCAAAATTATAGCAGTATTGAACAACTTCATAATCAAATTATAAAACCGCGCTATAGCGAGGAACAAAAAGTATACGCTATTGCAAAGTTTATCACAAACACTATAGCGTATGGTGAACGGGCTAGAAAGCCTTTAAATACTGTTAATTCAAGAGAAGGAGTGTGCCAAGACTATGCCGAATTATTTATGGTTCTCTGTGGGCTTTCTAATATTGAAAACAACTATGTAACTGGAGATGGTAAAACTAGTGCACAAGATATTGGGTTCTATAGCTCTAACCACGCTTGGAATATTGTTAAAGTTAAGGGCAACTATCAAATATATGATTTGACTTGGGCAGCAGGTGTCTATGATAGTGAGACAAAAATATTTAATAAAAGTTTCGATGTACAATATTTTAATGCAGATCCAGAGAGATTTATATCAAACCACTTTCCAGACAATTCAAAATGGCAATTATTAGATATTCCACTATCAAAAAACGACTATATAAACAGTCCTACTTTTAGTCCAGAATTTAAGAATTTATCTTTAAAAAATGGAATTGTAAGAAGTGATCATTTAGATATAACGTTTGAATCTGACACCGACTTTGACCGTTGCACTTTGTTTAAATGGAAACTTAATGAATATGGCTCAGCTAGCGGAGTAGATATTCCCTTAACCAAGAACGGCATTACATATAAATTAAAACTAGCTGAAAAAATCGCTGGGACTTACAGATATAACATAACGTTTTGGCCTTCAAAAAAAGAAGATACACAAACAGTAAATAACGACGGCTCTACCTCAACTTCTTACACTTCTATTTCTTCGACATCCTTAGAATTTAAACTCATAACGCCTCATTACAAAATACCAAAACCGAAATCACTTGATAAAAAGGATCCGTGGGGCCTAATAGAGTCCTATCATTATATTTTCTATCAATTGGATACTCATTTTTTTAATGAATTAAATCCATCTAACAAGACAAACTCTATTGAAAATTTTAAAAATGCACTTTCTCTTCATAATAGTCTAAAGAACTGGATTGGAGATTATAAGCGGTTTTATACCACTTTTAAAAATGGTGATGTGTCCTATAAATTAACAATTTTATTGTTATTTTGAGTCATAAATCCGAAGGGTACGAGTTCAAAGAAATTAAGAGGAGCTTACTCAAAAAAGGTAGCTTTGGATATGCTGTAAAAGAACTACAAGAATATTTTGGCTTAGAAAAAACAGGGTATTTTAATGATACCTTGGAACAAAAAATTAAATATTTTCAAACTCTAAAGAATTTAAAACCGGATGGTATAGTAGGTGCGGATACTTATAGGTATTTGAATTTATAACAGAATTTAATTGGGTATAAACCCTTCCCAAAATAGTTTGATTTAACCCCTTGTTCTTCGCAGCATTATTCTTAAAATAACTTTATTGTTGAATTTTAAATTCTAAACTAACTATAAAATATTTCAAATTTAGTGTTTCATGAATGATATTCGGAACTAGGAACAGTTGAAACTCAAATGTAGCTTTATGTCTAAAATTAGGTTGAAGCTTAATTTTTTTGATTTTTATATAATATTCAACATAGTTGAATATCACTTTCTGTTCTCGCTCAGTGCTTATTAAGACAAAATCAATTTTACTAAAAACATGGAATGGATATAGTTCCCGAAATCATTTGTCTTCATGGATGAAGTTATGATTCAATTTCCATTGTTCAGATTACATTTTTGATTCTTATTCAAATTATATTTAATGGTCTTGGTTAGTAAATAAAACACTAACAAGAAAGTCCGTTTGGTCTTTCGTAAGTAAGCGATTTGATAGCAATTAATTTTATATGGTGTTAGGTGTAGTTTTTTTATTCAAATAGATCTTTTTTATCTAAATTTTTGATTGATGACTTTCTCACTGATAGATAATAAATCATATGTATAATCAAAAAGGCTGACCAAATTAAAGTTGTGATATAAATAATTTTAATGTTTTCATATTTTGATTCAAAAGCAAATACAAACCATAATATTGAAATTAAATTATGAGCTAAAAATGTCGAAAGATGAAACCTAAATCCAATATCATAAATTGGTAAATATTCATATTCTTTCCTGCCAAAGTAATTTCCGTTAAACCACATTAGAATCCCATAAAAAACTGAGCATAGAATAACTGCCAAAGTCATTTTGTTAGTAATCGATGTACTTAATCCAATTCGGAATATTATTGTAAGTATAATTGTTGCTAAAGTGAATTTTAATAAGTTGGGTGTTATTAATGTTTTCATATTTATTATTTTAAAAGGTTATTTATTTCAGTTGAAAAGAACAGTTTGATATTCCTTTCGATAAATTTTTCAAGTAATTCAGTTCCTATTTCGGTCAAGAAGTAGTATTTTCTATCAGGTCCTTTATTTCCTTTTTTATTTTCAAATGAGACTACGTCAATATGTTCATATTTCCGTAAATTCCTATACAGACTTTGTTCTTCACAATTGATTGTGTTTTTGGATTTACTTTCAATAAATTCCTTAATTTCATCAACATATTTTTGTCCATCTTTTAGCGCAAGAAATATCCATAAAGTTAGTTGTCCTTTTTTGTAAGTTTCCTCCCAAGAAGAGAGTAAATCAGGTAGTATGTTTTTTGCCACAATCAAATAGTATTATACAAGTTGTATAATACAAATGTATAACTATTTTTTGAATTTCCAAATTTTATTCAGTTTTCAGAGGTTTGTGGGTAATTAAACCTTACTGGTTATATGGAGAACAAACCTTCTGCTTATGGGTCTTAATTTCTGGATAATAGGAACTTTTGTTCTCGTTTATAGTTTGTTTAAATTTAAACAAACTATAAACAAAAATACTTTGATTAATTCTTTAAAAAAACGCTTTGTGTTTTTTGGCAACTACTTCCGTATCTAATTTTAGATATTTAAGAAATGAGCGTTCGCTGCTATGATCAGAAAATTTTATAATCACAGAAGCATTAAGTCCCTTTAGAAATATATTGGGACAAAAAGAACGACGAGCTTTATGAAAACTTACCAATTCCTATTTTTTTGAAACGAGCTCACGAGTTCAGTATTTGCTTACTTTTTGTGGATATAAAGTTCGATTTTTCGCTGTTTACAACTGCAGGATTATTCCTGAGAATAATTTTTTAATTAAATTTAAGTAGAATTAAAAACTACAAATAAATATCGATAGTAGTGAAATTCAAAATGTATTAATCATTATTGTTTTGAAGACAAATCTATAATCTAAAACCAGAACCTATTGGAACTTGTCTACTTCATCAAAAAAATTTTGGAAAGATGAAATCTGGTATTATTTTAAAGGAAGTACTCTATTATCCTCACAAAAAATAAAACAATACTTTTACAAAAAAAAAGAATAAATTTTTTCATCTGTAAAAACTTTAAGCAATTGTTCTTTTTAGAATGCACTAATTCTATTTTATAAAAAATGAAAAAATTAAGCCTATTATTAATTTTGTGTTTTAGTCTTCAATTATTGAGCGCTCAAAATTTTAGAAAACCATACAGAGAAGCTAAAAGAGCTTTAAAGAAAAAAGATTTTGTAACGGCTACTCTAAAATCTATAGAATCTCTGAATGCTAAAAATAATTTTAAAAAATCTAATGATATTTTTGAAAAAGCTTTGTCTCAAGTAAATAATTGGGGAAAAACATACATTCAGAAATTAGAAGCTAAAGCTATTCCGTATAAAGACTATCTTTCTGTTGCACCGATGAAAGAAGTATGTATCACTTATTCAAAATTATACACAATACAAAATAAATTATTTGAATTATCTGATAGATTGTCTTCTAAACAAAAAAAGTTTATCGCTTTACACAACTTTGATTATGAAAAAACCCGAAACAAGTCTGATAGCCTATTAAATGCTTATAATAATAATGCTGCTGACGAGTTTTTCAATAAAGGCTTACAAGCTTTTAAAAATGCTGCTAATAAATATGATTATAAAGAGACTTACAAAACCCTTTCTAGATCAATTAAGTATGTAAAAAACTATAAAGAGACAGAATTATATATGAACCGTTCTCTAAAACTTGGAACTCTAAATATTGGTTATTTTCCGATTAGAAATTTAACAAATACACCTTACGATAAAATAGCTACGATAAACATGGTAAATAGTACTATTAGTTTATTTGGTAAGTATCCTTTTGCTAATTACACCGATATCCGTAATAAAATAGAACTTCGAAATATGGGCGCACTTGGAGAAAAAGGAAAAGACCAACTAAAAAATATTGATGAGTTTGTGAAATTTAAATTTTTAAAATACTATGCCGGTCCTACCGTTGTTAGCAGCAAAGTATTCTATTCAAATAAAAAAGAAAAGAAGAAAAAAAATGGCACGGTTAAAACCTGGTATTGCCAAGGTTACATATATGAAGTAAGAGCAGTCGGCACTGTGGAAGTAGAGGTCGATTTTTTAGATAATAATGGGGATTTATTAGACAGTCGCCAAGTTTTAGTAAATGTAGAGCATGACGATAAATTCTTTTTAGCAACGAAAGAATCTGATAGAAGAGCCTATCCTCTGCTAAAAAAATTCACAAGAACGATGCCTGAACCTTTTGATGTTACTGGTGCTCTAACAAATAGATTCAATTACAAAATAAATGAAGTATTTAAAAGGTATGAGTAAAACTCAAAGGGCTTCATCCAAATTTTTTCATCCTTTTAAGGAATACCAAAGTAAGCTAATCCTTTTGATCTTGAACTTTTTAAATTAATAATCGATAAGAATATAGTACAGCAATCTCCCATATATGGCAATGGTATTGTTGGTTATGAGAAAATTATAGAACAAGTAAACACCTTCTATAATTACTTAAAAATATTCTTTGTGTTTTTTGGCAACTACTTTAGCATCTAATTATAGATAGGTAACAAACGAGCGTTGGTTGTTATGTCTAAAAAATTTCATAATCACGGAGGCGGGGAGTCTCTTCAGAAATTTATTAGTGCGAAAAGAAGGACGGGCTGAATGTGAACTTACCAATTCCTGTTTTTTTTAAAACCAGCTTATGTATTTTATATTTGCTTAATTTTTATGGACATATAGTTTCGTTTTTATTTGTTTTACATCAATAAATTTGGGGACTATGTTCTGAGTAAAAACAAATAAAATTTGAATCTTAATTTATATAATTATTTCTAATTATGTAAGATTCCAAATCAGTGCAAGGATAAAGTAAGCGATAAGGGTTCATAGATCAATTCAAAAAATTGCTAGAGATTATAATTAGGGATGCATCTTCACAGACATAAATACCTGACTATTTTATTTATGAAAAGTTAAATAAAATCATAAAATTTACTTGTGTGGAGTAATTTTAAGCCAACCACCTTAAATATATAAAAAGGAATGTTAACTTGCTCCTCAAATCCTTCTATTTGTATTTAAAAAAATATAGCAAAGAAATATCCTTAGTACTCCTGCTTTTTGTATGTGTATTTTTTCTCATAGCGAACACGACAGCACCTAGGGATGTATTGGCAGTAACTAAAGCGCCTATATCATCGGAGTTAAAAGAGGAATCTCCCATTTTAATAGAACGCTATTCTGAAAAGGATACAAAAAATGTGCGCAACAAGTTAGATTTATTATTAAAACGTATTAACAAGAGGCATGATTTTAATGGAGCAATATTAGTAGCGAAGAATGAGAAAATCTTGTATAGTAACCAAATAGGAATTGCAGATTTTAAAAATAAAGTTCCCATAAATAAAGAATCGGTATTTCAATTAGCTTCTGTAAGTAAACAGTTCACTGCGGCAGCCATTATGCTTTTGAATGAACGGAATAAAGTTAAGCTTACTGACACGGTAAATAGTTATTTTCCAGATTTTCCTTTTAAGAATGTAACGATTAAAAATCTTTTAAATCATACTGCAGGATTGCCTAAATATTTTTGGGTAGCAGAGCATAAATGGCTAAAAAAGAAGGCGCCTACAAACAGTGAAATGATGGAGTTTTTGGAATCAAGTAGTGTGAAGCGGTATTTTAAACCAGGACGTAATTTTGATTATTCTAATACAGGCTATTTTGTGCTGGCTTCTATTGTTGAAAAAGTTTCAGGTACTTCTTTTAGCTCTTTTTTAAAAACTAATATTTTTGAACCGCTGCAAATGAAACATTCGTACGTGTACAGTTTTGAAAATGATAGTATTAAAGAAGATCAATTAGTTGGGTATCGACTGCATAGAGGATGGAGACATTTAAAAATACGCGGTACTGTAAATGATGCGATTGTTGGTGACAAAAATGTGTATACTACAGCAGAAGATTTGTTTAAATGGACGCATGGATTAAATACGGGAAGGCTTCTGACGAAAGAATCATTAGCGCTTATGTATTCAAAAGGAGAAACAGTTTATGGAAGAGAAGTGCCCTATGGCCTTGGTTTTAGAATTGACACGAAGCGAGAAAAAAGTATTTATCATTATGGTAAATGGAACGGTTTTAGTACAGGGCTTACAAAATATTTGGAAGATGATTTGGTCGTTATCGTTTTAGAACACACCAGTTATAACGCTATGAAATCACTTACTAGAAAAATAAAAAAAATTGTTATCGAAAATTTTCGCAGCTAATTTCTTAAGTTCACTTGTTCATTGATGCTCTTTTTCCTGCTTTTGAGCGCCTATATTTTCTTGTTTTAAAAAGAAATATATATTATTAGATGAAAAATGAATAATAAAGACCAAAAAAAAGTTCGAATCCAATTCAAGCGAATTAAACGAAGCAACAATCTTTTCGTAATCTCACCATTGGTAATTTTTGAGTGAATGGGAGCAAAGCTTAAAAAAGTAAAAACCCACAGAAATAGTACAATCGTAAATGTAGCTAGGGATGGGGAACTAAAATTTAGAAAAACATCTGTGGCGGCTAGTATTAGCTGAAAAAGCATTAAAGGAACCACAATGATTGCAATACCTAATGTGTATTTTTGATGCCATTTTATTAAATTTTTAGTTTTGTAATACGGAAAACTTGGATAAATAATAAGTTGCACCATCCAAATAAGGACAACTAATCCGGCATCAATTAAAAGAGAAATCTGTAATATAATTTGTGAATAGTCCAATATAAATTACTTTTTAATGAAAGCGTATTTTTGAAGAACCTCCAAGCTTGTGTATTGTAATGATTTTATATGAGTAGCTTCTAATCTAATAAAAGGTGCTTTTCCAGCTTTTTCAGCTTGTAACCATCTAGAGATGCATAAACACCATTGATCTCCAGCTTGTAATCCAGGGAAATTCCAGTATGGAATTGGCGTCATTAAATCATTTCCTTTGGATGCAGAATAGTTTAAAAAATCTTGAGTAACAACTGCGCAAACCGTATGCGTGCCAACATCATGCGAAATCGTTCTACAAAAACCATCTCTAAAATAACCCGTGGCAGGTTCGGTGCAACAACTTTCTAAGGGTTTATTAAGTACGTTTAATTCCAATTCAATCGGTTTAAAAATTAAGAGTATAAAGATACAAAAACTAACTTTCTTAAGCTCTTTTACTCCAAACGCACTCTTCATTGATTTCGAGATAGTTTAGGACTCTTCAGCAGTTAAGAAAGATTTAACGCAACCATATCTATTTTAAAGTTAATGTTAATTGATGCTCTAAAAATGTTTTCTTTAAATATTATTGCGTTTATTTAAATATAATCTAATATAAGTTGAATTTTAATGAATATAATTAACTTATTTTGAAAATTTCATAAAAATTTGTAAACTTTTTTAATAATATTTGTATATCCCGATATAATCTTTAGATTTGTTCTTTGAATCATTAGATAACAAAATGTTAAATAACAATTTTACCCGTTTCTATTTATACTTTTATTTTTACAATAAAATAAGAGACGCTGTATCATGTTGTTAAGAAACATTCACATAATATAAAGTCTCGAATTTAATTCGAGACTTTTTTTTTGATATAAATGAATAAAACAATTGCAATACAAGGAGCAGAAGGCTCAAATCACCATAAAGTTGCACGCGACTTTTACGGAACAGCAGTGCAATTAAAAGAATGCATGTCTTTTGATGTTTTAGTAGCTAGTTTATTAGCCGGTTCTGCAACGTATGGAGTAATGGCTTTAGAGAATACTATTGCAGGGTCTATTATACCTAATTATGCATTAATAGATAGTAATAATTTACATATTGTAGGTGAAGAGTATTTAAATATTCACCATCATTTAATGGCATTACCAGGCCAGCAGATAAAAGATATTAAAGAAGTTTGGTCTCATCCAATGGCATTATTACAATGCAAGGAGTTTTTTAAAAAACACCCTCATATTAAGTTAGTTGAAGATGTAGATACGGCAGAAGTTGCTAAAAGGATTGCAAAAGAAAATTTAGAAGGTATTGGAGCAATCGCGCCGAAAATTGCAGCTGAAATTTTTGAACTGGAGGTGCTTGAAGATGAAATTCAAACTATTAAAGACAATGCGACACGGTTTGTAATTGTGCAAACGCATGAACCAACTAATGGAACTGATCAAATTAATAAAGCATCATTAAAATTTCAATTACATCATAAAAGAGGAGGTTTAGCGGCAATTTTAAACGTTTTGAGTGATTGTAAAATGAATTTAACTAAAATACAGTCATTACCAGTGATAGAAATGCCTTGGAAATATTCATTTTTTGTAGATGTAACTTTTGATGAATACAAAGAATACCAAAAAGCAGTAAAAATTATTGAAATAATGGCGGAAGAATTCAAGATTTTAGGAACCTATAAAAATGGTAGAAAATGATTAAACCAGCCAAAAGATTAGAGACCGTGCAAGAATATTATTTCTCTAAAAAATTAAGAGAAGTTAGAGGTTTAGTTGCTGCAGGAAAACCAATTATCAATATGGGAATTGGGTCTCCAGATTTGCAACCACCAGCAGAAGTTTTAGAAGCAATACAAGGTAGTTTGAGTGATGCGAGTGCGCATAAATATCAATCTTATCAGGGTTTACCTGAATTGAGAAAAGCAATTTCTACTTTTTATAAAAACAAGTTTTCTGTAGCTTCGAATCCAGAAAATGAAGTGTTGCCTTTAATGGGAAGTAAAGAAGGAATCATGCATATTTCTATGGCTTTTTTAAATGAAGGTGATAAAGTGTTAATTCCGAATCCTGGGTATCCGACATATACTTCTGTTACGAAACTAGTAGGCGCTGAACCATTTTTTTATAATTTAAGTACTGAAAATAACTGGCAGCCAAATTTTGAGGAATTAGAAAGTCAGGATTTAACAGATGTAAAAATTATGTGGGTTAATTATCCGCATATGCCAACCGGAACAAATGCAACAATAGAAACCTTTGAAAAGTTAATTACTTTTGGTAAAAAGCATCATATTTTAATTATAAATGACAATCCTTATAGTTTTATTTTAAACGATAAACCTGTGAGTATTTTGCAAGTTGAAGGCGCAAAAGACATTGCTTTAGAATTAAATTCTTTAAGCAAAACTTTTAATATGGCTGGCTGGAGAGTTGGTATGGTTTTAGGAAATGGGACTTTCATAAACGAGATTTTAAAAGTAAAAAGTAATATGGATTCTGGTATGTTTTACGGAATTCAAAAAGGAGCAATTGAAGCGCTGCAATTATCAGACGATTGGTTTATAGCTCAGAATAAAATATATGCAGAACGTAGAAATCTAATTTGGCAATTAGCAGATAAACTAGACGCTACTTATAATAAAAATTCAACAGGATTATTTGTTTGGGCAAAAATTCCAGAGGGTAAAAAATCTACAGCAGTTACAGATGCAATTTTATACGATAAAGATATTTTTATAACTCCAGGAACTATTTTTGGTAGCCAAGGAGAAGGGTATATACGTTTTTCACTGTGTGTAACCTCAGAAATTATTAAAGAAGCAATATCAAGAATATGAAAAATATATACATGATTGGTATTGGTTTAATTGGCGGTAGTTTTGCTATCGACATTAAAAAAAATAATCCAAATGCTGTTATTCACGGAATTAGTAGAAAAGATGAAACCTTAAATAAGGCTTTAGAATTGAATCTAATTGATAAAAAAGCAATTTTAGATGATATAAAGAATGCAGATTTAGTGATTGTTTCAATTCCAGTAGATGCAACAGTAAAATTATTGCCAACGATTTTAGATAAAATCTCTGAAACCGGTTTGGTAGTAGATGCAGGATCAACAAAAGAAGCAATTTGTAAATCTGTTGAACATCATCCAAAAAGAAGAAACTTTTTAGCATGTCACCCAATCGCAGGTACAGAAAAATCTGGACCAACAGCTGCCATTTCTGGCTTATACGTTGGAAAAACCAATATTATTTGTGAGGTAGAAAAAACAACATTCAAGCTTCAAGAAAAAGCATTGCAATTATTTACAGCCATTGGAATGCGTATTCGTTATATGGATCCTGTTTCTCATGATAAACATATTGCGTATGTTTCGCACTTGTCCCATATCAGTGCATTTATGTTAGGTAAAACGGTCATTAATAAAGAAAAAAATGAACGTGATATTTTTGATATGGCAGGCTCAGGATTTGCATCTACCGTGCGTTTGGCAAAAAGTTCTCCAGCAATGTGGACACCCATTTTTAAACAGAATAAAGAAAACGTAATAGAAACACTAGAAGAATACATCAACAATTTGCAACAATTTAAGGAGTTGATGGAACAGGATAATTTCTCCGAAATTTTTAAAGAAATGGAGAATACAAATTATATAAAACAAATTTTAAACGGCATAAAATAAAAGCCAAAACAAATAGAAAGATGAAGAATACAAAAGAATTAAGAACATGGTTGGATGATATGAATTTAGCGCATCCACTAGTAATAGCAGGGCCTTGTAGTGCAGAAACCGAAGAACAGGTTTTAAAAATTGCACACGAATTAAAAGATTCTGATGTAAACTATTTTAGGGCAGGAATTTGGAAACCAAGAACAAGACCAGGAATGTTTGAAGGTGTTGGGGAAATTGGATTAAGATGGCTGAAAAAAGTAAAAGAAGAAACAGGAATGAAAACCTGCACAGAGGTTGCCAACGCAGCACATGTGAAGTTAGCAATCGAAAATGACGTAGACTTACTATGGATCGGTGCTCGTTCTACGGTATCTCCTTTTATTATGCAAGAAATTGCAGATGCTTTGGCAGGAACAGACAAAATTGTGTTGGTTAAAAACCCAGTAAATCCAGATTTAGCTTTATGGTTAGGTGGTATTGAAAGATTGTACACTGCAGGAATCAAAAATTTAGGTGCAATTCATAGAGGGTTTTCTACGTATGAAAAAACGAAGTATAGAAATATTCCAGAATGGCAAATAGCGATTGAATTCCAAAATAAATTTCCAGATTTACCTTTAATTTGTGATCCTTCTCATATTACCGGTAACAGAGAAATGATTTTTGATGTTTCTCAAACGGCGTTAGATTTAAATTTTGATGGTTTAATGGTGGAAACACATGTTGATCCAGAAAACGCTTGGAGTGATGCTGCACAGCAGGTAACGCCAACAAAGTTAAAGTCTATAATGGAAGATTTAAAAATCAGAAAAGAGACGAATACAGAAGCAGAATATAAAACTGTTTTAGATAATTTGCGTGCTCAGATCAATGTGGTTGATGGTCAATTGGTAGATTTATTAGGAAAACGTATGAAAGTTGCTGACCAGATTGGTAGCTTAAAAAAAGATAAAAACGTTGCCGTTTTGCAATCTAAACGTTGGAACGAGATCTTAGGAAACATGATTTTAGAGGGTGAAAGTAAAGGTTTAAGTGAAGAATTTGTTTTAAAAATGTTTAAAGCAATTCACCAAGAATCTATTAATCATCAAGAAAAAATTATTAACGGATAATTTTTGGGCGTTGTTTACTCTGAAGGGGTTCAGAATCAACTCTGGCTTTCGTTACGCGCTATTTTGTTTTTTTTAGAGAAATAAAAAGAGCTCAAACAAGTCACTCAATTCTTGACGAAAAAGGTAATCTTAAAAAAGAAGTGCCTTAAAATTATCAATAGAATATTCAAATCCTTCAGGTTTTTAAAACTTGAAGGATTTTTTTATGCTACCACAAAAAAAAATCGCACAAAATTGAAAATATCTGCAAATAATGTTTTCAATATTTGTTTGATGTTCTGCACCAGTATTACGCATAAAAAAAACCGCCAACTGGCGGTTTTTTTTATGCGTAATAATTTTTATTTTGTGTACGGAATTCTTCGAGAAACTTTTCTCATTAAAATATTAATTAAATCTTGGGCATCAGAACCAAGGCCTCCTTTTATTTTTTTAAGATAATTCACGATTAATTCATCATCTGTAGTGCTTGTGAAATCCATGTTCATAGTGGCACTATTTGTTGCAAACATTCCTCCCGTTAAAACGGCTAATCCAATAGCAGCTCCATTAGACATCGGCTTAGATGTTTCATAAGAACCAGTAATTATTACTTCTACACCCAATATTTCGCCTAATTCACTTGGTAAATATTCATCATACGAATGAATATCAATACCCTTTTTTTTCAATAAAGCATTCGTTCTTTTAGGGTTTTGCACTCCAACAAGTAAAGAGCCTCTTTTTTTTCTTGTTAAAAACCAGGAATACATGGCTCTTTGTATATCTATTGATTCATTTTTTCCCATTTCAATAATTTGTTCTGAGGTAAAGTCTTTTAACTGTTTTGGTCTAAGTTTTACTTGAACATCTAAAGGCAAAATAGCTATTGTTTTTGTGTTTTTAACATATGTTTTAGCATCAGGATGAACATATAATTTTGTTTGTGCGTTTGCTACATTGATACAAATCGTGAGGGTAAATAAAAGAATTAATTTTTTCATTATAATGTTTTAAGTTTAGCAGTAAATATAAGTAATAAAATTTACGGAGTAGAGAACTAGTTTTAAGGAATTTTTATATTTCCAATAATTCCAGATAGTTTAACTTAATAACTCCTTAAGTTTTTTCATGACGATTTCCTTATAAAATTGAAAATCACTCGAACGGACATTCTCCTTTTTATTTAAAATTCTGCATCTTTGTACCAATGATAGGAATCGTATACAAATCGACAGGAAGTTGGTATCAAGTAAAATCTGAAGATGGTGAATTTCATCAATGCAGAATCAAAGGAAAATTCAGAATTAAAGATATAAAAAGTACCAATCCAATTGCTGTTGGTGATAAGGTTGTTTTCGATCTAGAAAAAAAAGGAGACGAAGAAACGGGTGTTATTAAAAAGATTTTAGATAGAGATAATTTTATTGTTAGAAAATCTGTAAACCTTTCTAAACAAATACATATAATAGCTTCAAATATTGATCAAGTTTTTTTGTTGATTACGATTAACAATCCTCCTACATTTGCAGCTTTTATAGATCGATTTTTAGTTTCTACAAGAGCGTATAGAATAGATACTGTATTGATTTTTAATAAGATAGATTCTTATAAGCTTGAAGAGCGCGCAGAAATCTTATATCTTAAAGATATTTACGAAGCAATTGGTTATAGATGTGTAGAAGTTTCTGCAACAGAAAATATAAACATCGATAATATTAAAGAATTAATGACGGGTAAAACCTCTATGTTCGTTGGTCATTCGGGCGTTGGTAAATCTACTTTGGTAAATGCAATAGAGCCTTCTTTAAATTTAAAGACTAAAGAAATTTCAGATCAACATAAACAGGGAAAACACACCACGACATTTGCAGAAATGTTCGATTTAAGTTTTGATGCAAGAATTATTGACACTCCAGGTATTAAAGGTTTCGGAGTTGTAGATATTGATAAATATGAATTAGGAGATTATTTTCCTGAGTTCTTTGCCTTAAAACAAGATTGTAAATTTAATAATTGTATTCATACGAAAGAACCACATTGTGCGGTAAAAGATGCTTTGGAAGAAGACAAAATTTCTTGGTCTCGATATAAAAGTTACCTTCAAATTTTAAGTGGCGATGAAGAAAAAGAACATTTTAGAACAGATATTTGGAACGAAGAAGATAATGAGTAAAGTATGAAAATTGTTATTCAAAGAGTATCTAAAGCAAGTGTAACAATTCAGCAACATAAAGTTGCAGAGATACAAGAAGGATTACTTATCCTTTTAGGAATCGTAAATGAAGATACTCTGGAAGATATTAATTGGTTGGTTAGAAAAGTGTCGAACCTTCGTGTTTTTAATGATGAGAATTCTATCATGAATAAATCGCTAATTGATATTGATGGAAATGTAATTGTAGTGAGTCAATTTACATTACATGCATCTACGAAAAAAGGAAGCAGACCAAGTTATATGAAAGCGGCAAAATCAGATGTGGCAATTCCTTTATATCAGCAATTTGTGGTATCCTTAGAAAAAGAATTGAATAAGAAAGTTCAAACGGGAGAGTTTGGTGCAGATATGAAAGTTGAGCTGTTAAATGATGGACCAGTCACCATTGTCATTGATTCTAAAATAAAAGAATAATTTTCTAAAATTCCATTATTTTTAATTTTATAAAAAAAAATACAATAATAGTTTCCAAGGAAAATAAATAACATATATTTGCCATGGAAAATAAAAATAAAATCAATTTAAAATCAATAAAAAAATGAAAAAAATAGTTTTATCATTAGTAGTAGTTGCATCACTTTTAGCAGCATGTAAAGGCGAGAAAAAAGAAAAAGTAGAAGTAAAGGAGGCTGTAAAAGTTGAAATAAGTATTGCAGCGTTAAATAATGTAGATACGGCAGTTTCTGTTTTAACATGGATCGGAAACAAACCTACGGGCTCTCATAACGGAACAGTAACTATAAAAAGCGGAGGCTTACTAGTTGAAGAAGGAACTTTAAAGGGTGGTGAGTTTGTAATAGATATGAACACAATTACAAATTTAGACATGGCTGGAAGCGATGGTGCAGGAAAAATAGAAGGTCATTTAAAAGCACCTGACTTTTTTGATATCGCTGTTTATCCTACTTCTAAATTTGTAATTACGAAAGTAGAAGAAGTAGATGGAAAATTAGCTGTGACTGGTAATTTACAAATTAAAGATGTTACAAAAAGTATTACAATTCCTGCAATGATTTCTACAGAAGGTGGAGTAACTACTTTTAAGAGCGATGTTTTTAATGTAGATAGAGCTGATTTTAATGTAAAATACGGTTCTAAAAGATGGATCGAAGGCTTAAAAGATAAATTTATAAACGATTTAATGGAAATATCTTTTGAAGTAAAAACGAAAGCATAATTCAGACTTTTATAAAATCATACCTAAATATTAAAAATATGAAATTTAATAAAACAGATAGACCAACTTGTGGATGTGGAAACACATTAGACCCAGATGGGTATTGCGACGGATCACATTCGAATAAATAACAGAATATTTTTTGAAGTCGAATAATTTAAAAACCCAAAACGAAAGTTTTGGGTTTTGTTTTATAAGCGTATCGCTGTGGTATTCTTTACTTGTTCAATAGCAAAAGTACTATGCGTGCTGCCTATATATTTAATTGCGGTTAGTTTTGTTACCATAAAACCTCTGTATTCATCCATGTCTTTTACATATATTTTTAATATATAATCGTAATCTCCACTTACATGAAAACACTCAGAAACTTCTTCTAATTTTAAAATCTCACGCTCAAAAGTGGTGACATACTCCTTAGAATGTTGAATTAATTTTATATGGCAAAAAACTAAAAATGATTTTTCAATTTTGTTTTTGTTAATGATTGCAACATATTTTTGAATTACATTTTCTTTTTCAAGCTTTTTAATTCTCTCATAAACAGCAGTTACAGACAAATCTAATTGTAAAGACAGTTGCTTTGTAGTTTGTTTGCTATCATTTTGAAGTAAGTTGATGAGTCTTTTATCTCTTTTATCTAATTTCATTCTGAAAATTTTTCTAAAAAATAAGATAAAACCATTTCTTTTTGGTTTTAAAAACTAAATATAGTTATAAAAATAGAAATTAAATCTATACAATTTTATTTTTATTGATTATTAGTCTATTTTGTTTTTCTTTTGTATCACAAAACAAAATAATTATGAAATTTAATCCAGCAGATAATATTCAAGATTTACAATACTTTGGTGAATTTGGAGGCGTAAACCCTTCCATTTCAGATTCATCAACGTATACTTTTATATCAGCAAAAACAATGCTGGATACTTTTGAAGGGAATACAGATGGTTGTTATCTGTATTCACGTCATTCTACACCAAGTAATTTATATTTAGGAGAAGCACTGGCAGCAATGGAAGGAACAGAAGCTGCAAATGTTTCAGCTTCAGGAATGGGCTCAATTACACCCGTTTTAATGCAATTATGTGGTGCTGGAGAGCATATTGTGTCTAGTAGAACAATTTACGGAGGAACGTATGCGTTTCTTAAGAATTTTATTTCAAGATTTAATGTAAAAACAACTTTTGTAGATATTACAAAATTAGATATTGTAGAAGCAGCGATCACAAAAAACACCAAAATTTTATATTGTGAATCTGTGAGTAATCCACTTTTAGAAGTTGCAGATATTCCTGGTTTATCCGCTTTAGCAAAAAAATACAATTTAAAATTAGTGGTAGATAATACTTTTTCTCCACTTTCTATTTCGCCTGCAAAATTAGGAGCAGATATAGTTGTGCATAGTTTAACCAAATTTATAAATGGTTCTTCAGATACTGTTGGAGGGGTTGTTTGTGGTACTCAAGAATTTATTAATGATTTACGGAATGTAAATGATGGCGGCAGCATGTTGTTGGGCTCCACAATGGATAGTTTAAGGGCTTCATCGGTATTAAAAAACATGAGAACGCTGCATATTAGAATGAAGCAACATAGTTATAATGCGGAATTTTTGGCTAGTAAATTTGAAGCAGATGGCTTGAAAACGGTATATCCTGGGTTAAAATCTCACCCTTCTCATGAGGTTTTTAAATCGATGATGAATACCGAATATGGTTTTGGTGGCATGTTAACGATCGATGCGGGTTCTTTAGAAAAAGCAAATGCATTAATGGAGCTAATGCAACACAAAAATATAGGGTATTTAGCCGTAAGTTTAGGTTTTTATAAGACCTTATTTTCTGCGCCTGGATCTTCTACATCATCAGAAATACCAGAAGATGAGCAAAAGGAAATGGGGCTTTCAGATGGATTAATCAGATTTTCAATAGGCTTAGATAATGATATCGAAAGAACCTACAAAATGATAAAAAACTGTATGCTTGAAGTTGGTGTTTTGTATGAACAGGCAACCACTTTATATCCCTTTTAAGCGTTCCATAAATTTTCTAAAATCCTCTTTGTTTGGCGTAGTCCCATCAAAGGGTAAAATATCCCATTTTTCATTTTCAAGAAATATCGTAAAATTAAAAACGGAAGTGCTAGCATCATCAGGATTTAGCATTGGATAACGTAAGTCTACATACTTATAAGTTCCGATGTTTTCTTTAGCAGATAGGTTGAAGTAATTGTTGCTAAACCATGTTAACGTTTTTAGATTGGCATTATTCATGTCAATTAAATCATGATGCTTTTCAATCGTCATAATTTTTTCTGAAATTGATTTTTTATCAAACAAAGAAAAAAAAGTGAAATGATAATTTTTGTCGGTTTCAGCAACCGCATACCATAAAATATTATTTAAAATAGTAGGTTGTGCAGAAAATCGTTTGAAGGCGATTCCTTCTTTTTCAAAAGATTCTTTAAATACAGCATCTATATAAAATTTATTGATGATTGTAAAAATCATATATGCAGAACTGATATATATGCCAACTTTAGTCCATTTTAATCTTTTAGTGTTTGTTCTCTTAAAAAATAGTACAATAATCATACATATTAAAAAAGGTAAAGTATATAAAGGATCAACAACAGAAATAGTATTAAAAGCAACTCTGTAATTAGAAAAAGGCGCAAATAATTGGGTTCCATAAGGTGTAAAACAATCTAAAATTGGATGTGTAATAATAGCCCAAAAGAACAAATAAATCCAATCTTTTTGGGTTGTTGTTCTCTTTCTTTTACTAGAGTTATAGAGTCTGTAAGTAAACCACCCAAAGATAAAAGCACCTAAAACTGCGAACAATATGGAGTGCATAAAACCTCTATGAAAAGCCATTGCTTGAATTTCATTATTGTACAATAAACGCCCGACAAAAACATCTAAATCTGGAATTGTGCCCGCAATTGCGCCAAATAAAAGCGCTTTGTTTCCTATCTTTTTTCCTAAAACAGCTTCTCCACAAGCAGCACCTAAAACAATCTGAGTTAATGAGTCCATGAGTGCAAAAATAAGCCAACCAATTTGATTTGCATAACATTATGTAAAATCGTAACATTACAAAACCAAAAAAAAAATAGAGAATGCAAGACAATAAAAACATATCAGAAATAAAAATTGAAGAGCAAAAAATTATTGGAAATAAAGAGTTGAGTATTTGGGAGGCTCTATTCCCTGTTTTGGCTTTAGTTACAATGTTGGCTTACAATGTTTTTGTTTTTGGGGATGATGCTTTAAGTGGAAGTAATCAGTTTGTTTTATTGTTAGGTGGAGCAGTTGCAGCATTTGTAGGTTTTAGAAATAAAATTTCTTACAAAGTTATGATTGAAGAAGTAGCAGAAAATATAAAATCTACTGTTGGTGCAATATTAATTCTTCTAATGGTTGGTGCTTTAGCAGGAACTTGGTTGATAAGTGGTGTAATTCCAGCAATGATTTATTATGGTTTACAAGTTTTAAATCCAACTATTTTTTTAGCTGCTTGTCTTATTATTTGCGCTGTAATTTCTATTGCAACTGGTAGCTCTTGGACAACTTCCGCAACAGTGGGTATTGCTCTAATCGGCATTGGAGAGGCGCTCGGTGTTTCTTTAGGAATGACTGCTGGGGCTGTTTTGTCTGGTGCTTATTTTGGAGATAAAATGTCGCCAATGTCAGATACTACAAATTTGGCACCAGCAATGGCAGGTACAGATTTATTTACACATATAAAATATATGGCACTAACGACTGTGCCAACTGTAATTATTACATTAATTATTTTTATAATTATTGGCCTTACTATAGACACAAACGGCGTAGCAGATGTAGGTGTTTTATTGACAGATATTAATAAAGCTTTTACTATTTCTCCTTGGTTGTTTTTAGTACCTGTAATTGTTATTGTTTTAATCATAAAGAAAACGCCACCATTAATTGCATTATTAGCAGGAACAATCTTAGGTGGAATTTTTGCTTTAATTTTTCAGCCAGATGTAGTTACACAAATTACAGGTGCTAAAGAATTAACCTTTACTTCTGGATATAAAGGAATAATGCAAGCGATCACTGTTAAAACTTCTGTAGCTACAGAAAATACAGCTTTAGCAGATTTATTTACTGCGGGTGGGATGTCTAAAATGTTAGGTACAATTTGGCTTATTTTATGTGCCATGGTTTTTGGGGGTATTATGGATGCAATTGGCGCATTAGCAAGAATTAGTGCTTTTATGTTAACGCTGTTTGATTCTATTTTCGGATTGTTTGCAAGTACAGTTTTTACTTGTATAGGATTAAACTTTACCGCTTCAGATCAATATTTGGCAATTGTTGTTCCTGGTAAAATGTATGCAAAAGCATATGCAGATAAAGGTTTAGCACCAGAAAACTTAAGTAGAACCTTAGAAGATTCTGGTACCGTAACTTCTGTGTTAATTCCATGGAATACTTGTGGAGCTTATCACTCTGGTGTTTTAGGTGTCTCTGTATTTGATTACGCTATTTATGCTGTTTTTAATTGGTTAAGTCCTTTTATGACATTGATTTTTGCCGCGTTCAAAATAAAAATTAAGCAGTTAGCAACAAAGTAAAATGACTGTTTTAGCGATTATTTTTGAAGCTCAAAAACTTGCAAAAATTATATTATAGTCGATTTTTTTTTGGGATTACTTTGACGAAATTCTAAAAAGGTATATAAAATATTTAATACTTTCTGAAAGGATAATTCAAGAAAGGACTGTTTGTAGAATTTTTTATGATGATAACAATTGACTTTTATATTTTAAATAAACCATAAGAACGATCAATAGCATTAGAATTATTACTTGTATTACCCAGTTTTGTAGGAAGAGGAATAAGTAATCAGTCAAGCTTTTGAAAAGCGAAATAATTCAATTGTGAACAAATGAAACTCTAAAATCGGTTTCTTCTTGTTAAGCTAAGTATTTTGAAATTATGGATAAAAAGAAAGTTCTATTGCGAGATGTTTTTCGCTTTTGATGCAAAAAGATTTAAAAGCATAGAAATCAATAATAAAATCCATGAGCTTCCATGAAGTAAGACATCAAACCAATCTCCTACTTTCATTCCATTTTCTATGGAAAAAGCATTTCCGCCTAAAATCCATTGGATTTTACCCCAAATATGTGGCGGGTTAAAAGGAGCTAAACCTAAAGTTAAGCTTGCAATTAAGAAAATTTTCCAGTTTTGTTTCAGTACTTTCTTCACTAATTAAACATGTTTTTTCTTTATTCGTTAACTTGTAGTTGCCTAAATAAACCAATTCCAAACCAACCCAAAACGAATGGTAAAATCTCTGTAAGGATAATTTGGCGCAGAAAAATAATTCTTTTCAGTAAAACCAGAGGTAACATTGTCAACCTTAAGATACATGCGTGTTCTGCGCACTTGAGCATTTATAAAAACATCAAAAGTTGGAAAACCTATTTCCTCATCATTTTGTAAAGTAAATTCTGCTAATAAAGGATTATAGGCATTTGCTTTGTACTTGGTAAAATATTTAAAAGTAACACCAATATTGACCAACATAGGTTTTCCTTTAAACCAATAATCTGTATAGTAAAAAGTGTTTCTCGTTACAAACTCAGGAACTCTAAAAACAGAATTTCCACTAGTTACATTTTGATACATAAGCGTGTTGTCTAAAGCTAGCTTCCAATATTTAAACTCTCTATTTGCTTTTACTTTTAAATAGGTAATTTGATTTCCAAATTGCCGTGCAGTACTGTTTTCATCAAAATAAGTATAGTTGTCAATATTGGTGAAGTTTAGTGCAGCATTGATCCATTTAGAATTAAAAGTAAAACCCAAATCTCTAGTGTTTACATTACTAAAATCGTTTTGCCAATTGTAATCATCATAAGAACTTTGATGCAATAATGTGTTGAAATTTGAGGATTTAGAACTAATTAATAAACTTCCTTTTACGATAAAAAGACTATCTTTTTCATAAACAGCTTCTCCTTTTAAATAAGTGCCTGATAATCTTCCAGAACCTGGAGTAATTGAACCATCAGCAGTTAATTGAAAATTTTTAATTTTTGCATTCCAATCTGCTCCAATAGAAATTGCATTTCCTTCTAATTTTAATTTATTTACAGCACTATTACTGTTTAAAATGGTGTCATAACCATAAGAATAATTTGTATAATTTGCTTTCGCTTTAAATTTTCCTAAAACATATTTTGAGTTAAATTCTAGGTGCACTTCATTGCTTGTGATTTTACTTTCTGCATCCTTGATTTCTGCGTCAGTGGCATTTGCGTCACCAAAAATTGCTGTAGTTGAAGATGCCTGTGTAAAGCTGTAGCGCTTGCTTTCACTGGTAAAAATATGGCCAATTTTTAAATTGCTAAAATCTTTTTTTGTAATGGTATCTTTGTTCGATAGTAGTTTGTAACTCTGTTCTAAGTAAATTCGGTTGCTGTCAAATTGATTTTCTGAATCTGTTAAATTTACATCTAACCTTGCTCGGTCATCAAAGTCTGGATCTTCAGAAATAAAACTTTCTAAAGCAGATGCTGTTAAACCACCACTTTCTTCATTATAAAAATCTTGACTTGTTAAATGTCCCCTAATTTCATACTGATTTTCTTTGGTGCGATACTGAAAAGTTCCCCGAAAATTTCCATTACTTACCAAAGACTGCCTGTAGGCGCCTAAAGATCGTAAACCTTTATATGAAATGGAAACATTAAATCTTCTAGAAAAATTTAGCGTAAAAAGAGCATTTACGAACTGCCCTTGTTGCAAGCCAGTTCTATATGAAATTTCTGTAGTTGGCGTAGGAACTTCATAATATTTTATTTCATCAATATCTAAGTAGCTAAATTGTTTTGCAGTAAAACCGATATCTGGCAAATTCTTTAGACTGCTAAAATTATATCCTAAATTATTGAAAGTTTGACCTTGATTATGAAAAGGAAGTAACTCAAAGTTATCAGTTCTTAAATAGTTGAATTTGTATTCCTTTTTTAACGTTAAGGTAGTGTCAATGAACGAAGTATCTCTTTTGTGGGAAAATATTTTGTAATCTGTATATTTTGTTTTACCAGATAAAATTACCTTGGTAGAACCGTTATTTCTTAAGGTATCAATTTTACCATCTGCACCTACAAATGTATTTTCTCTCTTGGCACCTGCACCTAATTTTGTCTGACAGTATATACTATTAAGTACAAAGCCAAATAATAAAAAGGTTAATAAAATTGTTTTTTTCATTCCAAATTTCCACAAAGACAAATGTAAAATAATTAAACCAAAAGAATCGCTAATAAGTATGATGAAATCTGTTAATTTAAAAATTCTACTTCTGGTTTCTTTAAAACTTGTTAAGAATTGTAATTTCCATAGAGTTTTTGCTCAACTTGACTGGTTAATAGGAATGTAAAAGAAAAAGTTTTCTTTTCTTTGTAAGATGTTGATATCAAATTTTAGTGATTTTTCTTTAGAGGCAGGCACAGATGAGGCAGGTAGAGGTTGTTTGTGTGGTCCTGTGGTGGCTGCAGCTGTAATTCTTCAGAAAGACTTTACACATCCTTTTTTAAATGATTCTAAGCAATTATCGAAAAAAAAGAGAGATGAATTAAGGCCATTTATTGAAGAAAATGCAATTGCTTTTGGAGTTTCATTTGTTTGGCAAGATGAAGTTGACAAAATTAATGTGTTACAAGCATCAATTATAGGTATGCACAGAGCTATAGAAGAACTTAAAATTATTCCAGAATTTATAATTATTGACGGAAATAAATTTAAGAATTATAAAGAAATACCTCATGAAACAATTGTAAAAGGAGATGCAAAATATTTGAGTATTGCAGCGGCTTCTGTTTTGGCAAAAACATATAGAGATGAATACATGTTGAAGATTCATCAAGAATTTCCGATGTATAATTGGAAGAACAATAAAGGGTATCCTACTAAAGAACATAGAAATGGAATTCGTGAATTTGGTATAACTCAGCACCACAGAAAAACATTTCGGTTATTACCAGAACAAATAAAGCTAGACTTATAAATTTTAAATCATATTTTTTATATTACTATCTCTTACTCTTTCAGGTGGCAGTTTCTTTTCATAAGTAACAATCAATAAAAATATTTTTCTATCTCAGTAATTTAAACAAGCCATACAAATTGTTGAGGCAGTGTATAAAATATTGTCAGGAATTTGTGGAGTTATAATTTCAGAAACAGATTAACTTATTTAGTATTTATTTAAAAACTTCAACTATTTTTACCTTCTCAATTTTATAAGATGATAAAAAAAACACGTGCAGAAATTACCAAATGCATTCTTCATAAAGTAGCAAATAAATTTAATAGCGGACACAATGTGTTTTCTGAAGATCTAATTCGCTTCGATCAAGAGAGTTACGATTTAATGAAGAATTTCTTATTAAAGCCCTTTGGTGGTTTAACGCAGAGTTATCGTTTTTCTCATCATGCAGATGTGCGTTTAAATGAATTGAATAATTATGCTTCAGAGGTGTTTAAAGAAGAAAGTTCATTTATAGAATATTCTAAAAACATCGTGAATCATTTATATGAACAATCTAATTCTGCACAAATAAAAACAGGGGATGTATTAATCGTTTTTATTGAAGGTATTGAGTATAAAGATGTGTTAACGGAAGCTGTTGGTGTTTTTAAAATTGAAAATAAAGTTGATTTTTTTCAAACCTATTTAGATGATAATAAGAGTTTCGATGTGGTGATTCAAAAAGGAATATCAACTAAAAGAATAGATAAAGGTTGCTTAATTTTAAATACTTCTGATACAGAAGGAACTGTCGTTCTTTCTGTAGATAATAATAACTATGATGCCCAATATTGGATTAAAAATTTCTTGAGTGTTAAATTGGCAGATGATTACAATGCGCATACTCAAAATTATCTAGAGCTCTGTAAAGAATTTTCTGAAGAAGTAATTAAGCCAGAATTAGGAATGAAAGAGCAAGGGAACTTTTTAGCAAATACAGTAGACTATTTTAAAGAAAATGAATCTGTAGATTATGCTACTTTTAAAGAAGAAGTTTTTGAAGAAGATAAACACAAGGAGCTATTTGATGATTATAAAAAGCACTTCGAAACTTTAAATGATGTTTTAATTAGAAATAATTTTGATGTTTCTGGAGTTGTATTAAAGAAAGAAAAAAGCAAACTTAAAACAGAAATAAAGTTAGATACAAATATTAGTATAAAATTAGATGTTGATGCGCCAGAGGCAGCCTCTGAATACTTAGAAAGAGGTTATGATGAGGAGAAGAAAATGAAATATTATAAAGTATATTTTAACGAAGAAAAGTAATTTATTCTGTAAGGTTTTAAAAACCTTACAGGTATTTCTTGTTTTCTAAACGATAAATTCATCAACTTCAAATAAGGTTTTAAAATGTTTTAAAATTTTTTCTTTTACTTCTTTTGTGTCTATTTTTCTACCCAATTCAGATTCCATAGATGCGACGGCTTTTCCTTTAATTCCACAAGGAATAATATGGTCAAAATAACCTAAATTGGTGTTTACATTTAAGGCAAAACCATGCATAGTTACCCATCTAGAAGAACGAATACCTAAAGCACAAATTTTACGCGCAAAAGGAGTTCCGACATCCAACCAAACGCCAGTTTCTCCTTTACTTCTAGTTCCTTTTAAACCATATTCTGCAATGGTTAAAATAATAGTTTCTTCTAACAAACGTAAGTATTTATGAATGTCAGTAAAAAAATTTTCTAAATCTAAAATAGGATAGCCAACAATTTGCCCTGGGCCATGATAGGTAATATCACCACCTCTATTAATTTTATAAAAAGTAGCTTCTTTTTCAGCTAATTGTTTTTCATTGAGTAGTAAGTTACTGATATCTCCACTCTTACCTAATGTATACACATGAGGGTGCTCTACAAACAAAAAGTGATTATTAGTGGTTTCTTGTAGATTATTTCTTCTGTTCTTAATTTTAACATCAACAATTTCTTGCAATAATTCAGTTTGAAATTCCCAGGTTTCTTTATAATCCTTTACAAATAGGTCTTTTAGTAATATGTTTTTGCTCATAAGTTCCAATACAAAGGTAAATAATTCATTATATTTGGATACAATATTTTATCCTAAATAATTTTTTATGAAAATAAAATTACCACTATTTTTCCTTTTAATATTAGTATTTACAAAAGTCGATTCTTCTTACTCCCAAAAAACTTGGAATAAACAAGATAAGATGAATTCCTTATTAGAAAGTAAGGATCTTTATCAAAAGAAACATTTTCCATCTAATTATGAAATATTAAGTTTAGATATTGAGCTTTTTACAAATAGGTTACAAAGTAAATCTAAAGGAGAACAGCATATTATTGAACTACCAAATGCAGATGGAAGTTTGTCAAGATTTACATGTAAAGAAATATCAAATTTTGAAACTAAATTACAAGCTAAATTTCCCAACATTAAATCTTATTCAGCGCAAGGAATAGATGATCCAACTGCAATTGCAAAAATAAGTATGGGTTCAGATGGTTTTCACGCAGTTATTTTTTCTGGTAATCAAGAAACAGTTTATATAGATCCGTATTCAAGAGACGATAAGGACTATATCGTTTATAAAAGAAGCAGTTTAAGTAAGGCTGATGAAGATTTTAAATGTGAAGTAGAAACAACTGCAAAAAAGGAATTTTCTATTTCGGATTTTAATAAAAATGCCAATGATGGAAAATTAAGAACTTTTCGATTGGCATTAGTGTGCAGTGCAGAGTATGCACAATTTCATTTAGGAGCAGATCAGCAGAATATACCAGATACAGCAGCAGACGAAGTAAAAAAAGAAGCTGTTTTATCTGCAATGAATACATCAATGACAAGAATTAATGGAATCTTTGAAAAAGATTTGTCGATAAAGCTTGTTCTTGTAAATGACAACAATAAAATAATTTTTTTAGATGCGGTTACAGATGGTATTACAGAGGGTAATGCAAACAGTATGATTGCTGAAGTGCAGACTATTTGCGATAACAATATAGGAGATTTAAATTATGATATTGGTCATATTTTTTCAACTGGCGGCGCTGGTTTAGCTGGTTTAGGAGTCGTCTGTTTAACTGGTCAAAAAGCTAGAGGTGTTACAGGGATTGGTTCACCAGTTGGTGATCCGTATGATATTGATTACGTTGCGCATGAAATGGGCCATCAATTTGGTGCAACGCATACACAAAATAATGATTGTAACAGAACAGATTCTACAGCAGTAGAGCCAGGAAGTGGATCAACGATTATGGGGTATGCAGGTATTTGTTCACCGAATGTTTTAAGTATTGGGAGTGCGACTGGAAATAGTGATGATTATTTTCATACTGTTAGTATTGCTCAAATGTGGTCTGCAATTGAAACTTCTGCAAATTGTGCGTCACTTACCGAAACAAACAATGAAGCGCCTATTGCAGATGCAGGCTTAGATTATAGTATACCAAAATCTACTCCTTTTAAGTTAGAAGGAACTGCAACGGATGAAGATGGGATGTCTGGTTTAACGTATAATTGGGAGCAATTAGATAATGAAGCGGCTGCAATGCCTCCAGTAGATACAAATATATTAGGTCCTATGTTTAGATCATTGCCTTCTAAAATAGTACCTGTCCGGTTTATGCCAGATATAGCAACTGTTATGTTAGGGAGTACTTCAACAACTTGGGAAGTAGTGCCTTCTGTAGCCAGAGAACTAAATTTTTCATTTTTAGTAAGAGATAATCATTTAGGGGGAGGAAGTGCAGATAGAGATGATATGAAAGTTGAAGTTGTCGATGCAGAAGCTTTCTTAGTTACTTCACAAAGTGAAGAAGAAACCTTTATTTCGGGGCAAACAATCTCGGTTACTTGGAATAAAGGAACCACAGATGTTGCTCCAATAGATTGTCAAAACGTTAATATTAAATTATCTATTGATGGAGGTGTTACTTTTCCTATTTTCTTGAAAACAGATACACCTAATGACGGTTCAGAAGATATACTTGTGCCAGATAATGCAACAACTGATGCAAGAATAATGGTTGAAGCAGCAGATAATATTTTCTATAATGTAAACACGTCTAAGTTTAATATAGATTCATCAACACCAACCTTTTTAATCATTGACGAAACAGGAGCGCAATCAGTTTGTAATACAGATGATGAAAGTGCAATTTATATATTAGATTTCAATTTTATAAATGATTTTACAGAAACAGCTACTTTAAGTGCTACCGGAAATCCAGCAGGCTCTTCAGTAATATTTAATCCAGCTACAATTAATGCAGACGGGAATGTAATCGTAACGGTTTCTAATTTAAAGGATAAGGAAGCTGGGAATTATGAAATTACTATTGTTGGGGCATCTGCAACGGTTACACAAAGTGTAGATTTGGTTTTAAAATTACAAAGTTTAATATTTAATCCTTTAACTCTATCATCACCAGAAAATGGTGCTACAAATATTTCGATAATCGAAGTTGTAAGTTGGGTTGAAGATGAAAATGCAACATCTTATGATGTAGAAATAGCATCAGATAGTGGTTTTAATAATATTGTAAGTAGTGGCAATGTTAATGAAAACAATTATGCTGCCACAAATTTAAATGGAGAAGCACAATATTTTTGGAGGGTAAAACCTAAAAACGATTGTGGAGAGGGAAGTTTTTCTGATGTTTTTAGTTTTACAACAGAAACTCCATTATACTGTGTATCAACTTTTACAGATGAATTAGGAGGTGGAGAACATATTACGAATGTTACTTTTGGCGGTATTAATAATACTTCAGGTAATGATGTAACCGATGGTTATCAAGATTTTACATCAATAAATACAAATGTTCTTAGGGGGCAAGAAAAGCAAATAAGTGTAACTTTAGATACAGACGGATATCAAGACCACTGTTTTGCTTTTATAGATTGGAATCAAGATTTTACTTTTGATTCTGCCACAGAAAGGTATGATTTAGGCACCATAACGGCAGATATAGGTACGGCTACTTTTAATATTCCAGTTCCTGTAAGTGCAAAGTTTGGGAAAACAAGAATGAGAGTAATTATTGAGTATGATGACCCTACAAGTAATTATGGAGAAGGTGCTTGTGATGTAGATCATTTAACAGAATGGGGAGAAACTGAAGATTACTCAGTAACCGTTGTTGAGCCAGTATTAAATGATAATAATTATACTATAGAGGCGATAGCTGAAACTTTTTATAATGCAGAAGATGGAATTATTAATGTAAGTATGATTCAAAGTGAATTTACCTATTTAATAACTGTAATTGGGGATGTTTTGAATAATTCTGAGACAATTTCAAATACAAGTTATGCTATTGAGGATTTATCTCCAGGTGATTATGAAATTTGTATAACGGCTATAGAAGTAGATGTTACAAAATGTTACTCTGTTGTGATAAATAAAGCTGAAGCGATTATAAACTTTGATAATTATACAATACAAACCACTTCCGAATCTTGTGTTGATGAAAACGATGGAATTATCACTGTAGATATCAATCAAAGTGAATTTGACTACCAAGTAACAGTATCTGGACCCTCAACCAATATAAATGAGCCATTAACAGGCACAACTTACACACTTTCAGGTTTAGCTCCTGGAGATTATGAAGTTTGTTTTTTAATAGAAGAATTAAATTACACGCAGTGTTTTGAATTAAATATTGTGGCCTCTGAACAGATAGCATTAAAAGCAGCAAGCAAACAATCGAATACATATTCTTTTAATATTGATAGTGGAACTGCTCCTTATAAAGTATACCTTAATGAAGAGTTGTTAAGTGTTTCTGATACCAAAGAATTTGAATTAGAAATTTCCGGAAATGGAAAATTAGAAGTTAAAACAGCAAAAGATTGCGAAGGTTCCTATAAGACTAGTATTGGTGAAGTTTTACTAAAGCAAAACCCTATTTCAGATTCTATAGATTTATTATTACCTATTGGTATAAGTCAACCTAATGTTAATGCAATAATTTTTGATTTGAATGGAAAAATAATTTTTAGCCAGTATATAAAAAGAGAACAGAATACCTTGTCAATTCCTTTTAAAGACCATGCTTTAGGTATTTATATCTTAAAATTATCTATTGAAAATTCAAAACCTATTAAAATTATAAAACAATGAAAAATATATTAATAATTACAGTTTTAGTTATCTTCTCTTTTTTGAATATCCAATGTTCAAAGAAAAATAAAAACCAGGTACCGAGTGCCGTTAATTTAATGTACCCAACGCAGAATTTATTGTGTATAGATACTACGATTACCTTTGATTGGAGTGAAGCAACTGATCCTGAAAATGATGTATTGGAATATAATATTATCATTGCTACAGATAGGGATATGACAAATGTTATTGAAAACAAAATGACAACCTCTTCACAATTCACAGTTACCTTAGAAAAGAAAACTGCTTATTATTGGAAAGTTGATGCATTAGATATAGATAATAATCAAGGAACTGAGTCAGAAATATTTGCTTTTTATACCAAAGGAGAAGGAGTTTTAAATTATGCGCCCTTTACATCAGAATTAGTTTCTCCTGAAAATAATAGTCAAGTCAATGCAACTTCTGTAAGTTTAACATGGGAGGCTGCTGATACAAATGCAGGCGATACTTTAACCTATGAACTTTACTTTGGAGAGAACTCTTCTTTAACTTTAATAGACGACACGCTAATCGTAAAGTCACAGACAGTTTCAATAGAGTCAGGTAAAACCTATTCTTGGAGAGTAAATGTAAAAGATCAAGATGGAGCAAAATCTATTGGACAAATATGGAGTTTTACAGTAAATTAGAAAACCGTATATAAAAATAAAAAAGCCTCAGCTATATCTATAGCTGAGGCTTTTTAAATTAATTATTTTTAGTTTATCCTAAAAAAGGATATTTAAAATCTGTAGGTGATACAAGTGTTTCTTTTATTAATCTAACAGATGTCCAACGTAATAAGTTTTGCGCAGAACCTGCTTTATCATTTGTACCAGAAGCTCTTGCGCCTCCAAATGGTTGCTGACCAACAACTGCTCCCGAAGGTTTGTCGTTAATGTAAAAGTTTCCTGCTGCATTTTCTAATGCTTTGGAAGCTTTTTCAACAATGTATCTATCTTTAGAAAAGATAGCTCCTGTTAATGCATATTCAGTAGTTTCATCAACTAATTTTAAGGAAGCTTCCCATTCAGCATCTTCATATACATAAACAGTCATTACAGGTCCAAATAATTCGGTACACATTGTTGCGTACTTTGGTGAAGTACTAACAATTACAGTTGGTTCTATAAAGTAACCAACGGATTTATCATGATTTCCACCGATAATAATTTCTGCATCTGTATCTGCTTTTGCAGCATCAATAAAGCTAGCAATTTTATCGAAAGAACCTTCATGTATAACTGCGTTTACAAAGTTTGAAGTATCTTCTGGAGATCCTATTTTTAACTCACTTGCTTGTGCAATTAAATGCTTTTTAACCTCTGGCCAAAGAGAAGCAGGAATGTAAGAACGTGAAGCTGCAGAACATTTTTGACCTTGATATTCAAAAGCTCCTCTTGTCATTGCCGTAGCAACCTGTAAAGGATTTGAAGAGTTGTGTACCCAGATAAAATCTTTTCCGCCTGTTTCTCCAACAATTCTTGGATATGTTTTATAAGTATGAATATTGTTTCCTATTTGTTTCCATAATTCCTTGAAAACATTTGTAGATCCTGTAAAGTGCAATCCAGAGAAATCTGGAGAAGCTAATACCGTATCAGTAATCATTACTGGATCTCCATAAACAACATTAATAACGCCGTCTGGTAAACCAGCTTCTTTAAATAAATCTACAATTACTTGTGCAGAATATGCTTGATGATCAGAAGGTTTCCAAACAACAACATTTCCCATTAAAGCTGGTGCTGCTACTAAATTTGCAGCAATTGATGTAAAGTTAAACGGTGTAATTGCATATATAAAACCTTCTAAAGGTCTGTACTCAACTCTGTTCCAAACGCCTGGTGAAGAAGTTGGCTGATCTTTAAAGATATCAGTCATATATTCTACATTAAAACGGAAGAAATCGATCATTTCACAAGCAGCATCAATTTCTGCTTGATATACGTTTTTAGATTGTGCAATCATTGTTGCAGCATTCATTCTTGCTCTATAAGGACCTGCTAATAACTCTGCAGCTTTTAGGAAAATAGAAGCACGCTCCATCCAACTTACGCTCGACCAAGCTTCTCTTGCTGCTAAAGCGGTAGAAATTGCAGTATCTACATGAGACTTGTCTGCAGTGTGATATTGTCCAACTACATGTTTATGGTCATGAGGAGGTGTAATATTCTTTGTATTTCCTGTTCTAATTTCTTCACCATTAATATGCATTGGCACATCAATATTACTGCTAAACATTTCTTTGTAGGTAGCTAATAATTCTGCTTTTTCGGGAGAACCTGGGGCATACCCTTTTACTGGTTCGTTAACTGCTTTGGGAACATTAAAAAATCCTCTTGCCATTTTGTGTGTTTTTAGGTTTTAATCGACTAATTTTGAGCGCCAAAGTTACAATTTTTGTTTCAATAAATTTCCTTGAATTTTGATGTCTTTTATTAGAGTAAATTTAGTAATAATAGTAAAATTTTAAACTTATCATAATTAAGTAAATTATATATGTGCACGGTAACCTACCTTCCTTTAGGAAATAATAATTTTATTTTAACCTCTAACCGTGATGAAACTCCATTAAGAAAAACAACACCTCCAAAGACTTATAAAGAAAATGGGGTAGAATTAACATACCCTAAAGATGAATTAGCAGGAGGAACTTGGATTGGCGCAAGTGCCAAAAATAGATTGGTTTGTTTGTTAAATGGCGGATTTACAAATCATACAAGTAATTTCTATTACAAGATGAGTAGAGGTATTGTTGTAAAAAATATTCTTTCTACAGATAATGCCATTACTTATATTAATGATTTTGATTTTACCGATATTGAGCCTTTTACGCTAATTTTGGTTGATTATGATTTGCACCTAGAAGCTCATGAATTGGTTTGGGATGGGATTAAAAAACATTTTACAAAACTAGCTGAACAACCTAAAATTTGGTCTTCCTCTTCTTTATATACTGAAGAAATGAAAGCCTTAAGAGAAGAGTGGTTTTCTGATTGGTTAACAGAAAATAAAGAGTTGCATCAAGAAAATATTGTTGCTTTTCACCAAAATGAAAACTTAGGAAATCCTGAAATTTCGCTTAAAATGAAAAGAGTTTTTGTAGAAACGGTGAGTATAACTTCGGTAAAAAAAAGAGCATCAACAATAGAAATGACTTATTTAGATTTAAGAACAACTAAAAGAGTGCAAAAGAAAATAGGGCGACAATAACGATACCAAATAAAGAAATTAAAATATAGGTAAAGTTTATGAGTATAAACTTTATAAAGGTTTTAAGGTAACCTTGTTGATAAAACTTACGCATGGCTATTAAAAAATATATTAAAAACAAGACTGCAAAAACCCATAATTGTGGCGTAGCTCCAAAGAGTTCTGTTAAAAAGTAAATGGATAAAAGCATGAAAAACACGGTTTGTGTATGGAATACAAAAACTAGATGATCGACATACGTGTATTTTCTTCTAAAATAAAATAATTTTAAAAATAGGGTAAAGAAGGGTAAAAACACAAATAATGCTACGGAACCATAAGAGAGTAATTGGCTAATAAATTTTTGTTGACTTTCTCCTTCATCAATTAAAGAATTAATCACTTTTGCTCTGTTATATAAAAATCTATTGAAGAATGTTTTTTCTTTTTGAAGGCTATCTAAAGCAGTATCCATCGTTATTTTTGGATGCTTTTTTTGAAATTCTAAATAATCAGCAATTGGAAGCCCTGCAAAATCCCTTTTTTTTCGAGTTGCGCTGACCATTTTGGCAGAGTCTTTTACTTCTTCCGCAACTTGGTCTACATTTTTTTTTCTTTTTAAAGAGTCTGTAGGAATCCAAGAGTTTTTAAGTTCGTTATTAATAGTGTTTTTTAAGGGGTCTATATTAACATTTTTTAACGCTTCATCACTATCAAAGGAAATAAGTCTCGATTGCTTTTGTTCAGTGCCGTTTTTCAATTCTTTAAATTTATCAATGTTTTTAGACAGTCCTAAGATTAAAAAGAACAGAATAGAAACGGTTAAATAAAACTGAAAAGGATTGGAGTAGCGTGCTCTTTTTCCATCAATATAATCCCTAGAAACTTTACCAGGTTTTATTAAAAGCGGAATTATCGTATTCCAAAACTTTGCATCAAAATTGAATAACCCATTAAAAATATCATAAATAAAATTTTTAAACGAAATGCTACTTCCTTTGTTTGCTTGTCCGCAATTTGGGCAAAATTTTTCATGTCCATAAAATGGATGACCACAATTTAAACAAGCTGGATCTTTAATTTTAGCAACTTTATTTTTTTTCTTTTTTAGTTTGATAATATTGGTGTTGGAAGTTGAAAAGTTGGTATATATACTTTAAATTCCTCTAAATTTTCAATGTTTTTCATAGTATAGTAGCCCTTCATGGCTCCCATTGTAGATTTTAAAAAACAGCCAGAATTGTAGGTGTAATTATCATTGGGTTCTAATATAGGAGTTTGCCCAACAACCCCCTCTCCTTTTACAATTTCTGTATTGTTCAGCGAATCAAAAATTTTCCAAAAGCGGTCTGTTAACTGCAACGTTTCTGATGATTTATTTTCAATAGTTACATAGTAAGCAAAAATATAGTACAACTTATTATTTCTATAGTTTGTACCATTGTATTTTGTCTTTACAGAAATTTTAATTCCTTTTGTAATTTGTTGAACCATTGCAGTAAATATAGCTTTTTTGATTAAAAACTACAAATCAAATTTTGCAGTTATCGATTTTGATTGAAAAAACCAGCGCCAATGCCGATCACTCTATCATATAAACCTCCAAAAGGTTTGAAGTATACAATTACTGTATATTGGTTTTCGGTTTGAAAAAAAGTACCGTTAACTTCGTTGGTGTCTACGATTTGGTTTTCATCAACGGTAGCAAAGGTGTAGTTGTAAAAACCTTGTTTTAGTAAAACTTGACCTTCATAACTTTTCTTTTCAAAATTGTAAAAAAGTTTATTTTCTTCTTCAATTTTAAAATTATTGAAAGCTCCATAAACATAGACATCTTTATTGGCAATTGGCACCTCTGCTTCTAAAGTAAAGTGCATCATGGCGTAATCTGCTTCTGTATTAGCATCATTTGCATCTAAAGTTCTTATAACAAATTGTCCATTAATATCGGGGTTATACGTATAACTTCTGTTAGGTCTGTAGGTAAAAGGATATAAATAATGATGAAAAATATCTTCCACTTCTATTTTAACCACATTTAAACTTTTGTTTCTGATGAATTTACTGTCAAAGTTTAAATATTCATTTCCTCCCCAAAAATTTGTTTTGTTTAGGTAGGTGTATTTTAATTGATTTTGTTGAAAAAAAGTAGGCCGTAAGTCGGTGATTTTTTCATTCCAATTTTCATTTTTCAGTACAACAACATGCACCTCTTGAGAAGGATTATTGATTCTTAATTTTGGATGATTTACTGAAAATTCTATTGTTTGTTGTGTGTTTCTTGTTTTTGTATTTCTGCTTCTAGAAATAACAACACCAGTTGTTGTCGCGTTTTCATACAAAACAAATTTGCGGGTAAATACAACTTCATCATCATCATTTAAAACTGACATAAGGTAGTTTCCGCTTTTTGTGATGATGGTATTTATATTCGGAATTTTTACTGCATAATGTGTGTAGTTCTGAAAGGTGCTAAAAGAATTGGTGACATTTATAATTGTATTTTGATCAAAACCATCTACATATTGGCTAGACAAGAGTCTGCTTTTTTGCCAATCATGTGTCATGTGTTCTATTTTATATTGGTAGTCTTTGCTGTCTGCATCTAAATCATCAAACGACAATTCTAAAACAGTACCTAATGGCACAATGGAGGTAAAGTTGTTTTCTTGCAAAGGTCTTAATTGAATGGTTTTAATTTGCTGTGCATGCACAGAAGTTAGAAAAAGCAATAAAATCCAAGATATTTTTTGATGCATATTTTTAGGTAAATCAGTACTCAAAAATAGTAAATTTAAAGATTAAATGATGCTACAAATACGGTTCCTTTTTGATGAATTAATTATTAAAATTATTTTTCTATTTTTGTAGGGCTATGGAGTGTTTTTTTTAATTTTATTTTTGTCCTTTTTCCCCTTCAAATTTACATATCTGTTATTAAAAAAGCAGCTCTTTTATATTTCTTCACCAAGATCTATGAATTTATTATTTAAACTATTAATCTTTACTGTTACAGGTTATTGTAATAACTAAGTAACAATTAAAAATTTCAGTTTTAACTAAGGAGTTATTATAAGAGGGAAGGAGTATATTTCTAAATTTATATCTAAAATTGCGAAAGCAACTAGGTTTAACTGAAAGTATAGCCCAATTAATTGATGAATAAAAAGAGCTATTTTTTTCTATAGGTATTAAAACATAGACGTGTGGTTTAATGAAAGCAAGAGTTTAAAATATTACAGGTTGAGGAAAGAAGATTTAATAAACACTATAAAACATACAAAAGCAAAATATGGAACTGTTTCTATTAAAAATGAAAATACAAGGATTATTGCGTTGATAACTAACAATAGTAAAAGCTTTGATGTCGATGACCGTCAAAGAGAGAAAAGTTTAGGTTTAAAGATTGTTTTTGAAAGAATTAGAATAATGAACGGAAATATTTCTGATGATATCAAACGGAACAAAGGAACCAGTTTTATGTTCTCAATACCGATACAAAACCCCGTTAATATTTTCTAAAAAAATTACTGTTACACTCTTTTTTACTTATATATGAAGATTATACTCTTAGCTATTGCTCTCTTATTTGCTTTTCAACTAACCGCCCAAGATGCAGGCACTCAGTTTAAAATAGATTTCTTTAATTCTAAAATTCAACAAACTGAAAAAGGGGAACGTCTTTTATGGCTGGATAGTTTAACAAGCCTTACGCATAATAAATCTGAATTAAAATACGATTCTATCGCTCGCCAATGCATTAATTTTGCTATTTCCATAGACTCTCTAGACGGTGCTGCGGGCAATGTGACTGATTTAATAGATTACAACAATAATAATCTAGGTTTGCCAAAGCAGGGAATTATATTATTTAATAAATATTATAACAAACTTAAAGAGGGTATAGGTTTTAAGAGGCTTGGCTATTTGTGTCTAAATGTTGCAGACAGTTATTATTTCACCGGGAACGTAGATAAATCTTTTGAATATTATGAACGCGCAAAAGCTTTTGCGTTAAAAGCAAAAAATCAAAGGCTTTATGGGCTCGCATTAATGTATATAGGTTATAATCAAAGTGAGACAGGGCAGCTTCCTGAAGCTTCTCAAAGTTTTGTAGAAGCTTCTCGAATATTTACAAAGCTAAATGATACCATTTCTGTTATCAAGATTAAGGATGCATTGGCAAATTTATATAGTCAAAATGCATTTTATAAGAAAGCAAAAATAGAGCGAGATGAAGCCATTATTTTGGCAGATAAAATAAATAGTGCAATTCTGATAAGAAATCTATATTTTAATGCCGCTTCAGAGAATAGTAATAAAAATATATTTTCTACAACCGTTGGAGATGCTCGTTTTAAAAATGAAATAGTAGATGAAATCGCGAACCTAAAAAAATCATTGCTGGCCGATCGTAAAACAAGTTATATGAGTGTTGAGCCTTTTATACTTTCTTCATTTGTTAGGGCATATGTGCAATGTGATAGTTTAGATCTTGCTGCAAATAAATTTAAAGAAATTGAGCAACTTTGGTTAAACGCCAAAACAGCTAAGAACAAAGCGTTATTCCTTGAGGCTAAAAGTTGGATGCTTTTAGGAAAAGGTGATTATAAGAATGCCATAAAATATGGTCGCGAAATTTTGGAATTACAAAAAAAACAAACAATTGTTTTAGCGCATATGACGGCTGAAAAATTTTTAGGAGATGCATATAAACTTAATAATGATATTCACAATTCTAACAAACACCTTTTGAATTTTTACACCATCAAAGATTCTATTGCCGGCATTCAAAAGATAAAAGCTTTGGCATATTATGTAACCCTTTACGAAACAGAAAAACAACGCTTAAAAATACAAAGGCAAAAAAGTAATATTGTGCTTCTGGATGCTGAAAATATCCAAAAGAATCAATGGCTATTATTTGAGGGCTTGGGGCTTTTATCAGTATTTGTTCTGGTTACCCTACAGAAGTCAAAAAATACAGCAAAAAAAGAAAAGAAGCAGCAAGAAAAATTTTCACAAAATTTATTACTCTCTCAAGAGGAAGAAAGAATAAGAATAGCAAGAGAATTGCATGATAGTGTTGGGCAACAGTTGACCTTAATTAAAATTAAATCTCAAAAACTAAATCAAGATGAACTTACTGTTTTAAGTAATAACGCATTAGAAGAAGTAAGAAGTATTTCTAGAAACTTATATCCAGCTTTGCTAAAACAATTAGGTCTAACAAAAAGTATTATTCAATTAATTAATGAATATGACGAACAAACAGAATTGTTTTTTTCTATGGATATTGACGATATAGATACTTTTTTTAACGAAAGCAAGAGTTTAAATATTTACAGATTGGTGCAAGAATGTCTCACAAATATTGTAAAACACGCCAAGGCCAGGGCAGTTTCTGTGAACATTAAAATTGAAGATAAAAGAATTCTTACTTTAATCTCTGACAATGGAAAAGGCTTTGATGTAAATGATAGTAAAAAGAAAAATAGTCTTGGTTTAAAGACTATCTTTGAAAGAATTAGAATTATGGATGGCAAAATTTCTGTTGATAGTGAGTTAAATAAAGGAACCAGTTTCATATTTTTGATACCACTAAAAGATGAACAGTAATACAACAATAGTTGTTGCAGACGATCACCCAATTTTATTAAAAGGATTAAGGGATGAATTATTAAATATTGGTTTTGATGTTTTTGAGGGTGCAACAAATGGCGCACAAGCATTAGAATTAATCGTTTCTAAAAAACCAACCATTGCTATTTTAGATATTAGCATGCCTTTTTTAACAGGTTTCGAAGTTATAGAAAAGTGTAATACTGAATCCTTAAAAACAAAGTTTATTCTTCTTACTTCTTACAAAGAAAAAGGGTTTGTATTAGAAGCCAAAAAAATGAATATTTGTGGCTACTTATTAAAAGACCAACCTTTTTCTGAAATTAAAATATGTATAGAACAAGTTTTGGAGGGTAAGTTTTATTCGAGTTCAATGTTTGATGAAGTATTTGAAAATGAAGTTTTGCCTAAAATAGCAAAAATAAAATTCTTATCACCATCAGAAAGAACAATTATTAGACTTATTGGGCAAAAAAAATCTTCTAAAGAAATTTCAGAAATTTTAAGTATTTCTTCAAGAACAGTAGACAAACATCGTTCTAATATTATCTCAAAACTAGATTTATCTTCAAATTCAGACTCCTTAACTATTTGGGCAAAAGAGAATAAAGAATTGTTAGATACTGTTTAGCGTTTTAAATAATTTAAAAAATAGACTAGTATTTTTTTTCATGAATTTTTATTTTCAAGAATGAAGGTTTTCTATAATTTGTTATTTCGTATAAAAATCAACTTCTCAACCTTTTTGTAAAAAAAACAAATTTAACCATATATGTATATAATACGTACGTACCCATACGTATTTTTTGTGCCTGATACTTATTTCATTAGAAACTTCCTAAACATAGATTTGTTGGCTCATAAATAAACTTAATCTATTTAAAATGACTCTCATGAAAAATGTCTACTATACATTATTATTTTTATTTGCTACCACTATTTCTTTTGCACAAGGTATTTCTGTACAAGGTATTGCAAGAAATGCTGCGGGTTCTGCAATGACAAACAAAAGTTTAACCTTTACATTTATTATTGCTGATGGTAATGCTGCCCCTATTTTTAATGAAACGCAATCTATCACAACCGATCTTTTTGGAGTTTTTTCACACATTGTAGGTACGGGTAATGCAGCAGGTGCAACATTTAGCAGTATTGATTTTTCGCTAGACGATTTAAAATTAAAAATTTCTGTAGCTCCAGATGGCAATGACATTGAAATTTATAACCAACCTTTTCAATATTCACCTTATGCCCATTATGCAAAAAGGGCTGCAAGTGCAGATAATGGTGTCCCTACAGGTTCTATTATGCCATACGTTGGCACTACTGCTCCAGCAGGTTGGGCTTTATGTAATGGTGGTAGTATTGCATCTGTTGCTAATGGTGCAGCTTTAAGAGCTTTAATTGGTGATTTTACACCAGATCTTAGAGGTGTGTTCTTAAGAGGTACCGGTGGAAATGCTCAAACAGGATATACAACCTATGAAGGACCAGATTTAAAATATTTTCAAAAAGATGCTAATAAAGAACATTTACACGGGGTAGATATAAATACAAGTAGTGATGGTCTACATTCACATAGTGTAGCAAATACTATTTCAGGAATAAGCTTCATTAGCTATTCTCCAGGTACAAATTTATTAACTTATAATACAGGTATTACAGCCATTACACCACAAACTGATGAGCAAGGACAACACACACATAATGTAAATGGTGAAACCGAAAATTCTGGGAGTGAATCACGGCCGGTTAACTATGGTGTAAATTATATTATAAAATTATAATCATTTTTTATAAAATATAAATTATGAAAAATATACTATACATTTTATGTATGTGTTTGCTAACGTTTGTTACCAAAGCACAAGAACAAAGCGAGCTCCAGTTCTTTACGGGCACTGCGGCGGTAGATTATAATTCTAATGTTGATAACAATAATTTGCAGATTCAAATGCAAGTGGGAAGTGGTATTCTTTCTTCTTCTTATTTTGTTAACGGTGATCAATCTATAAAACCTACAGCCATTGGTTTTCCTTATAGTGTACTTTATATAGCTTCAACCTTTCATCCAAAAGATGGTATAGAAGTGTCTAAAGGGTATCTTACCGATAGAATAAATGTTAAATGGACATTGAGTGCAAATGAAGATAAAACAGAGAAAATTAATATTTACAGAAAAGAATTAGGGAGTGCAATACCAATGCAATTAATTGGTAGCGTAAGTAAAGATGTTTTTGAGTATAATGATGCCCAGGTAGAGGGTGGTGTTTTATATGAATATAAAATTGAAGCTGTTGGTGTTTCTGTTCTAGAAGAGCTGTTTACTACGTATATAACCGGTATTGGGTTTAGAAACCCAACAGCAAACGTTTCTGGGTCTATAAGTTTTGATGGCGGTAGCCCAGTGCAAGATGCTGTTGTTTTTGCAGAAGCAAATGGAACACAAAACAATTCTGGCTCTAGTTTAAGTTTTACAGGTGGTTCTGTAGAGATTAATGACATTGAATATGAACTACCTACCAAGGCATTAACCTTGCAAACTTGGGTTACTAAAAGTAACTATATTATGTCACTAAGAAGTAATACAGATGGTAATGAAATACAATTAAATGGAGGTAAGTTTTTTAATAGTTCTGGTCATGGTATAAATATAGCAGTGATACTTAATGCTAGTTGGATGACGCTTATTCTGCGAGATTCTTATCCTACAGGAGAATTAGATAACGAAGGCAATGATGTTTTTGAAAATATTTCTTCTTTAACAGATACTTCTTTTGTTCATATTTCAGCTGTTTTAGAACAAGGAAGTCCACCAAAATATTATATTAACGGAAGAGAAATAACTCAGGCATACATAGACGGTATTTCAGGATCTGATGACGTTTTAAAACCAAGGTTGGAGCTTAATAACTTAGACGATCATACAATAGACACGACCATTAATAAAGTAATTTTAGGACAAGGTTTTAATGGAGCAGGGTATACTGGGTATTTAGATGAGGTAAGAATTTGGCAAAGAGCACTTTCTGCTAAAGAAATAAGAAGAGATTACAGAAGGTATTTAAGTGGAGGAGAAACCGATTTAAGCATCTATTTAAGAATGGATGAAAAAGAAGGCAGTAATGTATATGATTTTTCTAGAAAAGGATTTCGTCAAAACAAAAACGATGGTTTTTTTGCAAGTGGCGTTGCTTTTAGTTCGGTAACACCTACAAGTCAGCAATTAGGTGTTTTTGGGGTTACAGATGCAAATGGTAGTTATTCTATTGCGAGTATTGGGTATTCTGGTACAGGAGAATCTTTTGTGATTACACCTTCCTTAGGAGTGCACGAATTTGAACCCGCCAGCCAATCCTTGTTTTTAGGTGCAGAAGCAAGTGTGGTAAATCAGTTAAATTTTAAAGATATTTCTTCTTTTAAATTTAATGGTAAAGCGGTGTATAATACACAGGATGTATTTAACTCTGTAGAGGTAACAAAGTATATAGACATTGAAGATTATGGGTATAATCAATACAAAGCTATTGATATCTCTAATGGTAATAATAGTGTTACCATTAATAAAGGGCAGTATTATTATGAAGGTGGTACTATAGATTCTCTTAATAATATGTATAC
>Ga0209712_10000228_pt1 | contig 51097 bp, 59 predicted proteins | sample ArcOceMetagenome_FD_187443 | JGI IMG/M metagenome (GOLD analysis project Ga0209712, IMG submission 187443) | Marine eukaryotic phytoplankton communities from Arctic Ocean - Arctic Ocean - Greenland ARC118M Metagenome (SPAdes) (version 2) | ecosystem: Environmental > Aquatic > Marine > Oceanic...
CTCGGCAGTTAAGCATGGTCGCGCCGATGGTACTGCAGCTTAAGTTGTGGGAGAGTAGGTCATCGCCAATCCTAGATAGATCATAACTAGATAATTGTGTCTCTAATAACGATAAACAAATTAAACTAACAATTTAGGCCTCAGATCTGGCGCGATTGCATCTTCTCTGGCAATCAGATCTTTTCCTTTTAAACGCTATGTTTACATCTACGCTATAGATTTATGTAAATTTGAGCAGGACATTAAGGATGAACTCCTCTGTAGGCCACATAGGTGTTGATATTTGCACCTACGCCGGTGCCCATAAAACCGTTAAAATTCATTTGCAAAATGTCGTGCTCGATCACCAGAGCATTCTGCTGAAGCTAAGATTGCATATTGGGGGTCTGCTGCTATTCGGGATCGCTATAATTCGCTTTGGTGGGTGATCGGGCGGCGGGATTGGTGCCGAAAAACGGCGTGAGAAGTTGATACGGCTAACTGGGGGCCATAGCCGTCCTTTGATCTCTGAGGGAAACTGCGCCGGGGCCTGTTTTGTTAAGACTGGTATGCCCAATGTGGCGCATCTTTATCCTGCTGCGCTTACGCGTTTGACTGAAATCACCAGAATTTTGTCTACGCATTAATTGAATTTGGATTTTGCGGTACATGAGCCTGCGAATTATTACGCCTCTGTCTACAATTAGTAGCTCTTTTCTAGATATTTTCAGACCTGGCCGGCCTTTTCGAAGGAGCTCGAACCTTGTTGTGATGAAGTGGACCGACGTTTTGGAGCCGATTGTACGGAGTGGGGTGATCACCTTAAGGACTAATGAACCCTACCCTGATTGCTTCCTAAGATTATGGGTGTTCTGCTTGGGCTGGAATGACCATAGATCATCCCTGATTCTGTCGCCCTAAACCATCCAGGGCTATCAGCGAAGACCGTACAAGCCTGCACCAAATTGCATGAGGCTCGATATACTGGCCAGAGCAGGGCGCGGTTGCTCAAGAAGTTTCCCCATATCCGAGACCTATCCCCGCTTCGCGCCTTGGTCCGAAGCTGTCTTAAGTTCCAGTCAAACGGCCAATGTTGCCGACCTTGAGGCCTTAAAACGGATTGAGGGGATCATAGTTCTTTGATGATGTGTTGCTAAGGGTTGAAACAGGCCGCAACACAGCGTATCTGCGCAAGAACACAAATGTTCTGAGGATCATCATGGCGCGCACTAATCCATTTCAATTTATTCAACAAACTCGAGCTGAAATTACCAAGGTCGTTTGGCCAACTCGCCGTGAGGTTTTGATCACCACGGCGATGGTTTTGGTTTTGGCCATTATCGTGTCGATTTTCTTCTCGGGAATCGATGCGGTTATCCGCTTGGGTCTGCGTTCTGTCCTAGGCATGTTCTAATCAACCAGTACTTGGGCTCTTGAAAATAGGGCCTGTGGCGGGTAATGCGCTTACGAACAACAATAGGCGTGCGGCGATTCGGCTTCACGTCCATTTTCATTTGGCGCAGTACGCGCTGGAGATTGAATATTCGGGATACTCCCGAGCAAGGTGAAGGGCCATAAAATGGCAAAAAGATGGTATTCCGTAAGTGTTCTGTCTAACTACGAAAAGAAGATCGCTGAGACCATTCGCCAATCGGTTATTGACTCCAATATGGAAGATCAAATCGAGGAAGTGTTGGTTCCGACTGAAGAAGTGATTGAAGTGCGCCGTGGCAAAAAAGTGACCACAGAGCGCCGCTTTATGCCGGGTTATGTACTTGTCCGGATGGAGCTTTCAGATGAAGGCTATCACCTGATCACCTCGATTAACCGTGTGACGGGCTTTTTGGGCCCTCACGGGCGCCCGATGCCTATGCGGGATGCCGAGGTTAATCAAATCTTGAACCGTGTGCAGGAAGGCGAAGATGCGCCACGCACATTGATCCACTTTGAAATTGGCGAACAGGTCAAGATCAACGGCGGGCACTTTGAAGGCTTTGATGGAAATGTTGAAGAGGTTGATGAAGAAAACCAACGTTTGAAAGTGAGTGTGTCGATCTTCGGTCGTGCCACACCTGTTGAGCTGGAATTCACTCAGGTCTCAAAACAGACTTGAGCGATTGGCGCATAAAGCGCAAACGGCCCGCAAGGGTATGTGGGAGGCAGTCATCACGCGCGATGATCCGTACCACATCAACATAGCCCATCGATCGCGATCATGGGTGTTTGAAAAGGAGCAGCCACTATGGCTAAAAAAATCGCTGGTAAGATGAAACTGCAGATTCCTGCAGGTGCAGCAAACCCTTCCCCGCCAGTAGGCCCCGCATTGGGTCAACGCGGGATCAACATCATGGAATTCTGTAAAGCGTTTAACGCTAAGACAGCTGATATGGAGCAAGGCGCTCCATGCCCGACTGTTATTACATATTACCAGGATAAATCCTTCTCGATGGAAGTTAAGACGCCACCAGCGTCCTATTACCTCAAGAAGGCTGCTGGCCTGAAGCCAGTTGGCAAACGCAACCGCCCACGCGGTGCGGAAAATCCAGGTCGTGAAGTTATCGCAACAGTCACTGCAGCTCAGGTCAAAGAAATCGCCGAAGCTAAAATGAAAGACCTGAACGCCAACGATATCGAAGGCGCAATGCAAATCATCCTGGGCTCTGCTCGGTCTATGGGCATAGAGGTGAAGTAAGATGGCTAAATACGGAAAACGCACGACCGCCGCGCGCTCAGCATTTGCTGGCAAATCATTGGTTTCTGTTGAAGAAGCTGTAACCCTGCTCAAAGCTAATTCAAAGGCAAAATTTGATGAAACCATCGAAATTGCAATGAATCTTGGTGTTGATCCTCGCCACGCTGACCAAATGGTTCGTGGCACAGTTAATCTACCAAACGGCACCGGTAAAACTGTACGAGTTGCTGTGTTTGCACGTGGTCCTAAAGCTGAAGAAGCTTTGGCTGCCGGTGCGGACATTGTTGGTGCAGAAGACCTGATGGAAATAGTACAAGGCGGCAAAATCGACTTTGATCGTTGCATTGCTACTCCTGACATGATGCCAGTTGTTGGTCGCTTGGGTAAAGTTTTGGGCCCACGCAACCTGATGCCAAATCCTAAAATAGGCACAGTGACCATGGACGTGAAAGAAGCAATTGAAGCGGCCAAAGGCGGCCAGGTTCAGTTCAAAGTTGAAAAAGCAGGCGTGATCCACGCAGGCGTTGGCAAAGTCTCTTTTGATGAAGCTAAATTGGTTGAGAACATCCGCTCTTTCGTTGATGCGGTTGCTAAAGCGAAGCCAACAGGATCCAAAGGCGCTTACATGAAGAAGATTGTTGTAAGCTCCACTATGGGCCCAAGCGTGACTTTGAGCGTAGACAGCGCGACTGGCCAATAAGCCTATCTGTTTAAACTATTTTAAATGGCGTGCCTTCGGGCGCGCCATTTTTTTTGTTCGTGTTGTTGCACATCACCTGTTTTGATTCGGACATCAACTGGAATACGCTATTACCAAGATTGCGAATCGGACAGGGGAAAATTTTTTACAACGCTTAAGAGACGCTATTTTTTTCGTAAGGATGACCATTATCTGACAAATACCTATACAGTAGGCAATCTGGCAGTGATCTCTAAGCATTGATCCGCTTCGAAGTATTGCAGCGGCCAAAAGTGAACTTAGGCCCTTGCTCAAGGGCAAAAAATCCCCTAAATCACCCTCTGACACCCCTGGTACTTTGTGACTGGGGTGTCGTTCTGTCCGAGATGGTGGGGGCCGCTATGGCTTAATATCCTGCCTGAGATGGAGATTAGGACGAATTTCCGGAGGTGTTCCTTCGGGTGATTTTGGCTTTGGTCTCATATCGTGGACTCTAACGTGGCGGGTAACCGTCACAGAACTGAGCCGAGGGGACCTTAAAAGCCCCTCATAATTTGGAGTGAAACTGTGGATAGAGCACTGAAAGAGAAATTGGTTGACGAGCTCGGCCAAATCTTTGAAAGCTCTGGCGTGGTGGTGGTTAGCCGCTACGAGGGTATGACAGTTGCCGAAATGCAAGACCTGCGCGCGCAAATGCGTGAAGTTGGTGGGTCAATACGTGTTGCCAAAAATAGGCTCGCCAAAATCGCCCTTGATGGAAAGCCTTGCGCAAGCATTGCCAACCTTCTGACGGGTATGACCGTTCTCGCCTATTCCGAAGACCCTGTGGCAGCTGCCAAAGTGGTTCAGGCGTACTCAAAAGGAAATCCAAAATTGGATATCCTGGGTGGTGCGATGGGCAATAACGCGTTGGACGTCGCCGGTGTGAAAGCAGTTGCCGCAATGCCAAGCCGCCAGGAGCTCATTGCTTCTATTGTGGGTTGTCTTGGTGCACCAGCCAGTAACATCGCTGGGGCCATTGGCGCACCTGCAAGCAATATCGCGAGCATTCTCTCAACCATTGAAGAGAAAGCTGCATAAGCAACCTAAATATCCTCGTGGGTTTATGCCCGTCGTTGGAACACACTTAATAATTGGAAAGAGTCTAAAATGGCTGATCTGAAAAAAATGGCAGAAGACATTGTTGGTCTTACACTGCTTGAAGCACAAGAACTGAAAACCATCCTTAAAGATGAGTATGGCATTGAGCCTGCTGCTGGTGGAGCTGTTATGATTGCTGGCCCAGCTGACGGTGCTGCTGCTGCTGAAGAGCAAACAGAATTCAACGTAATTCTCGTTGCAGCTGGTCAATCTAAAATCAATGTCATCAAAGAAGTCCGCGCCATCACTGGCCTGGGTCTGAAAGAAGCTAAAGAATTGGTAGATGCTGGCGGCAAAGCTGTCAAAGAAGGCATCGACAAAGCTGAAGCTGACGACATCAAAGCCAAGCTGGAAGCAGCTGGCGCTGAAGTTGAAATAAAGTAATTTCAGACTTGTTCTGAAATTGGCTGGGGGCAGTTTTCTGCCCCCAGCCTTTGCCGTATTAAAACAATGCAGTTTTGAAATGGTACATCTTTCGAGATAGGCGCCCAATTGCGGGCTTCTTTCTGGGTAGGTTCATAGGTCGGGCGGATGTCTTTGGGACGACATTCAAGAATAGGCCGAACCATCACCCGTTCTCAGATGTTGGCACTGCCGGTCCCCGACGGCAGTGTGACAGGCGAGATGAAAGGTTACGTAACGCATGGCTAAGTCATTCCTAGGTCAAAAACGTTTGCGCAAATATTACGGCAAGATCCGCGAAGTTTTGGAAATGCCAAATCTAATTGAGGTTCAAAAATCCTCTTATGATTTGTTTCTAAAATCTGGTGACACGCTTCAGCCGCTCGACGGTGAAGGTATCAAAGGCGTTTTTCAATCGGTATTCCCGATTAAAGATTTCAACGAGACTGCGATTTTGGAGTTCGTAAAGTACGAGCTGGAAAAACCAAAATACGACGTTGAAGAATGCCAACAGCGCGATATGACATATGCAGCCCCCTTAAAGGTAACGCTGCGCTTGATAGTTTTTGATGTGGACGAAGACACCGGTGCGAAGTCGGTTAAAGACATTAAAGAACAAGACGTATTCATGGGCGATATGCCTTTGATGACGCCAAACGGCACATTTGTGGTGAATGGTACTGAGCGGGTGATCGTTTCCCAGATGCACCGCTCTCCTGGTGTGTTCTTTGATCATGACAAAGGTAAATCGCATTCCTCTGGGAAATTGTTGTTTGCTTGCCGGATAATTCCTTATCGTGGCTCTTGGTTGGATTTTGAATTTGACGCCAAAGACGTGGTTTTTGCCCGTATTGACCGTCGTCGTAAACTTCCAGTGACCACATTGCTTTATGCATTGGGTCTCGACCAAGAAGGTATCATGGATGCCTATTATGAAACAGTTGACTATACTTTCAAAAAAGGCAGCGGCTGGGCCACTAAGTTCTTCCCAGAGCGCGTGCGGGGCACGCGTCCAACATTTGATTTGGTTGATGCCAAAACAGGTGAGATGATTGCGGAAGCCGATAAAAAAATAACTCCACGCGCGGTTAAAAAATTGATCGACGAAGGTGCCGTTTCTAAGCTGCTGGTTCCATTCGATCAGATTTTGGGCAAGTTTGTTTCCAAAGATATTATCAACGAAGAAACTGGTGCCATCTATGTGGAAGCCGGCGACGAGTTGACTTGGGAGCTGGACAAAGAGGGTGAAGTGATCGGCGGTTCTGTGAAAGAATTACTGGACGCAGGCATCACAAATATCCCAGTTCTAGACATTGATAACGTGAATGTGGGCGCCTATATGCGCAACACAATGGCGATGGACAAAAACATGTCCCGCGACACGGCATTGATGGATATCTATCGCGTTATGCGTCCGGGCGAACCGCCCACCGTTGATGCGGCCTCTGGCCTGTTTGACACATTGTTCTTCGACAGCGAGCGTTACGATCTCTCGGCTGTTGGTCGTGTGAAAATGAACATGCGTTTGGCTCTGGACGCGGAAGACACTGTGCGCACACTGCGCCGTGAAGATATCGTATCTTGTATCAAAGCTCTGGTAGATCTGCGCGATGGTCGCGGTGATATCGATGATATTGACCACTTGGGCAACCGTCGTGTGCGCTCTGTTGGTGAATTGATGGAAAACCAATATCGCGTTGGTTTGCTGCGCATGGAACGTGCGATCAAAGAGCGGATGTCCTCTGTCGAAATCGACACAGTGATGCCGCAAGATTTGATCAATGCCAAACCTGCCGCAGCTGCTGTCCGTGAATTCTTTGGCTCGAGCCAATTGTCACAGTTCATGGACCAAACCAACCCGCTGTCCGAAGTGACACACAAGCGCCGCCTGTCTGCGCTTGGCCCTGGAGGTTTGACCCGTGAACGTGCTGGTTTCGAAGTGCGTGACGTTCACGCCACTCACTATGGTCGGATGTGCCCAATTGAAACGCCGGAGGGTCCGAATATTGGCCTGATTAACTCCTTGGCGACTTTCGCTCGGGTAAACAAATACGGCTTCATTGAAACGCCTTACCGTAAAGTTGTTGACGGTGTGGTGACGGATGAAGTTGAATATATGTCTGCCACTGAAGAAATGCGTCACACTGTGGCGCAGGCCAATGCGGCGTTGGATGAGAACGGAAAATTCATTAATGACTTGGTCTCAACTCGTCAAAATGGTGACTATACTCTAGCGCAGTCTGCCTCTGTAAACTTGATCGACGTTTCTCCGAAACAGTTGGTCTCGGTTGCGGCGTCTTTGATCCCATTTCTTGAGAATGACGATGCAAACCGGGCCTTGATGGGCTCGAACATGCAACGTCAAGCCGTGCCATTGCTGAAGGCGGAAGCGCCTTTGGTCGGAACGGGTATCGAGGAAATTGTAGCCCGTGACTCCGGTGCTGCTATTATGGCAAAACGTGGGGGGATCATCGACCAAGTGGACGCGCAGCGGATCGTTATTCGGGCAACTGAAGATCTTGAGCTGGGTGACGCAGGTGTTGATATCTACCGTATGCGTAAGTTCCAACGCTCTAACCAAAACACATGTATCAATCAACGCCCATTGGTGAAGGTTGGTGATTATGTCACCAAAGGTGAAGTGGTTGCAGATGGTCCGTCGACCGATATCGGCGAATTGGCTTTGGGTAAAAACGTGGTTGTCGCGTTTATGCCTTGGAACGGCTACAACTACGAAGATAGTATTTTGATCTCTGAGCGTATTGTGCGCGACGACGTTTTCACCTCTGTACACATCGAAGAATTCGAAGTTGCGGCCCGAGATACGAAATTGGGCCCTGAAGAAATCACGCGTGATATTCCAAACGTGGGCGAAGAAGCTCTGCGCAACTTGGACGAAGCTGGCATCGTGTATATCGGTGCAGAAGTTGGTCCTGCGGATATCTTGGTTGGTAAGATTACACCAAAAGGCGAAAGCCCGATGACCCCAGAAGAAAAGCTTCTGCGGGCAATCTTTGGTGAGAAAGCATCTGATGTGCGTGACACATCTTTGCGTCTGCCACCCGGTGACTATGGTACAATCGTTGAAGTTCGTGTGTTCAACCGCCACGGCGTTGAAAAAGACGAACGCGCATTGCAGATCGAACGTGAAGAAGTTGAGCGTTTGGCCCGTGACCGTGACGATGAGCTGACAATTCTTGATCGCAACATCTATGCGCGCTTGCGCAGCATGATCGAAGGTCGTGAAGCTGTTAAAGGTCCTAAAGGCACATTCGGCGGCATGGTTTCAGCAGAGATTCTGGATGATATGCCACGCAGCCATTGGTGGCAGTTCGCGATGAAAGAAGAAGGCGATGCTGAAGTCGTTGAAGCGTTGAACGAGCAATATGAAGTACAGAAACGGACTTTGGACGCCCGCTTTGAAGACAAAGTGGAAAAAGTACGCCGTGGCGATGATTTGCCACCAGGCGTGATGAAAATGGTCAAAGTTTTCGTAGCGGTGAAGCGTAAGCTGCAACCGGGCGATAAAATGGCTGGTCGTCACGGCAACAAAGGCGTGATTTCAAAAGTTGTGCCAATGGAAGATATGCCTTTCTTGGGTGATGGTACTCCGGTTGATTTCGTATTGAACCCACTTGGTGTTCCTTCACGTATGAACGTTGGTCAAATTCTCGAAACCCACATGGGTTGGGCTGCACGTGGTTTGGGTATCAAAATTGATGAAGCTTTGGGTGAATACCGCCGTTCTGGCGATTTGACCCCGGTGCGCGACGCAATGCGCATCGCTTATGGTGATGATGTATATGCTGAAGGCATTGAAGGCATGGAGGAGAAGTCTCTGTTGGAATCTGCGGGCAACGTAATCAATGGTGTGCCAATTGCGACACCAGTATTTGATGGCGCCAAAGAAGCTGACGTGAACGACGCTCTGCGTCGGGCAGGCTTTAGCGAAAGTGGTCAATCGGTCTTGTTTGATGGTCGTACAGGCGAAGAGTTTGCACGTCCTGTAACCGTGGGCATTAAATACCTGCTGAAACTACATCACCTTGTGGACGATAAAATCCACGCACGTTCTACTGGTCCATACTCGCTGGTCACCCAGCAGCCATTGGGCGGTAAAGCGCAATTTGGTGGCCAACGTTTCGGGGAAATGGAAGTTTGGGCGCTGGAAGCTTACGGCGCGGCTTACACCTTGCAAGAAATGCTGACCGTGAAATCGGATGACGTTGCTGGCCGGACGAAAGTCTATGAGAGCATTGTTAAAGGCGAGGATAATTTCGAAGCTGGTATTCCAGAATCGTTCAACGTTCTTGTCAAAGAAGTTCGTGGCCTTGGCCTGAATATGGAACTCCTGGATGCGGAGGTGGACGAGTAGATTACGCGCCAGCGTAATCTACTCCCACTGTCCCCTCCCTCTGAATAAAGGAATTTAAGATGAACCAGGAACTATCAACCAACCCGTTCAACCCGGTTGCGCCCCCTAAAGCCTTTGATGAAATCAAAGTATCCTTGGCCAGTCCAGAGCGGATTTTGTCATGGTCATTTGGTGAAATCAAAAAGCCAGAAACCATAAACTACCGGACCTTCAAGCCTGAGCGTGATGGCTTGTTCTGTGCGCGTATCTTTGGCCCAATCAAAGACTACGAATGCTTGTGCGGTAAATATAAGCGCATGAAATATCGCGGCGTGGTCTGCGAGAAATGTGGTGTGGAAGTCACGCTGCAAAAAGTACGTCGTGAGCGGATGGGCCACATCGAATTGGCCAGCCCGGTTGCGCATATTTGGTTCTTGAAATCACTGCCATCGCGTATCGGCTTGATGCTGGATATGACTTTGCGTGATCTTGAGCGGATTTTGTACTTTGAAAACTACGTCGTCATCGAGCCTGGCTTGACTGACCTGACCTATGGTCAGTTGATGAACGAGGAGGAATTCCTCGATGCGCAAGACATTTACGGCATGGATGCCTTCACTGCCAACATCGGCGCTGAAGCGATCCGTGAAATGCTGTCTTTGATTGATCTTGAGGGTGAAGCTGAGCAACTGCGTGTTGATCTGTCCGAAGCCACAGGTGAATTGAAGCCTAAAAAAATCATAAAACGTTTGAAGATTATTGAAAGTTTTATCGAATCTGGCAACCGTCCAGAATGGATGATATTGACTGTGATCCCTGTAATTCCACCAGAACTGCGCCCCTTGGTGCCCCTGGATGGTGGTCGCTTTGCCACGTCTGACCTGAACGATCTTTATCGTCGAGTGATCAACCGTAATAACCGTTTGAAGCGTCTTATCGAATTGCGTGCGCCAGATATCATCGTGCGCAACGAAAAGCGTATGTTGCAAGAATCTGTCGATGCATTGTTTGACAATGGCCGTCGCGGCCGGGTGATCACTGGACAAAACAAACGTCCATTGAAATCTTTGTCTGACATGCTGAAAGGCAAGCAAGGTCGCTTCCGTCAGAACCTTTTGGGCAAACGCGTCGACTTCTCTGGTCGTTCTGTGATTGTGACGGGCCCTGAGCTGAAACTGCATCAATGTGGCTTGCCCAAGAAGATGGCGCTCGAGCTGTTCAAGCCGTTCATTTACAGCCGGTTGGAGGCCAAAGGCCTGTCTTCCACTGTGAAGCAAGCTAAGAAATTGGTGGAAAAAGAACGTCCTGAAGTTTGGGATATTCTGGATGAAGTGATACGTGAACACCCGGTGATGTTGAACCGTGCGCCTACTCTGCACCGTTTGGGCATCCAAGCGTTTGAACCTGTTTTAATCGAAGGTAAGGCTATCCAGCTGCATCCTCTGGTTTGTTCGGCCTTTAACGCTGACTTTGATGGCGACCAAATGGCCGTGCACGTTCCTTTGAGCCTTGAAGCTCAGCTGGAAGCGCGCGTCTTGATGATGTCGACCAACAACGTGTTGTCCCCTGCCAACGGTGCACCAATTATTGTTCCATCACAGGATATGATCTTGGGTCTCTACTACACCACTCTAATGCGGAAAGGCATGAAGGGTGAAGACATGATTTTTGGCTCCGTGGATGAAGTTCAGCACGCGCTCGACGCGGGCGTTGTGCATCTGCACGCGAAAATCCAAGCTCGAATTCCGCAGATAGATGACGAAGGCAATGAGATCATGGTGCGGTTCGAAACCACACCTGGCCGGGTTCGTTTGGGTGACTTGCTTCCTAAAAATGCTAAAGCTCCGTTTAGCTTGGTGAACCGTCTTTTGAAAAAAGGCGAAGTTCAGCAAGTGATCGATACGGTCTATCGTTACTGTGGTCAGAAAGAATCGGTGATTTTTTGTGACCATGTGATGACTGTTGGTTTCCGTGAAGCCTTCCGCGCTGGTATTTCTTTCGGCAAAGATGACATGCTGATCCCGGACAATAAATGGACAATCGTTGATGGTGTGCGTGCTCAGGTTAAAGAGTTCGAACAGCAATATATGGATGGCCTGATCACTCAGGGTGAGAAATACAACAAGGTGATCGATGCTTGGTCAAACTGTAACGACCAAGTGACCGACTCCATGATGGAAGCTATCGCCTCGGTGAAATACGATGCGAATGGCGCTGAAATGGAACCGAACTCGGTTTACATGATGGCCCACTCAAAAGCACGTGGCTCGGTTACTCAGATGAAACAGCTCGGCGGTATGCGTGGTCTTATGGCCAAGCCAAACGGCGATATCATTGAAACACCGATCATCTCAAACTTTAAAGAAGGTTTGACCGTTCTTGAATATTTCAACTCAACACACGGTGCGCGTAAAGGTCTGTCAGATACGGCTCTGAAAACAGCTAACTCTGGTTACTTGACTCGTCGTTTGGTGGATGTGGCCCAGGATTGTATCGTGCGTCAGCATGATTGTGGCACTGAGCGCTCTATCACAGCACGGGCTGCGGTGAATGATGGTGAAGTGATCTCCTCATTGGCAGAACGTATCTTGGGCCGTGTTGCGGCTGAAGATGTGATCAAGCCAGGTACCGATGAAGTTCTCTGCTCCAAAGGTGAAATCATCGACGAGCGCAAAGCGGATTTCATTGAAGCTGGCGGCGTTATCTCAATGCTGATCCGGTCACCTTTGACCTGTGAAACAGATGATGGTATTTGTGCGGCCTGCTATGGTCGTGACCTTGCACGTGGTATTCTGGTCAACCAAGGTGAGGCCGTTGGCATCATCGCGGCGCAGTCTATCGGCGAGCCAGGCACACAGCTGACCATGCGGACATTCCACATTGGTGGGGTTGCGCAGGGTGGTGGTCAACAGTCTAGCCAAGAGAGTAGCCAGTCTGGTAAAGTTCATCTTGAGAATGCCAACCTCTTGAAAAACTCTGCAGGTGAGTTCTTGTCACTTACACGGAACATGGTTGCCAGCATCCTTGATGTGGGCGGCGCCGTTATTGCAAGCTATAAAGTGGCTTACGGTTCTAAAATGTTGGTCAAAGATGGGCAAACAATTGCTCGTGCCGACAAACTGTTTGAATGGGACCCCTTCACATTGCCAATGATCGCTGAGAAATCCGGGACTGTTAAATATGTGGATCTAGTGTCGGGCATTGCGGTTCGTGACGAGACAGATGACGCGACAGGTATGACCCAGAAAATTGTTACCGATTGGCGCGCTGCGCTCAAAGGTAACGAACTAGCACCAAAAATCATCGTGACAGGTGCCGATGGTGAAATGCTGACCCGTGAAGATGGTAACCCAATCTCTTATGCCATGTCTGTGGATGCTGTTTTGTCTGTTGAAGATGGGCAAGAAATTAAAGCTGGTGACATCCTGGCCCGTATTCCTCGTGAAGGCGGTCGCTCTAAGGATATTACCGGTGGTCTACCTCGGGTTGCGGAATTGTTTGAGGCACGTCGCCCCAAAGATCACGCGATCATTGCAGAGATTGATGGCTATGTGCGCTTTGGTAAAGACTACAAAAACAAGCGTCGTATTGCGATTGAGCCTGCTGATGACACTATGGAAAAAGTTGAATACATGGTGCCAAAAGGCAAGCACATCCCTGTCCAAGAGGGTGATTTCATCAAAAAAGGTGATTACATCATGGATGGCAACCCGGCTCCGCACGATATTCTTGCGGTTATGGGTGTAGAGGCTTTGGCCGATTATATGATCGACGAAGTTCAGGACGTGTATCGTCTGCAAGGTGTGAAGATCAACGATAAGCACATCGAAGTTATCGTACGTCAGATGTTGCAGAAATGGGAAATTACTGACAGTGGCGAGACTACTTTGCTGAAAGGCGAACACGTCGACAAAGCCGAGTTTGATGCGGCCAATGAGAAGGCCCTGTCAAAAGGTGGACGTCCATCACAGGGCGAGCCAATCTTGCTGGGGATAACTAAAGCCTCCTTGCAAACCCGCTCGTTCATCTCTGCAGCCTCGTTCCAAGAAACCACGCGCGTGCTCACCGAAGCTTCGGTGCAAGGCAAACGTGATAAATTGGTCGGTCTGAAAGAGAACGTGATCGTGGGTCGTTTGATTCCAGCCGGTACCGGTGGTGCGACGCAGAAAATGCGCCGTGTGGCCTCTGATCGTGACAATGTTGTGATCGAAGCGCGTCGGGCGGAGGCGGAAAAGGCAATAGCCTTGGCCGCTCCAACTCAAGCGGCTCCAACACCGGATGAGCTGTTTGATAGCCTGTTGGTGCAAAAACCTGAGAATGGCGAGGCGTAAATTCTCCTATATTTAAGATTTAGGGCCGCTCTTTTGAGCGGCCCTTTTTCGTTTTGCAGTTGAACTGCCGCGAAAAACAAAGCCGGGTAAGACTATCGAACTTCACATTGCGCAACAAAGGGACTCCAGCATGTCAAACAATATCCGTGGTGCCCTGTTCATGATCTGCTCAATGATCTGTTTTGCGACCAATGATGCGATCATCAAGTCTTTGGGGGGCGTGCTGCCCGTCTATCAAACCTTGGCTGTACGGGGCGGGTTGGTGCTGCTGCTGCTGGCAGTGTTGGTGGCGCGGTCAGGTTGGCGGGTGCAAGAGCTGGGCCGACGCGATCGGATGATCTTAGGCCTGCGCGGCTTGTCGGAAGTGGGGGCTGCGTTTTTTATCGTGACGGCGCTGTTTAATATGGAATTGGCCAATATGACCGCCATTCTGCAGATCCTGCCGCTTACCATTCCCTTAGCGGCTTTTCTGTTTTTGGGCGAGCCTTTGGGTTGGCGGCGGCTGTCGGCGATTGCGGTGGGCTTTCTGGGGATGTTGCTGATTGTGAAGCCGGGCAGCGATGGGTTTAACGTCTATTCCTTGTTCTGTCTGGCAGCGGTGATCTGTGTGACCATAAGGGATCTCACCGCGCGCAGCCTAGGCGCGAAGCTGTCCTCGCAGGAGATGTCCTTGTTTGCGGCCTTTGGGGTGTTTGTGGCGGCCGGCTTTGCCACTGTGTTTGAGCCTTGGGTGCCGATCACGGGGCCGGCTTGGGCCGCGCTGCTGGCCTCGTCAGTGGCGATCTTCTTTGGCTATATCGTAAGCGTGATGGCGATCCGCACCGGAGACGTGAGCTTCACCGCGCAGTTTCGCTATGTGGGCCTGATTGCCGCGCTGATTCTGGGTTATGTGTTCTTCTCAGAATGGCCAGACGCCTTGGCGCTGACCGGGGCAGGGGTGATCGTTGGCACTGGCGCCTTCACCCTCTATCGCCAAAGGTCCTTGCGCGGATAAGAGCCCGCAGGCGTGCTGGCTTTGGAAATTGCCGGCCCATGGTCTGAATTTTCTACAGCCTTCAAACTGAGCCCAGCAAGGAAGTTTCGCCTGGGGCATCGTACCTGTTGACACCCAAAGCGACTCTGCATATACGCCCCACATCTGCCATGGGGGATACCTCATTGTGCAACATCAAAATTTGAAGTGGTCAAGAACAGCTTGCTGTTCCTCTGGAACCCCCGCCGCCCCCTCTATTTTTGGGAAGGGATGCGGTTTTGGTTGTGCTTTGGCGAAAAATTACCGCGATCAGACGCGGAAACCGGCGATGGGTAACTGACCTGGCGCTTAACATTGGAACCGGTGGGGACTATTCCCATCACCTTATTTGTCTAGACGGGAAGAGAACCGCCAATGCCAACGATCCAACAGCTGATCCGGAAACCCCGGCAGCCTAAAATAAAACGCAGCAAGTCAATGCACTTGCAAGAATGTCCACAGAAACGTGGCGTTTGTACACGCGTATATACAACAACTCCAAAAAAGCCGAACTCGGCGATGCGGAAAGTTGCTAAAGTGCGCCTCACCAACGGATTTGAAGTTATCAGCTACATCCCTGGTGAAAGCCACAACCTGCAAGAACACTCTGTTGTTCTGATCCGCGGTGGCCGGGTGAAAGATCTTCCTGGTGTGCGTTACCACATCCTGCGCGGTGTTCTGGATACCCAGGGCGTCAAAGATCGTAAGCAACGTCGTTCGAAATACGGCGCGAAGCGTCCGAAGTAAGGGAATCAAGATATGTCACGTCGTCACGCCGCTGAGAAGCGCTCTGTCTTACCTGATGCCAAATATGGCGATCTGGTCCTAACAAAATTCATGAATAACTTGATGCTCGATGGTAAAAAATCCATCGCGGAACGCATCGTTTATGGCGCTCTTGAGCGTGTTGAAACGAAAGTAAAGCGCGCGCCGATCGAGATGTTCCATGAAGCTTTGGAAAACATTAAACCTTCCGTCGAGGTGCGTTCGCGCCGCGTTGGTGGGGCTACGTATCAGGTGCCTGTTGAGGTGCGTCCTGAGCGTCGCGAAGCTCTCGCTATCCGTTGGCTAATTACAGCCAGCCGCAAGCGCAACGAGAATACAATGGAAGAACGTCTTGCCGGCGAATTGTTGGACGCGGTACAATCCCGTGGTTCGGCCGTCAAAAAGCGTGAAGACACTCACAAAATGGCCGACGCAAACAAAGCGTTCAGCCATTACCGCTGGTAACCCTACAGAGGCTGAACTGATATGGCACGCGAATACCCACTAGAGCTGTACCGCAACTTCGGTATCATTGCGCACATTGACGCTGGTAAAACTACCTGTTCCGAGCGAATCCTGTTTTATACAGGCAAAGAGCATAACATCGGTGAAGTGCACGATGGCGCAGCAACCATGGATCACATGGAGCAAGAGCAAGAGCGTGGTATTACTATCACGTCTGCGGCAACGACTACGTTTTGGGAACGTACAGAAGATGGTGTTAACCCAGATGGGTCCAAGCACCGCTTCAACATCATCGATACCCCAGGCCACGTTGACTTCACTATTGAGGTTGAACGTTCGTTGGCGGTTTTGGATGGTGCAGTTTGTGTTCTGGATGGCAATGCTGGTGTTGAGCCTCAAACGGAAACTGTTTGGCGTCAGGCTGACCGTTATAAAGTTCCACGGATGGTTTTTGTCAACAAAATGGACAAAACTGGAGCAGATTTTTTTAACTGTGTTGCTATGGTTGAAGATCGTACGGGCGCAAGTGCTATTCCGATTTCTTTCCCAATTGGTTCCGAAACTGAGTTAGAAGGCCTAGTTGATCTCGTCACCATGGAAGAGTGGCTGTGGGAGGGTGAAGATCTTGGCGCCTCTTGGGCCAAAGCCCCTATTCGAGAGAGCTTGAAAGAGACTGCTGATAAATGGCGGAGCAAACTGGTTGAAGCGGCAGTGGATCAAGACGACGAAGCGATGATGGAATATCTGGAGGGTAACGAGCCTGATGTTCCCACGTTGCGTAAGCTGATCCGAAAGGCCACATTGGCCATGGCATTTGTCCCTGTTTTGGGTGGATCCGCATTTAAAAATAAAGGCGTACAGCCACTTTTGAATGCGGTTGTTGACTATCTGCCAAGCCCGCTCGACGTCGTGGATTATATGGGCTTTCGTCCTGGTGATGAAACAGAGACACGTGATCTCGCTCGTAGAGCGGATGATGATATGCCATTCTCGGCTCTTGCATTCAAAATTTGGAATGACCCGTTTGTGGGGTCTTTAACCTTTACTCGGATTTACTCAGGTAAATTGGAAAAAGGTGACTCATTTCTGAACTCCACCAAAGGTAAAAAAGAACGTGTTGGGCGTATGATGATTATGCATTCTAATGATCGTGATGAAATTTCAGAAGCATTTTCAGGCGATATCATTGCACTTGGTGGGTTGAAGGAGACAACAACGGGTGACACGCTTTGTGCTGTAAGTGATCCGGTTGTTCTCGAAACAATGACATTCCCGGTGCCTGTTATAGAGATTGCCATTGAGCCAAAAACCAAGGGTGACCAAGAAAAAATGGGCTTAGCTCTGCAGCGTTTGTCTGCTGAGGATCCCTCCTTTCGCGTGGAAACTGACATTGAATCAGGCCAAACGATCATGAAGGGGATGGGCGAGCTACATCTTGATATCCTGGTTGACCGTATGCGTCGTGAATTCAAAGTCGAAGCTAACATCGGCGCGCCACAAGTGGCCTATCGTGAGACCATCGGGCACGAAGTTACACACATTTATACTCACAAGAAGCAATCTGGTGGTTCCGGCCAATATGCTGAAGTTAAAATGGTAATCTCTCCCACTGTCCCGGGCGAAGGGTATTCTTTCGAATCCCGAGTCGTTGGTGGTTCTGTTCCGAAAGAATACATCCCAGGCGTTGAAAAAGGTATTCGCTCCGTTATGGACAGTGGCCCTCTAGCAGGCTTCCCTGTGATCGACTTTAAAGTGGCTCTGCTTGAGGGTAAATATCACGATGTCGATTCATCAGTTCTAGCTTTTGAAATTGCGGGTCGGATGTGTATGCGTGAAGGCATGCGCCTTGCTGGTGCGAAATTGCTTGAGCCCATCATGAAAGTTGAAGTGATTACACCGGAAGATTATTGCGGCGGAATTATTGGTGATCTAACCTCTCGTCGTGGGCAGGTTCAGGGCCAGGATGGTCGTGGTAACGCGATTGCCATCGATGCTTTTGTACCGCTGGCCAATATGTTTGGTTACATCAATAATTTGCGTTCCATGTCTTCTGGCCGCGCTAACTTCTCGATGCAGTTTGATCATTATGAACCCGTACCGTCCAACATCTCTGAAGAGATCCAAGCAAAATTTGCATAAACGTGGTGGGCCGATGGCCCACCCTACATCAACCCGTAGGGTGGGCATTTTGCCCACCGCCACTAAACAAAATAGGAGCCTCTGATGGCTAAGGAAAAGTTTGAACGTTCAAAACCACACGTAAATATCGGCACGATTGGTCACGTTGACCATGGCAAGACAACCTTGACGGCCGCGATCACTAAGCAATTTGGTGACTTTCAGGATTATGCGTCGATTGACTCAGCCCCTGAAGAGCGCGCACGTGGTATTACGATCTCGACTGCTCACGTTGAGTACGAGACAGAAGCCCGTCACTACGCCCACGTTGATTGTCCAGGCCATGCTGACTATGTGAAAAACATGATCACCGGTGCGGCACAAATGGATGGCGCTATCTTGGTTGTGAACGCGGCCGATGGCCCAATGCCACAAACCCGTGAGCACATCTTGTTGGGTCGCCAAGTTGGCATCCCTTACATGGTTGTTTACATGAATAAAGTTGACCAAGTTGACGATGATGAGTTGTTGGAATTGGTTGAAATGGAAATCCGTGAGTTGTTGTCCAAATACGAATACCCTGGCGACGACATTCCAGTGATCCCAGGCTCTGCCTTGGCTGCTTTGGAAGATCGTGACCCAGCTATCGGTACAGAATCCATCGCAAAATTGATGGCGGCTGTTGATGAATATATCCCAACTCCAGCACGCGCTGTTGACCAACCGTTCTTGCTGCCAATCGAGGATGTATTCTCGATCTCAGGCCGTGGTACAGTTGTCACTGGCCGTATTGAGCGTGGCGTTATCAACGTCGGCGAAGAGATCGAAATCGTGGGCATTCGCGACACATCAAAAACCACATGTACCGGTGTTGAAATGTTCCGCAAATTGCTGGATCGTGGGGAAGCTGGCGATAATGTTGGTGTTTTGTTGCGTGGCACAGCCCGTGATGGTGTTGAGCGCGGCCAGATTCTTTGCAAACCAGGTTCTGTTAAGCCACACACTAAGTTCGAAGCAGAAGCCTATATTCTGACCAAAGATGAGGGTGGTCGTCACACACCATTCTTCGCCAACTACCGTCCACAGTTCTACTTCCGGACTACAGACGTAACGGGCACAGTTGTTCTTCCTGAGGGCACAGAAATGGTCATGCCAGGCGATAACTTGAAGTTCAACGTTGAGCTGATAGCCCCTATCGCCATGGAAATGGGCCTACGTTTCGCGATCCGCGAAGGTGGCCGCACAGTCGGCGCTGGCGTTGTTTCTAAAATCATCGAGTAATCACTAAAGCAGGCCTCACATTGAGGCCTGCATTCGTTCGACGAGGGTCGGTTTTTTTGGTCCTCCTATCAACACACTTCAAGCCCTGGAAAGGGGTAGCGAAATGCAAAGTCAAAATATCCGCATTCGTCTGAAGGCGTTTGACCATCGTGTGCTGGATGCGTCCACACAAGAGATAGTCAATACCGCAAAACGGACTGGTGCGCAGGTGCGGGGCCCAATCCCGCTGCCGAATAAGATCGAGAAATTTACTGTTTTGCGTGGTCCGCACGTCGACAAAAAATCTCGTGATCAGTTTGAAATCCGGACGCATAAGCGCTTGCTGGATATCGTTGACCCAACACCACAGACCGTAGACGCGCTGATGAAGCTCGACTTGGCAGCCGGTGTTGACGTGCAAATCTCAGTTTAAGGAGGGTATAAAAATGCGCTCTGGAGTTATTGCAAAGAAAGTCGGTATGACCCGACTGTTTATGGAAGACGGCAAACAGATCCCAGTGACTGTTCTGTCTTTGGATGGGTTGCAAGTTGTTGCTCAACGGACCGCCGATTTGGATGGCTACACAGCTGTTCAATTGGGGGCTGGTTCTGCGAAAGCAAAACGTACAAGCCAAGCTATGCGCGGACATTTTGCTAAAGCTAACGTTGCGCCAAAGCGCAAAGTCGCTGAGTTCCGCGTTTCTGCCGAAAACTTGATTGAAGTGGGTGCCGAAATTTCAGCAGAACACTTCCTTGAAGGACAAATGGTCGACGTGTCAGGAACATCAATTGGTAAAGGTTTCCAAGGCGCTATGAAGCGTTGGAACTTTAAAGGTCTGCGTGCAACGCACGGTGTGTCTATTAGCCACCGTTCGCATGGTTCCACTGGTCAGTGTCAAGATCCTGGCAAAGTGTTCAAAGGCAAGAAAATGGCTGGTCACATGGGTGCGGCGAAAGTCACAACCCAAAATTTGGAAGTTATCCGTACTGACGCTGATCGCGGTTTGATCATGGTCAAAGGCGCGGTTCCGGGTTCCAAAGGAGGGTGGGTCACAATCAAAGATGCGATGAAAAAGAAATTGCCTGACGGCGTTCCTTTTCCAGCTGCCATCAAAACAGCAGCCACACAGGTTGAAGCTCCAGTAGCTGACGCTCCTGCGGAAGGCGGTGAAGCATGAAACTAGATGTCATCAAGCTAGACGGCGGCAAAGCCGGTTCTGTTGATCTGGACGAGGCCTTGTTTGGTCTCGAGCCACGGGTCGACATTCTGCACCGTGTTGTGCGCTGGCAGCGTAACAACGCTCAGGCTGGCACTCACAAGGTAAAAACACGGTCAGAAGTAAGCTATTCCACCAAGAAAATTTATCGTCAGAAAGGTACTGGCGGCGCACGTCACGGTGCTCGATCTGCTCCGATTTTTCGTGGTGGCGGTGTTTATAAGGGTCCAACTCCTCGCAGCCATGGGCACGAATTGCCCAAGAAAGTGCGCGCATTGGGCCTGAAGCATGCGTTGTCGGCGAAAGCCAAAGCGGGTGAACTGGTTGTGATCGATGCTGCGATTTCAGACGGCAAAACAGGTGTCCTGGCCAAAATGGTCGCAAACCTCGGCTGGAAACGTGCTTTGATCATTGACGGTGCTGCAGTGAATGAAAACTTTGCGCAGGCTGCACGTAACATTGAAGGTTTGGATATTTTGCCAACAATGGGTGCGAATGTGTTTGACATCCTGAAGCGTGACACCTTGGTGATCACTAAAGCAGGTTTGGAAGCTTTGGAGGCCCGTTTGAAATGAGCGCGAAACCAGAACATTACGATGTGATCCGCAAGCCTATCATCACGGAAAAAACAACTATGGCATCTGAAAATGGTGCGGTTGTGTTTGAAGTGGCGATCGACAGCAACAAGCCTACCATCAAAGAAGCCGTTGAAAGCTTGTTTGACGTGAAAGTTAAAGCTGTCAACACCACCATAACCAAGGGTAAAGCCAAGCGCTTCCGTGGTATGTTGGGCAAACGCAAAGACGTTAAAAAAGCCTATGTGACGCTTGAAGAAGGCAACACAATCGACGTCTCCACCGGCCTGTAAAGGTTTCGGATTGGACTTAGAAAAGCCCCGCCTGCAACGGTGGGGCTTTTTTGTTTCCTACATACGGGTTGATGAGAAAAGCTGGCTTGATCAGAGCTCGGAAATTTACTCACGGTTTGAGATGTAGTTGTGGCTTCTTTCTCTTGCCTCCAAGCATCCCCCCTGCTATCAGCCAGCAACGCCACACACCCTAGATTCGTCTGGGGTGGTAACGTTTGGGGAAACCCAATTAAAGCGGGGACCTTCGGGGCCCTAAACACCAGCAGCCCTTCGGGGTTGCACGAAGCAAACGGAAGACAGAAAGCATGGCACTAAAGTCGTATAAACCGACGACGCCAGGCCAGCGTGGGCTGGTACTGATCGACCGTTCGGAGCTTTGGAAAGGACGTCCTGTCAAGACTCTCACAGAGGGTTTGACAAAATCGGGCGGCCGGAACAACACCGGACGGATCACATCACGTCGTCGTGGCGGTGGGGCAAAACGCCTTTATCGTATTGTGGACTTCAAACGGAATAAGTTTGACGTTTCAGCAACAGTGGAACGGATCGAGTATGACCCGAACCGGACAGCATTTATCGCTCTCATCAAATATGAAGATGGCGAGCAGGCTTACATCCTAGCACCACAGCGTTTGGCTATTGGTGATAAGGTTATAGCAGCCTCAAAAGCCGATATTAAACCCGGCAACGCAATGCCTTTCTCCGGCATGCCTATTGGTACAATCATCCACAACATCGAGTTGAAAGCTGGCAAGGGTGGGCAGATTGCTCGTGCTGCAGGTACATATGCTCAGTTCGTTGGTAGGGATGGTGGTTACGCCCAGATCCGTCTGTCCTCAGGCGAGCTGCGTTTGGTCCGTCAAGAGTGCTTGGCCACGGTCGGTGCTGTGTCGAACCCAGACAACTCAAACCAAAACTTCGGTAAAGCGGGCCGGATGCGTCATAAAGGCGTTCGTCCCTCGGTTCGTGGTGTGGTTATGAACCCGGTCGATCACCCGCATGGTGGTGGTGAAGGTCGGACATCTGGCGGTCGTCACCCGGTTTCCCCTTGGGGTAAGCCCACCAAAGGTGCGCGTACTCGCAACAAAAACAAAGCGTCGCAAAAGCTTATTATCCGCTCGCGTCACGCCAAGAAAAAGGGGCGTTAATAGATGTCTCGTTCCGTATGGAAAGGTCCTTTTGTGGATGCTTATGTGCTTAAGAAAGCCGAAGCAGCCAGCGAAAGCGACCGTAACAATGTTATCAAAATTTGGTCACGTCGTTCAACAATCCTGCCCCAGTTTGTGGGTTTGACCTTCGGTGTTTACAACGGGCGGAAGCATATTCCTGTCAACGTAACTGAAGAAATGATTGGCCAGAAATTTGGTGAATTTTCGCCAACCCGTACATATCACGGGCACACGGCCGATAAAAAAGCGAAGCGGAAATAAGCTATGAGCAAGGATAAAAATCCCCGCCGCGTGGCTGATAATGAAGCAATGGCGAAAACTCGCATGCTTCGGACCTCCCCGCAAAAGCTGAACTTGGTTGCCCAAATGATCCGGGGCAAAAAAGTTAACAAAGCTTTGACAGACCTTACGTTCTCCAAAAAGCGTATTTCTGACGACGTAAAAAAATGTCTACAGTCTGCAATCGCTAATGCCGAAAACAACCATAATCTCGATGTTGACGAGCTGGTAGTGGCAGAAGCCTATGTCGGTAAAAACTTGACCATGAAGCGCGGCAGGCCACGGGCCCGCGGTAGGTTTGGCAAGATCGTTAAGCCATTTTCCGAACTGACTATTTTGGTTCGCCAGGTTGAGGAGCAAGCATAATGGGACATAAAGTCAATCCAATCGGTATGCGTCTTCAGATCAACCGTACATGGGATAGTCGCTGGTATGCAGATACCAAAGACTACGGCAACCTTTTGCTGGAAGACCTGAAAATTCGGGAATTCATTGGCGAAGAATGCAAACAAGCCGGCATCAGCCGTGTGATTATTGAGCGCCCCCACAAAAAGTGCCGCGTCACAATCCACACAGCCCGGCCGGGTGTGATCATCGGTAAAAAAGGGGCAGACATCGAAGGTCTGCGTCTTAAAGTTGCCTCTATGACTAACAGTGAGCTTCACCTCAACATCGTTGAAGTGCGCAAGCCTGAGCTTGACGCGACCTTGGTTGCTGAAAGCATTGCGCAGCAATTGGAACGCCGGGTATCTTTCCGTCGCGCCATGAAACGCGCAGTTCAGAGTGCAATGCGCATGGGCGCCTTGGGCATTCGTGTAAATGTTGCAGGTCGTTTGGGCGGTGCTGAAATCGCGCGTACAGAATGGTACCGTGAGGGACGCGTTCCGTTGCACACACTGCGTGCTGACATTGATTATGCACCAGCAGAGGGTCTAACAGCCTACGGTATCATTGGTATCAAGGTTTGGATTTTTAAAGGTGAAATCATGGAACATGATCCAGCCGCGCGTGATCGTAAATCGCAAGAATTGCAAGATGGCCCAGCACCACGTGGTGCAGGTGGCAATCGCCGCAACGACCGCTAAGGAGAAGAAAAATGCTTCAACCAAAGCGTACCAAATTTCGTAAGCAGCACAAAGGCCGCATCCACGGCGAAGCTAAGGGTGGCAGCACTCTTAATTTCGGTTCATTCGGTCTTAAGGCAACTCAACCTGAGCGCATCACTGCGCGTCAAATCGAGGCTGCTCGTCGTGCCATGACGCGTCACATGAAACGTCAAGGCCGTGTATGGATCCGGATTTTCCCAGACGTGCCCGTAACATCTAAGCCAACCGAAGTTCGGATGGGTAAAGGTAAAGGTTCAGTTGATTTTTGGTCCGCCAAAGTCAAACCTGGGCGGGTTATGTTCGAAATTGACGGCGTGTCAGATGTTGTTGCCCGAGAGGCTCTGCGCCTTGCAGCAATGAAACTGCCAATCAAAACTCGCGTTGTCGTTCGCGAAGACTGGTAAAAACTTGAGCAGGGCGACTTGCTTTGAAATAATTGAGCCCCTGCCGAGTGATCGGCGGGGGCTTTTTCTTTTAGGACTAGCTGTAGTTGAAACTGACAGAGATACGGTCTTCATCTGCCATATTCATCGGCACTTCGTGGCGCAGCCAGCTTTCCCAGAGTAGCACATCTCCGACCTTCGGCCTGGCGTAGACAAAACTCCGCAATTCTTCGCGGGCCTCTTTGGTGTGGGTGGGGGCGGCCATCATCATGGGAAGGCGAGGATCTTCAAACTTAATAGCGCTGGTGCCCTGAGGCATGGCCACGTAGGTGGTACCGCTGATTACTGAGTGTGGGTGGATGTGAGCCGTATGTATGCCGCCAAAGGGCAGTATGTTGATCCATAGGCTATCGAGCGTGATTTTTTTGTCACCCAAATCAAATTCCAAATCCTGCGCAAATGCAGCGATATGTTTGTCGAGCGATTGGATCACATCTTTGAAAATAGGGAATCGCCAGTCTAGATCTGTGAGAGATGCATAGCTGGTGTAGCCGGGAAAATTATTTTCCTCGCACCAAGCTTGGCCAGCTTCATCGTCCTCAGCAATCGCAAGGCAAGAGTTCTCCAGTTCGGAGGGGTCAACCGCTTGGCCAAGATCGGACAAGGCGGCGTGATAAAGGCGGGTCGCGAATAACGATTTTATATAAGACATTGCCATATTATAGAGGAGACAGGGTGTCAGTGCGAGAGAGAATCGAGCCGGCATCCATCCTGCGGTTTGGTGTGAGCTGGTCGGCAACGGTGCTACAGTACGAAACACCTTAGAAAACAGAGTCATTGGGGTTGCTAAGTGTGGCATTCCCCACTAGTGAAGCACTTCATCATGATCTCCACTGGAATCAGGGTAACCCGTCGTGCGCCTACCAGTGATGTTGAAAGGAAAAGGCTATGAATGCCAACGAACTTCGGGATAAAACCCCGGACCAGCTCCGTGACGAGCTGGTAGCACTGAAAAAAGAAGCTTTTAATCTGCGTTTTCAGCAGGCAACTGGCCAAATGGAGAACACAAGCCGCATGCGTCAGGTCCGTCGTGGTGTTGCTCGTGTTAACACAATATTAAACCAAAAAGCGGCCGCCGCCGCAGGCGAGGAGTAAGCCTTATGCCCAAACGTATCCTGTCCGGCGTCGTTACATCGAACCAAAACGAACAGACTGTGACTGTATCGGTAGAGCGCCGCTTCAAGCACGCTTTGCTTCAGAAAACTATTCGTAAGTCCAAGAAATATCGGGCCCACGATGAAAAGAATGCTTTCAATGTAGGTGATCTCGTTCGCATTCAAGAATGCGCACCTAAATCGAAAACTAAACGCTGGGAAGTTATTGCAGAATAACTTCGCAGATCAATCGAAACCCTGGGGGATATTGCGGCATCGCACCCCATAGGTCGGGAGTAACCACATGATCCAGATGCAAACAAATCTGGATGTAGCTGATAACAGCGGCGCACGCCGTGTTCAGTGCATCAAGGTTTTGGGTGGTTCCAAGCGTAAGTACGCATCCGTAGGCGACGTTATTGTTGTCTCGGTTAAGGAAGCCATCCCACGTGGCCGTGTTAAGAAAGGTGACGTCCGTAAGGCCGTTGTCGTCCGCACAGCTAAAGAAGTTCGTCGTGAAGACGGCACAGCGATCCGTTTTGATCGCAATGCAGCAGTTATCCTCAACAACGCTAATGAGCCCGTAGGTACTCGTATCTTTGGCCCAGTTGTTCGTGAGCTACGTGCCAAGAACTTCATGAAAATTATTTCACTTGCACCAGAGGTGCTTTGATATGGCTGCTAAATTGAAAAAAGGCGATAAAGTCGTCGTTTTGACTGGCAAAGATAAGGGCAAACAGGGCGAAATATCCTCTGTAAATCCATCTGCCGGTAAAGCTATTGTAGATGGCCTTAACATGGCTATCCGCCATACAAAGCAATCTCAGTCTGACCAGGGCGGTCGCATCCCACTCGCGATGCCGATCCAACTGTCAAACTTGGCGCTGATTGATGGCAACGGTAAAGCAACACGTATTGGCTTCCGTGAAGAAGACGGCAAGAAAGTTCGTTTTGCAAAATCAACAGGGGAGACCGTATAATGTTGGATTCAGCAAACTACACTCCGCGTTTGAAAACTCTATATGCGACCACAATTAAGGCCGCAATGAAGGAAGAGTTTGGTTACAAAAACGACATGATGATCCCACGTTTGGACAAAATTGTTCTGAACATGGGCGTCGGAGATGCCGTGAAAGACACCAAAAAAGTAAAGCACGCGCAAGATGCCTTGACATTGATTGCAGGTCAAAAAGCCGTGGTTACTAAAGCCAAGACTTCTATTGCGGGTTTTCGGGTACGTGAAGATATGCCTTTGGGCACTAAGGTCACGTTGCGCGGCAATCACATGTATGAATTCATGGACCGTCTGACCACAATCGCCCTGCCACGTGTACGCGACTTTCGCGGCGTGAAAGCTTCGTCGTTCGATGGTCGTGGCAACTACGCCATGGGCCTTAAAGAGCATATCGTGTTTCCAGAAATTGATTTCGACACTGTTGTCGATATGCTGGGCATGGACATCATTATCTGTACTGACGCTAAGTCGGATGCAGAAGCCAAAGCGCTGTTGAAGCATTTCAACATGCCCTTCAACAGCTAAGGATCTGCGATATGGCTAAAAAATCAATGATCGCCCGCGAAGTGAAGCGCCAGAAGTTGGTGGACAAGTATGCCACCAAACGTGCTGAGCTTAAAGGTATCGCGCGCGACCAATCCCGCCCCATGGAAGAGCGTTTCAAGGCACAGCTTAAGCTGGCCAAATTGCCACGCAATTCATCTGCAACACGACTTCATAACCGTTGCCAGCTCACCGGACGTCCTCACGCTTACTATCGTAAGTTGAAGGTCAGCCGGATCGCGCTGCGGGAACTTGGCTCATCTGGCCAAATCCCCGGTATGGTTAAGTCAAGCTGGTAAGGAGTTTAAAAAATGAACGATCCTATCGGTGATATGCTGACACGTATTCGTAACGCTTCGTTGCGCGGCAAATCCACAGTGGAAACGCCTGCTTCTAAGGGACGCGCATGGGTATTGGATGTCCTGGCCGACGAAGGCTACATCCGCGGCTATGAAAAAACAACTGGTAAAGATGGCCATCCGGCTATCGAAATCAGCCTCAAGTATTATGACGGTACGCCTGTGATCCGCGAAGTTAAGCGCGTTTCCAAGCCTGGTCGTCGTGTGTATTTGGGTGTGAAAGACATTCCTGTAGTTCGTCAGGGCTTAGGTGTGTCGATTGTCTCCACCTCTCGGGGTGTGATGTCGGATTCTAGTGCACGAGCCAACAATGTTGGTGGCGAAGTGCTCTGCACGGTCTTCTAGGAGTAAGGTATGTCTCGTATTGGTAAAAAACCGGTCGAGCTGCCCTCAGGTGTTTCGGCATCTGTGTCCGGCCAGACCATTGAAGTTAAGGGTCCGAAAGCGACTCGTAGCTTCACCGCCACTGATGATGTGACAATCACAGTACAAGAAAATAACGTATCGGTTGAGCCTCGCGGTAAATCCAAGCGCGCGCGTCAGCAGTGGGGCATGTCCCGCACTATGATTGCTAATTTGGTAACGGGCGTTTCCGCCGGTTTCAAAAAAGAGCTTGAGATTAATGGCGTTGGTTACCGGGCACAGGTTCAGGGCAATATTCTGAAATTGTCGCTGGGTTACAGCCACGACGTAAATTTTGATATTCCGACAGGTGTGACAGTTACGGCCGCCAAGCCAACCGAAATCACAGTTGAAGGAACGGATGAACAACTTGTTGGCCAAGTTGCGGCGAATATTCGCGAATGGCGGAAACCAGAGCCCTACAAAGGCAAAGGTATCAAATACAAAAACGAGTATATCTTCCGTAAAGAAGGTAAGAAGAAGTAGGGACCCAGGAAATGGCAAACAGCAAAAGAACTCTGTTTCTGAAGCGCCGCCTGCGCGTTCGGAACAAATTGCGGAAAATCAACACTGGGAAGCCCCGGTTGTCGGTTCACCGCTCTTCGAAAAACATCTCGGTTCAGGTGATCGACGATATTCAAGGTGTAACCTTGGCATCGGCATCCACCCTCGAAAAGAGCCTTGGTTTTATCGGCAAAAACAATGTGGACGCCTCCGCAAAAGTGGGTTCTGTTATTGCAGAGCGTGCGAAAAAAGCGGGCGTCGAAGAAGTGCTCTTCGACCGTGGTGGCCGTCTCTTTCACGGGAAAGTCAAGGCCTTAGCCGAAGCTGCTCGTGCAGGCGGGTTGAAATTCTAAAATAAGTGTAGGCGGGTGTTATGCCCGCCTCGATGATGCCGGGGCCACAAGCCGACGGACATCGCAGACATAGGGTGCTTGGCGCCCGTAGTTCAGGAGGCCGAAATGGCTGAGAGAAATAACCAACGGGGCAATCGTCGCGAACGCGAAGAAACTCCAGAATTTGCTGATCGCTTGGTTGCGATCAACCGCGTATCCAAAACTGTAAAAGGTGGTAAGCGCTTTGGCTTTGCTGCTCTGGTTGTGGTCGGCGACCAAAAAGGTCGTGTCGGTTTTGGCAAAGGTAAAGCGAAAGAGGTGCCTGAGGCGATCCGTAAAGCTACGGAACAAGCCAAGCGCCAGATGATCCGCGTGCCATTGCGCGAAGGTCGGACGCTGCACCACGATATGGAAGGTCGTCATGGCGCTGGTAAAGTTGTGATGCGTTCAGCACCACAAGGTACTGGTATCATCGCTGGTGGTCCAATGCGTGCCGTTTTCGAAATGTTGGGCCTGCAAGACGTTGTTGCGAAATCAATTGGGTCACAAAACCCATATAACATGATCCGTGCCACAATGAATGGTCTGCAAAAAGAAAGTAGCCCACGTATGGTTGCTCAACGTCGCGGCAAGAAGGTCGCAGACATCCTGAACAGGGGTGATGCACCGGCTGCGGCTGCTGAACCTGCAGAAGCTTAAGGAGCGGACTCATGGCTAAAACCATCGTTGTAAAACAAATCGGTTCACCGATTCGCCGTCCAGCCAAACAGCGTCAAACGCTGATCGGCCTCGGCCTAAACAAAATGAACCGCACACGGGAATTGGAAGATACTCCATCCGTGCGCGGCATGGTCAATAAGATCTCACATATGGTTCAGATTATCGAAGAAAAAGGTTAATAGCTCTGAAGACATCGCCTTTTGAGTTGACCGTTGGAAACCCCGTCTGGAAACAGGTGGGGTTTTTGCTTTTCTCACGCAATTTTTTATGGCTATTGTGCTGCGGCAACCTTTGTACTTGATCCCGATCAAAGCTCCCACTATACGCGGCTGGTGGCCAGAATTCTGTGCCTAGAATCAATTAAGCCGTGGTTGGCCCGCTTACGCTTCAGGGGCTACATCCGGCAAAGGAGAAGCGAAATGAGACTTAATGAACTGCACGACAACCCCGGTGCAACGAAATCCAAAAAACGAATTGCGCGTGGTCCTGGTTCGGGAAAGGGTAAAACTGCTGGCCGTGGTATGAAGGGTCAGAAATCCCGTTCCGGTGTAGCGATCAAAGGTTACGAAGGCGGTCAAATGCCATTGTACCAACGTTTGCCAAAGCGTGGCTTTACCAAGCCGAACCGCAAAGCATTCTCAGTTGTGAACTTGGGTCTCATCCAAAAATTCATCGATGAAGGCAAGTTGACCGGTGATGTTACCGAAGACAGTTTGATCGCATCCGGTTTGGTGCGTCGTAAGCTTGACGGAATACGGGTTTTGGCAAAAGGCGCATTTACTGCCAAAGTCTCAATCACTGTTACGGGTGCTTCTGGCACTGCAAAAGCTGCTGTTGAAGCGGCTGGGGGTTCACTGACTTTGTTGCCGACTGTATCTTCTGCAGAATAGGCGGTTGCGAGCAGCCGATAAGCTGCTTACATAACTTTTAGTTTCCAAGCGCCGCCATCGGGGAACACCCATTGGCGGCGGTCTTGTTTTAGGGAGTTTTCAAATGGCATCTGCCGCCGAACAAATGGCCGCTAATTTAAGCTGGAGCACCTTGGGTAAAGCCACGGAACTGCGCCAGCGTATATTTTTCACAGTTGGTCTGTTGATTGTGTACCGGATTGGGACATATATCCCTGTCCCTGGGATTGATGCCATCGCTTTGCAGCAATTCATGGACCAAGCCGCATCTGGCATTGGCGGTGTTTTGTCTATGTTTACCGGTGGTGCTTTGGCGCGCATGGGTATTTTCGCGCTTGGCATCATGCCTTATATTTCAGCCTCTATCATTGTGCAGCTTTTGGGCGCCATGTGGGAGCCACTCAAGCAGCTCAAGAAAGAAGGCGAGCAGGGGCGCAAGAAGATCAATCAATACACGCGCTACGGCACTGTATTGTTGGCAACCTTCCAAGCCTATGGCCTCGCGTCCAGCTTGCAAGCGGGTGATCTGGTCTCAGAGCCTGGTTTCTTCTTCATTGCGGCCTGTGTGATCACCTTAGTTGGCGGTACAATGTTCTTGATGTGGCTGGGTGAGCAAATCACTGCCCGCGGCATTGGTAACGGTATTTCGCTGATCATCTTAGTGGGTATACTTTCGGAGCTTCCAGCAGCTTTTGGCCAATTCTTTACCCAGGGCCGGTCAGGCGCAATCGGCACAGGCACTATGCTGGGTGTGCTTGCCATGCTGATGATCATTCTTGGCTTTGTGGTCTTCATGGAGCGCAGCCTTCGTAAAATTCATATCCAATACCCGCGCCGTCAAGTTGGCATGAAAACCTATGACGGTGGCTCTAGCCATTTGCCGATCAAGGTCAACCCAGCCGGTGTTATCCCTGCGATCTTTGCCTCAGCCTTGTTACTTTTGCCAACGACGCTTGCGACGTTCTCCGGAGGTCAGTCTGGTCCGGTTATGTCAACACTATTGGCGTATTTTGGTCCCGGACAGCCTGCATATCTGGCTTTCTTTACAGCGATGATCGTATTCTTCACATATTTTTATACCCGTGAAGTTTCCTTCAAGACCGACGAAGTCGCGGACAACCTAAAAAACCAAAATGGCTTTGTACCGGGAATCCGTCCTGGAGCGAAGACTGCTGAGTATCTGGACTATGTGGTGACACGCGTGTTGGTTCTGGGCTCTGGTTATCTGGCGCTTGTGTGTTTGATTCCTGAAGTCCTGCGCAGCCAATTTTCCATAACGGCGTATTTTGGTGGGACCTCGATCTTGATCATTGTGTCTGTAGGTATGGACCTGATCCAACAGGTTCAATCGCATTTGCTGGCGCATCAGTATGAAGGCCTGCTTGAAAAATCACAGCTGCGCGGTAAACGCCGCGGTAAAAAAAGTGGAGTAACGCGTCGATGAACATTATTCTGCTTGGCCCTCCGGGTGCCGGTAAAGGGACCCAGGCTAAAATTTTGGTCGAGGATCGCGGCATGGTGCAATTGTCCACGGGCGATATGTTGCGCGCTGCCAAAACCTCCGGGACCGAGATGGGCAATAAAGTCGCAACGGTAATGGACGCGGGCCAATTGGTCACGGATGAGATCGTGATTGGCCTGATTGCTGAAAAGCTAGACAATGATTCGGCGGGCGGCTTCATCTTCGATGGTTTTCCGCGCACCTTGGCTCAAGCAGATGCTTTGGGGTACTTATTGACCTCAAAAGGCGCGTCTCTGGATTATGTGATTGAGATGCAGGTGGACGATGAAGCTTTGGTCAGCCGCATCACTGCGCGCTCAACCTGTGGCTCTTGTGGCGAGGGTTATAATGATCTCTCAAAGCCTATTCCGGCAAATGGAACATGTTCAAAATGCGGTGGGACTGATTTCAACCGTCGCGCTGACGACAATGAAGATAGCCTTAAGACTAGATTGATGGCCTACTACAAGGACACATCCCCTCTGATTGGCTACTACTATGCTAAAGGTATGTTGACTTCAGTTGATGGTCTGACTGAAGTTGCGCAGGTGGAATCGTCGATTTCTAAAGTCTTGGGTTAAGCTCTTGACGTTTTGCGGAAATCCTCATAATTCACCCTATCTCTGTTAAGAGAATCAAAAAAGGGCTGTGCGCATGGCTCTGAGTATCTCATCCGCAGGCTCGACGGCATTTCGCCCCGGGCCTGTATCTGTGAAAAAAGGTTCCGGTCTTACGGAACCGCAGTTGAAAAGGAATATGCCTTGGCTCGTATTGCCGGCGTAAACATCCCGACCCATAAACGGGTCCCGATTGCCCTAACTTATATTACTGGTATTGGCCTTACATCGGCCAAAGAAATCTGCGTAAGCGCAAACATCGGCGAAACTCGTCGTGTCAATGAGCTTAGTGATACAGAAATTCTTGCCATTCGTGAGCACATCGATGCGACATACACCGTTGAAGGTGATTTGCGTCGTGAGACTCAAATGAACATCAAGCGCTTGATGGACCAAGGTTGCTATCGTGGCCTGCGTCATCGTCGCAATCTGCCTGTACGCGGTCAGCGGACACACACCAATGCGCGCACGCGCAAAGGCCCAGCGAAAGCAATCGCTGGCAAGAAGAAGTAAGGGCAGATAAATGGCACGTGATAAAAGAGCGCCTAAGCGCAAAGAGCGGAAAAACATTGCAGCCGGTGTGGCGCATGTGAACAGCTCGTTCAACAACACAAAGATCTTGATCTCTGATGTGCAGGGCAATGCAATTGCATGGTCGTCTTCTGGTACTTGTGGCTTTAAAGGCTCCCGAAAATCGACGCCCTATGCTGCTCAGATGGCTGCTGAAGATGCAGGCAAAAAAGCGCAGGATCATGGTGTAAAAACATTGGAAGTCGAAGTTCAGGGTCCAGGTTCGGGCCGTGAGAGCGCTTTGCGCGCTTTGGCTGCATTGGGTTTGAACATCACATCTATTCGTGACGTCACTCCAATGGCACATAACGGCTGCCGCCCACCAAAGCGCCGCCGCGTATAAATTAGTATTACCTTGGGGCGCACAGGTATTCCTGTGTGCCCTTTGGACGTTTTTTCCCTCGAGCGTCTTTGTTTTTAGGGACATGGAGCAAAGACAAGAATGGAGGACCGCATGATCCATAAGAATTGGGCAGAGCTGATTAAGCCGATGCAACTTGAAGTTAAGCCAGGAAATGATCCTAGCCGCCAAGCAACACTAATCGCCGAACCACTAGAGCGGGGCTTTGGCCTCACATTAGGCAACGCCTTGCGCAGGGTTCTGATGTCATCGCTGCAGGGTGCTGCGATTGCCAGTGTGCAAATTGATAATGTATTACACGAATTTTCCAGCGTTGCTGGTGTTCGTGAAGACGTGACCGATATCGTTTTGAATCTCAAAGGCGTTGCGATCCGTATGGAAGTTGAAGGCACCAAGCGTTTGACTGTTCAGGCCAAAGGTCCGGGCGTTGTGACTGCTGGTAACATCGTTGAATCCGCTGGCATCGAAGTTCTGAATAAAGAACATATCCTGTGTCACTTGGATGAAGGCGCTGATTTGTTCATGGAGCTGACCGTTAATACCGGTAAGGGCTATGTTGCAGCTGATAAAAACCGGCCTGAAGATGCGCCAATTGGGTTGATCCCAATCGATGCGATCTATTCGCCTGTAAAAAAAGTAAGCTATGACGTTCAACCGACCCGTGAAGGTCAGGTTTTGGACTATGATAAGCTAACGCTGAAAATCGAAACTGATGGCTCTTTGACACCAGAGGATGCTTTGGCTTACGCTGCTCGGATTTTGCAAGATCAACTGTCGATCTTTGTGAACTTTGATGAACCAGAAAGTGCGAATGCCGCGTCGGAAGACGATGGCTTGGAATTCAACCCGCTGATGCTGAAGAAAGTTGACGAGTTGGAGCTTTCTGTGCGGTCTGCAAATTGCCTGAAAAACGACAATATCGTTTATATCGGCGATTTGATCCAAAAAACCGAAGCAGAAATGCTGCGGACTCCTAACTTTGGTCGGAAATCTTTGAACGAGATCAAAGAAGTTCTGTCCGGCATGGGTCTGCATTTGGGCATGGACGTTGAAGATTGGCCGCCCGACAATATTGAAGACTTGGCCAAAAAGCTTGAAGACAACTTCTAAACGGTTGGCGGGGTAAAACCCGCCTTCTATACGGCTGGGCAATACCGCCCCAATAGGGAGGGGTTCACTCGCATGGGTCCCCAGACAAAGAAAAATGTAAACGGAGAAATGAAATGCGTCACGCACGTGGTTACCGCCGCCTGAATAGAACTCACGAACACCGCAAAGCGATGTTTGCGAATATGGCTGGTTCTTTGATCGAACACGAACAGATCAAAACAACTTTGCCTAAGGCAAAAGAATTGAAATCCATCATCGAGAAGCTCATCACTTTGGGCAAACGCGGCGATGAGCATGCACGTCGTCAAGCGATGAGCCGCCTCAAGCAACACATGTTTGTTACAAAATTGTTTGATGTGCTTGGCCCGCGCTACGCAGAACGCCAAGGTGGTTATGTGCGCGTGTTGAAAGCCGGTTTCCGTTATGGTGACATGGCGCCAATGGCGATCATCGAATTTGTTGACCGTGACGTCGACGCGAAAGGCCTTCCTGATAAGCTGCGCGTGGATGCTGGAGAGTCCTAAACCCAACCCGTTTGGTATAGAATTTTAAGGCCTCAGCTATTTGCTGGGGTCTTTTTTGTTGGCGCCCATATACGTCTTTGACCGCATTGAGTCATGACATTACCAACCTTCATGGCTAGCTTTATTCGAAATTCTGGTCGAAATTCGATCTGTAGGCTGTTTGTTCTACCGAAGTATATTCTGTGTTTCGAATTTCTTTGGTCCGGTTTTGAGTGTGAATTAATAAAGGGATAATATTCAGGCACCTATGGATTTTATATGTCATGTCTTTAAATTTTGATTTTGATTTTGAAGGCGAGGGGGAGGCCCTGCGCTGATTGGCGCCATCGGGCTTTTATGTTGGGTTGCATATCTGGTTTACGTCACCGTTGATTGTGTTGGAGTCCTATCCGCGTGCTTGGATTGATCACTATTCTGAGCAAGTCTATGCGCTGCGTCATCCAACCGTGGCCTGAGGCTTGACGCCCAGTGGCGCTGTACGCTGGAGCGACCTAAAATTCCAGATCCATTCGATATTTTGGGACAGGTGCGGCCTATGGTCTGGTCTATAGGGTGGCGGTTTCCGTTGGGGGGTTGCCGTCACGTTCCATCGGCAGTGTGACACGGGCTGATCATGAATTCACGGATCTGGAAGTACAAGATATTCTGCAAATTGTGACTGATCTTCACGTTAAAATAAAACCTTCCGAAAGCGTGGCCACAGCTCAGTTGGAAGCTTTGCACTTGATTGCCCGCGGGTACCGCCAAAAAAGCTTCGGATATCAAAAAGTGCATTGAAGGCGGGGCTTACGGCAGTGCGCTATAAACTATTTGCCCGAACAACAGCTGAAGCAATCCAAGGGGCCAAGGATTGTCGCTTGCTCTAGGGTTGCGGAACCTTGAGGGTAGATGGATGTTTCCCTTTCTGTGTCCTTAAGCTTAGGATGGGGGCTGATGATGGATTTGTTTGACACCTCGGGCGACGCCCCCACAAAAACAGATGGCCCAAGGCCTTTGGCGGATCGCTTACGTCCACAAATTTTGGCTGATGTCATTGGACAGCGGCAAATTTTGGGTCCTGAAAGGCCGCTCTCGGTGATGCTGGCGGCGAAGGCCTTGGGCTCTATTGTTTTTTGGGGCCCGCCGGGGGTGGGTAAAACCACCATTGCGCGGCTGTTGGCCCAAGAGACTGACCTGTATTTTATTCAAATTAGCGCTATTTTTAGCGGTATGCCAGAGCTGCGCAAAGTGTTCGAAACTGCGAAGAATCGCCGGGACAATGGGCAGGGGACATTGTTGTTTGTTGACGAAATCCACCGGTTCAACAAAGCCCAACAGGACAGTTTTCTGCCCTTGATGGAGAATGGTACTATCGTCTTGGTCGGTGCCACCACAGAAAACCCCTCATTTGAACTGAATGCTGCGGTTCTGTCGCGCGCACAGGTAATGGTGCTGGAACGTTTGGCCACGGAAGATTTGGAATTGCTGGCACAGCGCGCCGAGACTGAAGCGGGACGAGAGCTGCCCCTGGAAGCCGATGCGCGCAGAAGCCTATTAGAGATGGCAGACGGCGATGGCCGCAGCCTGTTGAACCTGATTGAACAGGTCATGGCTTGGAAGCGTGAGCAGCCAATCAATCAGGCGACATTGTCCACACGTTTAATGAAACGCGCGGCGGTCTATGATAAGTCTGGCGATAGTCATTATAATATGATCTCAGCTTTGCATAAGTCGGTGCGTGGCTCTGATCCTGATGCGGCGCTCTATTGGTTCGCACGTATGTTGGCTGGCGGTGAAGACCCACGGTATCTCGCCCGTCGGATCACCCGGATGGCGGTGGAAGACATCGGTCTTGCAGATCCTCAGGCCCAAGACATTTGTTTGCAATCTTGGCAAACCTATGAGCGTTTGGGCAGCCCGGAGGGGGAGTTGGCGCTTGCACAGGCGGTGACGTATCTGGCGCTCGCTCCAAAATCCAACGCAGCTTATCTAGCCTATAAGGCGGCCGTTCTGGATGCAAAAAATACTGGATCGCATCCACCGCCAAAACATATTCTAAATGCACCTACTGATCTGATGAAGGATCAAGGCTATGGGGATGGCTATGCCTATGATCATGATGCGGAAGATGGGTTTTCAGGACAGAATTACTTTCCCGATGGTATGAAGCGGCCGGGGTATTACGTCCCGGTAGAACGTGGTTTTGAGCGTGAACTGAGCAAAAGGCTCGCTTATTTCGAAAAACTGCGCGCGCGTCGCGGTGGTTGACAAACCGCTCACTCCGGAACATTGCACCCCTATGTTTATGACAACTCTACAAGTGGCCCTTGGCGGGTCAATTGGTGCTGTCCTTCGGTTTCTGGCTGGAGTTGGTATACTGCGCTTTGTCGGTCCGGGGTTTCCGGTTGCGGTAATGGGCATGAATACTTTGGGGTCCTTCGTTATGGGGATGTTTGTGGTTTTTGCCACACAGCGCGGTATGACGCAGCTGAGCCCCTTTGTGATGACAGGTCTGTTGGGTGGATTTACGACGTTTTCGGCCTTCTCACTGGAGGCGGTCAATTTGTTTGAGCGCGGGGCGATGGGGCAAGCCTTGGCCTATGTGGCGATGTCCGTTGTCTTGTCTATAGGTGGCCTAATATTGGGTCTGATGATTGCGCGAGGGATATGGGCGTGAGCCGAGTACAGCTTTTAGAAGTAAACGAAGGGGACGGAGACCAGCGTCTCGACCGTTGGCTCCGCAGGAACTTTCCACAGGTACAGCAGGGTCAGATTGAAAAGATGTGCCGCAAGGGTGACATCCGTGTAGATGGTGGCCGCGTGAAGTCAAACTCTCGGGTTGAAGTGGGCCAGATTGTGCGGGTTCCGCCTCTGCCGGACACACCAGCCCCGCCAATCGTTGATAAAAAAATAACGGATGCAGATGCCAAGATGATCCAAGCGTGTGTGCTGTATAGGGATGATCAAATCATCGTGTTGAACAAGCCGCCGGGTCTTCCGGTTCAGGGTGGCAGCAAACAGCATCGCCATGTGGACGGTCTGACGCCAGCCTTGCGCTTCGGCTATGATGAAAACCCACGTTTGGTGCATCGTTTGGACAAAGACACCTCTGGTGTTTTGATTCTAGGTCGTACGCGCCAAATGACTGCAGCTCTGACCGAAGCATTCCGGCATCGCGAGACCCGGAAGATCTATTGGGCTGTTGTCGCTGGGGTGCCGCATCCTAAAATGGGTACTGTGAAATATGGCTTGGTGAAAGCCGGGGGCCACGGTCCGGCCGGTGAAGGTGAAAAGATGCAATGTGTGCATCCAAACGAAGTTGTCAAAACACCTGGCGCAAAACGCGCCACCACAGATTATGCTGTTTTGTCTCCATTGGGCAGCCGTGCTGCTTGGATTGCTTTGGTTCCCGTGACTGGCCGTACCCATCAGCTGCGCGCACATATGGCCGAAATGGGTCATCCAATCGTGGGTGACGGCAAGTATGGCGGTTCAGGCCAAGAAAACCTTGGGCATGGTTGGGGCGCACAATTGGGCGGCGATATCAGCAAAAAAATGCACCTGCATGCGCGACACCTCCGGTTAGAGCATCCTGTGACCAAGGCTATGCTGTCATTCACCGCGCCCTTGCCGGAACATATGCAGTGGACTTGGGATCAAATGCAGTGGGATCCAAGAGATGTGGAGCTTGATCCTTTCGAGGGTGATGAATGATCTGGCCACGCACGCTGATATTGTTTGATGTTGATGGCACGCTGATCGACAGCCAAGTGTATATATTAAAGGCTATGGAGTTTGCGTTTTCTGCGCAAACTCTCCCGCTGCCAAGCCGTGATGATATATTGTCGATTGTCGGACTGTCCTTGTTTGAGGCCTTTGACCAATTGTGCCCTGACGCGGATGAGGCGAAGCGTGCCGATTTGGTGACGTCATATAAAGATAGTTTTTCCGCCCTGCGCGAGACCACGGCACCCTCGCCCCTTTATCCGGGAGCTTTGGCGTGTTTGGATCTGTTGCAGGGCGTTGAGTCCTTTGTGCTCGGGATCGCCACCGGAAAATCGCGACGCGGTTTGGATCATGTGCTGTCGAACCCTGATCTTGTAGGTCGCTTTGCGACCGAACAAGTGGCAGACAACCATCCGTCCAAGCCGCACCCTGCCATGGCCTTGCAGGCTATGGCAGAAACCGGGGCCTCTCGCGGCGTCATGATTGGTGACACGTCTTTTGATATGAAAATGGGACGTGCTGCGGGCTTAAAAACCATTGGAGTGAGCTGGGGCTACCATGCCGCCAGTGTTGTTGGCGAAAATGCCGACCGGGTGATTGATCATTTTGATCGCCTCTTGCCAGAAATTCAGACCCTATGGAGTGACCTATGATCGATTGGGCTGCTAAACGATTTTGGAGCAATGTGACCATTGAGTGCCGTGATGCACAGCATGTCATCTTATTAGATGGTAGATTGGTCAAAACACCAGCGAAGGCAACATTAGTGGTTCCAACTCGTGCAATGGCTGAAGCTATTGCCGCTGAGTGGGATGCGCAGGACGACAAGATTGATCCTCGGACTATGCCTACTACCCGATCCGCCAACGCAGCACTTGATAAGGTGACCCCACAAAAGGCTGAAGTTGCAGCCCTCATTGCGGCATATGGCGAAGATGATTTTTTGTGCTACCGCGCGCCGGCACCGCAAGAGCTAATTGAACGGCAAAAAGAGGCGTGGGATCCGCTTCTAGCTTGGGCAGCTGAAGTGCTTGATGCGCCTTTGCTGACGGTTGAGGGTGTGATGCATGTGGAGCAACCTGCAAGCTCTGTGATCAATCTAAAAGCCCTTGTGACAGCGCAAACGCCTTTTGAACTTGCGGCGCTTCATGACCTAGTGAGCATGTCTGGCTCGCTAGTGATTGGCTTGGCAGCACAAGCTGGCGCTTTTGATAACGATGATTTGTGGCTGAGGTCTCGTTTGGACGAGCTCTGGCAAATTGAACATTGGGGACAGGACGCTGACGCTGACGCTACGGCAGCCATCAAGCGAGACGCTTTCTTGCATGCCGACCAGTTCTATAAATTGAGCGCGAAAGATTAGTACACTAAAGTACACTATAATAAATTGCCAAAAAATGAATTCATTTAAAAAATAAAAGTAAGCATACTTAAAGACTTCTCTTGACCGAATCTCTCTAAACTGACCATGATAGTCTTCATTGTGGGGGTAATTCCTTTGCATTCATGCCGATCAATAAGATTGGATTAGATCGTCCCGAACGGGACTGACAATAGGATGGTGTAAAAATGAAAAAAACCATATTTTTTGGTGCGTTGGCTGTTGCTGGCCTTGCGGCTGGCATAGTATCTGCTGGCACTCTTGATGATGTTAAAGCACGTGGCAAACTGAACTGTGGTGTGAGCACTGGTGTTCCAGGTTTTGCACAACCAGATGCAAACGGTGTGTGGCAGGGTTTTGACATTGCCGTATGTCGCGCGGTTGCCGCGGCTGTTTTGAATGATTCAGACGCTATAGAATTTGTGCCAACCACAGGTAAAACACGATTTACTTCTTTGGCTTCTGGCGAAATTGATATGCTGGCCCGAAACACTACATGGACAATGAGCCGTGACGTTGACCTGAAGTTCGAATTTATTGGTGTTAACTATTACGATGGCCAAGGCTTCATGGTTAAGGCATCAACCGGCATAACTTCAGCAAAAAGCCCAGACATCGATGGTGTTACAGTGTGTATCCAGACTGGGACAACAACTGAGCTTAACCTCGCGGATCACTTTCGTTCAATCGGCATGAGTTATGAGCCACTGCCCGTGGAATCTGGTGCCGAGGCAGTTACTCAATATATGGCCGGTGCATGTGACATGTTCACTACTGACCGCTCTGCACTCGCGGCGCGTCGTGCAAATATGGAAACTCCAGAAGATCACGTGTTGCTTCCAGAGATCATTTCAAAAGAACCACTCGGTCCACTAGTTCGCCATGGCGATAACGACTGGGCTGACGTGGTGCGTTGGACATTGAACGCCCTGATCACAGCAGAGGAATTGGGTGTGACATCTTCGAATATTGAAGAAATGGCCAAAGGGACTAACAACCCAGAAATGAACCGCCTTTTGGGTTCAGAGGGAAATTTGGGTGAAATGTTGAACTTGGACGCTGATTGGGCCAAAAGGGCTATTAGTGTCGCCGGTAATTATGGCGAAATCTTTGAAGCCAACATTGGTTCTGGAACCATTATCGGTTTGGCTCGTGGTGTTAACGCCATGTGGACAGACGGTGGTTTGATTTACTCTCCACCTTTCCGTTAATAGGTAACCTAATGTTAAAGGGCGCGTGTTTTGCGCCCTTTAACTATTACAATTCCGAGACAAATTTTAATTAGCCAGTAATAATCCATGGCAGTCATAGGTTTTGATTTTTATGTCCACATCCATCTCATCAGAGCAAGAAACCTTTCGGCTCTCGATGCTACTGAATGACAAACGCTATAGGTCTTACACGTTCCAGGCTTTTGCGCTGTTTGTGCTGATTTGCGTCGTCGCTTATCTAGGCAAAAACCTTGTAGAAAATTTAGCGGCTGCTGGATTAAATATTTCATATGGGTTTTTAGGTGAAGCTTCCGGCTATGATATAAACCAACGGCTTATTGAATATAGTAGCCAATCAAGCCACCTTCGCGCAGCCTTTGTCGGCATACTAAACACTCTGCTTGTGGCGTTCTTGGGATGTATAACAGCAACAATCTTGGGAATTACGGCGGGTATTTTGAGGCTCTCAAACAATTGGATCGTTGCCAAGTTGATGTCGATCTACGTTGAAATCTTCCGTAATGTGCCTGTGTTGATTTGGATCCTTATTATAAATTCGATCTTTCTCGCCGTACTTCCGCAGCCAAGAGCGTTCAAGGGCGAAAATCCTGAAGCTTCTATGCTTTGGGATATGTTTGCCTTTACTGGCCGCGGGATCTACGCTCCCAAGCCATTGTTCCTTGAAGGATCTGTGGTTGTTGTTGGGACTTTTATACTGTCGATACTCGCCATATTTGCCCTACGTCGGTATGCGCGGCATAAACTTTATTCTGAGGGAAGGTTAATTAATACATTTTGGCCAAGCCTTGCCTTGTTTGTTATTCCAACCGTGCTAATTTTTTATGCTTTAGGTAGCCCAATTGGGCTTGAATATCCTGAATTGAAAGGGTTTAATTTCAAAGGAGGTATTTATGCCCGTGGGGGTTTGATCTCGCTTTGGTTTGCCCTGTCAATTTACACGGGAGCGTTTATCGCCGAAGTTGTTAGAGCTGGTATCCTATCAGTAAATGAAGGTCAAACTGAGGCCGCAGCTGCGCTTGGCCTTCGGCCCAATTTTGTGATGAATTTAGTAGTTCTTCCGCAGGCTTTGCGCGTGATCGTCCCGCCACTCATATCCTTTTATCTTAATATTACCAAAAATAGTTCACTGGCGCTTGCTGTAGGATATATGGACATTACGGGCACATTGGGTGGCATTACATTGAACCAAACGGGGCGTGCGATCGAGGCTATATTACTGCTTATGCTATTTTACTTGATAATTAGTCTGGGCATTTCGGCGATCATGAATATCTACAACCGCAGCATCATGTTGAAGGAACGTTGACGATGGCTAAAAATAATGCTGCGTTCGTTCGCCATCAATTGATTGAAGAACAGGCGCCTCCGATAACTGAAAGAGGTGTGGTGAAATGGGTTCGAGAAAATCTGTTTTCGTCCCCGTTTAATGTTATTATGACGCTTCTTTCACTTTGGGTGATCTATTCAATTATCGCGGGTGTTGCGCCGTGGTTTATAAATGGCGTATGGAATGCTAATTCCGTTCGTGACTGTTATGACATTTTGGACGGAGCGACAGGCGCCTGCTTTGCCGTGCTAAAAGAACGATTTCCCCAACTTATTTATGGTTTTAAGTACCCATCCACTGAATATTGGCGACCAAATACTGCAGTAATATTATTGCTATTTGCCCTGGCACCGATTTTGTTTCGCAAATTACCCCGTAAGTTCTTATTGTTTAGCCTAATTTACCCGTTTCTGGCTTATTGGCTAATTTGGGGCGGCACTCCTCTCGTGCCAGTTATGGCGTTCTTGGGTTTTGTGATTGGTGTATATTGCTTCCGCCGTTTTTCGGCCAATGCGTTTGCATTAGGAGCGATTATTGGCGTGATTGCGGCCAATATCTTCTGGGTGTTGGGTGGATATGTGGTTGATGCAAATGAAACTTTTCTGGCGCTGCAAGCGGTTCCGTCCCGTGACATGGGCGGCTTTATGCTGAACATTTTGCTGGGCACTATCGCAGTTGCTCTGTCTATACCTCTTGGTATTTTATTGGCTTTGGGGCGTAAGTCTAATATGCCGATAATAAAATGGATTTGCGTTCTTTTTATTGAATTTATTCGCGGCGTCCCCCTGATTACATTATTGTTTGTGGCCAACGTTATTCTGGCATTTTTCTTGCCGCCCGAAACGAGTATTGATCTGATCTTACGCGTGATCGTGATGATGACGTTTTTTAACGCCGCTTATATTGCCGAGGTTGTGCGTGGAGGTCTTGCGGCTTTACCGTCAGGACAATACGAGGCGGCCAACAGCTTGGGCTTGGATTACAGTAAATCAATGCGCTTTATCATTCTTCCACAGGCATTAAAAATTTCCATCCCGGGCATTGTAAATACGTGCGTTGGCATGTTGAAAGATACGACTTTGGTATCGATTATTTCTATGTTTGATCTTGTTGGTATGATCCGGGGTCCAATTTTATCGTCAACCTCATGGAACGGTGTCTACTGGGAACTGTTCGGCGCGGCGGCGACGATATTTTTTGTTGTTTGCTTTAGCGTGTCTAAATATTCTCAATGGTTGGAGCGTCAACTTGAAACTAGTAACCGTTAGAAAGAAGCTTTCAAAATGATCAAACCGGCAAAAAATGAAGTTTCTGATGAGATTGCAATCGGAATTAAGGGAATGAACAAGTGGTTTGGATCCTTTCATGCCTTGCGTGATATTGATCTCACGGTCAATCAGGGTGAAAGGATCGTGGTCTGCGGCCCTTCCGGTTCAGGAAAATCTACCCTTATTCGGTGTGTAAATGCACTAGAAGAACATCAGAGCGGTCAGATTATTGTTGATGGCATCGAGCTTACATCTGATATTAAAAATATCGACAAGATAAGATCCGAAGTGGGTATGTGCTTCCAACATTTCAATCTTTTTCCCCATTTGACAATTTTAGAAAATTGTACTTTGGCGCAGATATGGGTCCGTAAAACACCTAAGGTCGAAGCTGAGGAAATCGCTATGCATTTCCTTGAAAAGGTTAAAATTCCAGAGCAGGCAGATAAATACCCCGGCCAGCTGTCTGGTGGACAACAACAACGTGTGGCGATTGCGCGGTCTTTGTGCATGAAGCCACGGATCATGCTGTTTGACGAACCCACTTCTGCCCTTGATCCTGAGATGATCAAAGAGGTTTTGGATACGATGATCCAGCTTGCAGAAGATGGTATGACAATGATCGTTGTGACCCACGAGATGGGTTTTGCGCGCCAAGTGGCCAACAGAGTAATTTTTATGGATATGGGCCAAATCGTCGAGCAGAACGAACCAGAAGAATTCTTTAAAAACCCTCAATCGGATCGTACCAAATTGTTCCTGAGCCAAATCTTAGGTCACTAACCTAACACTTGCTGAAATTGGGCCCTTCGGGGCTCTTTTTATACCAGAAGGTCATCTGGTGTCGTGAAATCAATAACCCGCGCCGAGGTACGGTCGTGGCTACAGTCCAACACCAATGTAGCTCCAGGAGGATAAACGAAGAACCGAGGGTGCGTTGGTTCTGGTGTTGCGATCTCGATTGCCAATTCCGCAATCCCAGGATTATGGGTCAAAACCAGCAGACATTCCGTATCAATGCTTACGGTTGCCAGTGTTAGGTTTTCTGATGGCGCTAAATAGAGATCAGGCAAGATCACCGCCTCACACTTAGAATTGAGACCTGCAAAGGTTTGCTGAGTGCGTTTTGCGTCAGATATCAATGCATGGGTGGGTTGGTGTCGTTGTCTGATCAGCCATATTCCTAATTTTTCTGCATCACGTTGGCCTTTGTCGCTAAGGTTGCGTTCGTGATCCTCAAGATTAAAGCCGCAATTGGCCTCTGTGTGGCGCATCAAGATTAGCTTCATTTTATAAACTGCTGCATGTGATACGCCGAATGTTCTGCGATCCTTGGATGCAGAGAGCTAATTGGGCAGGAACGGCGGACAAGACATCCTGTAGAGAGGCAGCGTTGGTCTGGGTCTGCGCGCATGTAGCCCCAGTAGGCATCTAAATTGTAGTCACTGCCGATTAATGCTCCCACGGGGCAGGCCGTCATGCAGGGCTTTGTGCGGCTCGGGCATGGGCTCTCACGACGTGAAACCTGAATGGAATAATCGGGAAGCTCTAAAGCGCCCCGATAAAATACCAGAAGGCCTGCCTCTGCCTGTTCGGCCATTACAACAGGGCTTTGCCATGCACGATCACTTGCCAAGGCCCACTTGAGGAATGGGGCAGGCTGCGCCCCAAATGGGAAATGCGGTTTAGATCCTGTAACTTGTGCAACCCTCTCTATGATCCGGTGCGACCACCGATCCACGGGATCTGGCATGCGATCCTGCCATTCAGGGTTATAACATATAGCAGGCCAGTAGCTGGGTTCATGTGGCGCAAGTAAAATAATGCTGCCTGTTGATCCTGCCAATATACCAAAGATCGTAAGGTGCTGAGCTTCGGTTACGGCTAGTAATTCATCATATATCATTTCTGAAAAAATGGCAAAGTCAGTGACCAAATCAAGCATGTTGGTCTCAAATCCTGCCACTGGAGGCCAATTTCCATCCTTTCATGCCCATCCTGTGGGGTTTGAGTGTATGTGCCAAACAGGCGGTCCCACCATGACAAGGCAAATCCGAAGTTGGTGTCATGTTCGTGGCGATGCACTGAGTGATGGATCCGGTGCATATCTGGGGTGACCAAAACTGAGCGCAGCAAGCGGTCCAACCGTTGTGGCAATGCAATATTGGCATGATTGAACATGGTGGATCCATTTAGCAGGACCTCAAAAATAACCACGGCCCATACCATCGGGCCTAAGAGATAGACCAACCCAATTTTAAAAGTCATTGAGAGGGCAATTTCAATAGGATGGAACCGAATAGCTGTGGTGACATCAAACTCAATGTCCGAATGATGCACCTGGTGAATGCGCCAAAGCACTGGAATTTTATGACTGAGAACATGCTGCACCCATATAGCCAAATCCAGTAAGAGGACGACGATAATCATCTCGATCCAACTGGGTAGCGAGATCATATTTAAAAGTCCCCAACCCCGAGTGGTGGCATCAGCAGCGGCCAAAACGGCTGCGAAGGGCAGAAGTACGGCTAAAGCCCGCAGGCTGATGGTGTTGATGATCACCAAGAGCCAATTGGTCAACCAACGGCTCGTCTGATGCTGGCGTTGTCTGCGTGGCGCAAAGCGTTCGATTATGGCGAGGGCAATAAAAAGCCCAATGAAGATAGCCAAGCGGACTGCGGCTTCACTTTGCATTTGATGCACCCCACCTATGCCTACAGAGGCTCATGTTGGGATGCGAATGAGCGATCCTGCGCCATGATCTGTGAATAGTTCAAGTAAGCAGGCATTGGGTGCGCGGCCGTCCAGGATAACCACTGCCCGGACACCGCCTTCGATCGCTGTTAGGGCGGTCTCTGTTTTTGGGATCATCCCACCGGCGATCACACCAGATGCAGTCAATTCTCTTATTTTTTCTGGTGTCAGTTCGGTTAATACTTCGCCTTTGGCATTTTTGACGCCGGAGACATCGGTTAGCAGCAAAAGCCGATCAGCCTTCAGTGCCGCCGCAATCGCCCCGGCGACCGTATCGCCATTGATATTGAACGTCTCGCCGTTATCACCAGCGCCTAAGGGCGCAATGACAGGGATCATATCGGCCTCAAAAAGCTTGTTGAGCACAGTGGGGTCAATGTCTCGGGGTTTGCCAACCAATCCCAGCTTTGGATCAGCCGGATCGCAGATGATCAAATTTGCATCCTTACCCGACAGGCCAACGGCGCGTCCGCCCTGTGCATTGATTGCTTGCACAATACGCTTGTTGACCCGGCCAGACAAAACCATTTCCACTACTTCCATAGTAGCTTCATCGGTCACCCGTTTGCCGTCTACAAATTTAGATTTAATCTCAAGCCGCTCCAGCATTTCGTTGATCATTGGACCACCGCCATGCACGATGACTGGGTTCACGCCCACTTGCTGCATTAAGACGATGTCACGGGCAAAGGTTTCCATCGCCTCGTTGCTGCCCATGGCATGGCCACCAAATTTGATAACCACAGTCGCGCCGTCATAGCGTTGCAGATATGGCAAGGCTTTTGACAATGTGCTGGCGGTCGTTAACCAATCGCTGTTCATGGGATATCTCTCTTTGACGTTGACTGCTGCAAGGGTAGTAGTCCAAGGCCGCGCTGCCAAGAGCGATTTGAAGGATCGAAGGGCTATACCAAACCGGCAATCACCGCGCGCAGGGTCGAGAGACCCTCACCTTTTTCAGAACTGGTTAGGATCAACTCTGGAAAGGCTGCGGGATGTTTGGCCAATCTGTTGCGTACTTGGTCCAAGACCTGATCTCTTTCGTGATCCTTGATCTTATCGGCTTTGGTGAGCACCACTTGAAACGTCAAGGCCGATTTATTCATCAGCTGCATGATTTCTTCGTCCACTGGCTTTATGCCATGACGACTGTCGACCAAGACAAAAGCACGGCGTAAGTTTGGGCGGCCCGACAGATAATTTTTCAAAAGACGTTGCCATTTTTCGACAATGGCGATCGGTGCATTGGCGTAACCATAGCCTGGAAGGTCGACCAAATAACGTTCTTCGCCCAATTCAAAAAAGTTAATTTCTTGGGTGCGGCCCGGGGTGTTGGAGGCGCGGGCCAAGCCTTTTCGGTTGGTGATAGCATTGATCAAGCTGGACTTGCCTACATTTGAACGTCCGGCAAAGCAGACTTCGACACGGTCACCGTCTGGCAGGCCATCCATGCCCACCACGCCTTTGAGGAAGTCTACAGGGCCTGAGAATAGCTTGCGGCCAATTTCAGATCTGGCTTCGCTCTCAGGCTCGGCGATAGGGAAAGGTAGGATCATAGGAGCTCCAACGTGTCTTCAATTGAGATTTCTCCAGACTGGATGACGCGAGCATACAAACCAAAGTTTTGATGATTCCAACCGTCATTTAAGGCGCCCAGAGTATCTGCATCTCGCTCGCCTGTCTTTGGGTTCGCGGTTGTTGCCAGGCAGCGCACTACAGGCTCAACGCCTTCGAAAACAACGGTACCAATACGGAAGCGCTGATCGATCCAGTTGTGCTCGGCCCAAGGCTCGAGATCATCCAGCCAAATATTTCCGCGCCACCGCAAAGGCGACACTGGAACGCCCATGCTTTCTGATAGTCTGCGCAAGGAGGCATGGCTGTTAATGCTAATTGACGGGTAATCGGTATCTGTAGATCCACGTTCTGGCACGCGGATGATGCGCGCAGATTGTGCTCGATCGGTTGGCATTAGAGGTTTTACCCAAGCTAGAAAACCAGAGAGTTGACGTTCGTCGTCTGGCTGAAATGTAAAGTCTTTCCTATTTGGATGTGAAAGCGTCAGGGTTTGCGCGGCCTCATCCAGCTTAGCTTCGATTGCCATTAAGCTGGGTGCCTTTGATCCGCGCGAGAAATTTACGCAAGGTACCCAAGTGCTACCATCAGCGGTTGAGGCTTCATGCGCCACAGCCCAACACCGATCCCAGGGCATGGTTTTGTCTCTTGAAAGCGCAACCAGCTGCAAGGCCTCACGCCCATGGGATTTCAACGGGTGCCGAAAAATATCAGTAACGTGAGGCATTTCACTCGTCCTTTTTGGACTTCTTAAGGATATTGGTTATGTTGCCAAATACGTCGGCCTTTACGCCTTGGCTCCGCATGATTGCATATTGCTGAATAAACGTGATTGTATTGTTCGCGATCCAGTAAACTACGAGGCCAGAAGCAAACCCACCTAGCATGAACATGAAAACCCAAGGCATCCAGGCAAAGATCATCTTTTGAGTGGCATCTGTTGGTGCTGGGTTCAGCTGTTGCTGCATAAACATGGAAATACCTAGCAATAGTGGTAAAATCCCAATTAAAATCAAAGCAACGATCGATCCTGCATCTGGTGTACCCCAGGGTAGTAAGCCAAATAAATTCATAATCGAGGTTGGGTCTGGGGCCGAGAGGTCGTTGAAGGGTCCAAACCAGGTGGCGTGGCGCAACTCAAGCGTGACAAAAATCACCTTATAAAGTGAAAAGAAGATTGGAATTTGCGGCAATATTGGCAAACAGCCTGCAGCAGGGTTCACTTTATTCTTCTTATAAAGCTCCATCATGCCTTTCTGCATTTTTTGTTTGTCGTCCCCCGCGCTCTCCTTGAGTTTTTCCATTTCAGGTTGAAGTTCCTTCATCCTAGCCATGGAGACATAGGATTTATAGGCCAATGGCAGCAGTAATGCTTTGATGATCAGCGTCAAACAGATGATTGACCAACCCATGTTGCCGATAAAGCCATTAAGCGTGTGCAGCAGCCAAAAGATGGGCTTTGTCAGGAAATAGAACCAGCCCCAATCGATAATATCGACAAAGCGGTCAACATCATCGTCATTTTGATAGTTGCGGATGACTTCCCATTCCTTGGCTCCAGCAAAAAATTGAGAGGTCACAGAGGCCGTGGCACCTGGCGCGATGGTTTGCGTTGGTTGCACGGCTTCGGTCAAGTAGACGTCATTGTTGATGTCATATTTTGCGACAGATTTGAAAGCGCCCTGTGGCACCATTGTGGTCATCCAGTAGTGATCGGTGAACCCGACCCAGCCGCCTTCAAGAACTTGAGCAACTTCCGCTGGCGCGCGTTCTTTTGGATTGATGTCAAACTCCGGCATCTTGCCATATTTGATTTCGTTCAACTCACCGTCAGACATGCTCACCATGCCTTCGTGTAGGATGAAAAAGCCTTTTAGGTTGGGCGGCTCGCCATGACGCGCAATTTGACCATAGGGGGCAAGAGCGACGGGCGTAGAACTGGCATTGCTCACGGATTGCTCGATGTTGAACATGAAGTTCTCATCGATGGAGATTACACGTCGAAATGACAGGCCTTTGCCATTGTCCCAAGTGAGTGTGATAGGGGATGAAGGCGTGAGGGTTGTGGAGCGTGATGACCAAAGCGTGGTGGGCCCAGGAACGTCGGTTGGATCCACACCAGAAGCCGCAGCCCAACCATTGATGCCATAATAGGCATGGTCAGAGCCTTCAGGTGACAAAAGGGTCACGATGGGAGAGCCGTCTTCAATGGATTCAGTGTAATCTTTGAGGCGCAAATCGTCTATCCGGCCTGCAAGAAGGGACAAAGACCCCTCGAGGCGCGGGGTGTCAATGGTTATGCGACCCGCATCGGTCACGGCCTGAGCATTGCCAGAGCCCATATTTGTATTCACGTCGGTGGTGCCCAATGCTGTGGCAACCGGTGCTGCCGCGATGGCCTCTTCTGCAGGGGCACGCGCGGTTTGGGGTGGAGCAATGGCAAACCACGCGAGCATTACAGCAAAGCTGAGCCCTGTTGCTAAGAGAAGGTTTTTATTTTGATCGTCCATTTGTGCCCACCATGCGTCGTTTTCCCGGTTATCGGGTTACATGGGGTTCAACCGCTGAGAAGGCAAAAGGTCAAGCAGATTCGGGTTTTTCTGGGGTTTAAAAGGCTATTATGCGAATTTAATCGCAGTGAATCGCAGTGATGGCTTTTGTTGGTATTTTTGAGCCCATTTTTGCAACTGATCCAAAGGCATGGGTTAGCCGATCCCACACTCCTGAGCATAGCCACATCCTAGCCGTTGGCCGGCCCACAATTCCGCGTCGGTTTCTACGCCTTCTGCCAAAGTGTTAAGATTTAACCGCTTGGCCATCATCAAAATAGTCTCCAGCATATTTCGCTGATTGCTGTCCATATCGATTTGGAAGATGAAGGAGTGCGCTGTCAAACAAATAAGAACTCGCATCGGATTGCTAGCACAGCCTAAATCTATGCGCTCAATAATTGACGCCACTCAGCGAGAGCAGCGGCACGGTTCAGCTTGAAATTGATGCGTGAATAGAGATGGCG
>Ga0209712_10000229_pt1 | contig 51035 bp, 39 predicted proteins | sample ArcOceMetagenome_FD_187443 | JGI IMG/M metagenome (GOLD analysis project Ga0209712, IMG submission 187443) | Marine eukaryotic phytoplankton communities from Arctic Ocean - Arctic Ocean - Greenland ARC118M Metagenome (SPAdes) (version 2) | ecosystem: Environmental > Aquatic > Marine > Oceanic...
GGTTTGAGCAGAATAGGGTTCATGCGTATATCGGGCGCCAAAAAACAAGCTTCTGCCTGCACTGCCTGAGCACGGCCTATTTCTCCTCCATCAGCAGTTACGGCGCTATTAAGAGCCATATTCTGGCTTTTAAAAGGAGCCACTTTAATGCCTCTACGAGCCAAAATACGGCATAAAGCTGTCACTAATATACTCTTCCCTGCATCAGATGTGGTGCCCTGAACCATAAGTGTGCGGACATTCTTCTCTAACGCAGTTTTGGTGCCTTGGACTAGGAGGGTACGTGAACCCTGTGCTGTCGATGTTGACTGAGTCATGAAGCAGTTTCCTTCTGTTGATCTAAGTCTAACAGCAAATCTTGTAAGGCCTTTTGATGTTCACCTGGTTCATGCCACATGCCTCGTTGGCAAGCCTCTAACATGCGTTCAGCCATTTCTTCTAAGGCTGCAGGATTATTGTTGCGCATAAACTCTTGGTTACCTGTTTCAAAGATTAGCGCATCGCACACCTGTTCATATTGGTAATCAGCAATTAAATCTGTAGTGGCATCGTAAGCAAAAAGATAGTCAACGCTTGCAGCCATTTCAAAGGCCCCCTTATAACCATGGCGCTGCATAGCACTAATCCATTTAGGATTAAGTACACGAGAGCGCAACACACGGTTGAGTTCTTCGCTAAGGGTACGGATTTTAGGCACGCTAGGGTTGCTGTGATCGCTGTGGTATACCGCAGGGGCTTGGCCACTAAAGCTGGTCACTGCGTTTGTCATTCCACCTTGAAATTGGTAGTAGTCATCGGAGTCTAATAAATCGTGTTCACGGTTGTCTTGATTTTGTACCACAGCCTCTAACTGGCTTAAGCGATGTTTAAAATCGTCATGGGCGGCCACCCCATCACCTGTTTGATTACCATAGGCGTATCCACCCCAGTTAAGATACGCATCAGCAAGGTCTGCGCGCTCGGCCCAACAGCGCTCATCAATAAGCCCCTGCAATCCTGCACCATAGGCACCAGGTTTACTGCCATAAACGCGATAGCTAGCTTGACGTTGGGCGTCTTCAGAGCTAACCCCTTGGGCTTCTAGTTCGGCCTTGCGCTGCTCAACGTTTTGGCGAATAGTGTTGCCATTTTGGTCGCCCAAACCTGGTTCATCAAAGCTCGCTAAGGCCTGCACAGCGGCATCGTATAACTTCATAACATTAGGGAAAGCATCACGGAAAAATCCAGATACTCTCAAGGTGACATCAACGCGGGGGCGGCCTAATTGCATTGCAGGAATGATTTCGAAATCGGTCACTCGCTGTGAACCAATAGCCCAAATAGGTTTGATCCCCATTAACGCATACGCCTGGGCAATATCGTCACCACCAGTGCGCATGGTGGCTGTGCCCCAAACCGATAAACCAAGCTGGGTGGGGTAGTCGCCGTGCTCTTGTAAGTGCTTTTCAATAAGGGCTTGGGCTGAGCGCTGGCCTAACGCCCATGCTGCTGCAGATGGCACGCTGCGGTTGTCTAGGGAAAAGAAGTTACGCCCAGTAGGCAAGGTATCTAAGCGTCCCCGTGTCGGGGCACCACTAGGGCCAGGTTCTACTGCCTGGCCTGCTAGTCCTTGAATAAGGGCTTGAGTCTCACGCACAGCGCTATCTTTTAAAGCCACTAAAATAGTATTTTTAGTGTAATGTAATTGTTGGCTTGTTCTTGGAAGAACTGTTTTTAAAGCATTGATATCATTATTTTTTTCTGAAAGTAAGTACTCATTAACTAAGCTTAGTGCTAATAACTCAAGGCGCTCCCTTGTGTCCATGGTGGAGCGCCATACAGCGTTGCTTTGCTGAGCTAACAACTGAGGTTTAGCACCAAGCCAAGGGCTAACCTTGGTGGCTAGAGGATCGTATTCAGTTAGGCCCAGGTCAAGGGCTAGGTTGTGCAAAATACCCCGTTCTTCGTTGGCTTCACCGCGGGGTAAACGCAGCAATGCTACTAGGGTTTCGCTGAGTTCATCTGCATCTGGTAACTGGCCTAAAATATGTAAACCATTACGAATTTGAGCTTCTTTTATGTCACATAAATAGGTATCAAGCTCGGCTAGCATTTCGCTCTCAGTCGTGTTGGCAGTTAACCCCAGTTCTTGTTTAAGATGACTACTAGCCAAGGTGGTAACAATTTGCTCCCTTAACCAGAGCTCACGGCCGGTGTCTAGACCTGTGGCTTGGTATAGCTCATCTACCAAGGTTTCTAAATCAGCGAGTTCTCCATAGATTTCAGCACGGGCCATAGGTGGCATTAAATGATCAATAATAACCCCTTGGGCCCGACGCTTCGCTTGAGCACCTTCACCTGGATCATTGACAATAAACGGGTAAAAATGAGGCATTGGGCCAAGGGCAATATCGGGCCAGCATTCATCACTTAACGCCACGCCCTTACCGGGTAGCCATTCTAGATTACCGTGTTTGCCAAGGTGAATTAGTGCATCTACCTCATAGACATGGCGTAACCAGAAATAAAAGGCTAAATAACTATGGGGGGGGACCAGGTCTGGGTCATGGTAGTTGGCTGTTAAATCCAGGTTATAACCCCTGGCTGGCTGGATGCCTACAAAGGTTTCACCTAAGCGCAGGCCTGCCAACATGATACGACCTTGTCTATATTTTGGGTCTTGCTCTGGACCTCCCCAGCGTTGCAACACAGCATCTTGGCAGCTACGTGGTAACTTAGAGAAATGCTTCGTGTAGACAGCAACCTCTAAACTTTGCCAACACGGCAAGTGGTGCAATGTATTGGGGTTATTAGTGACAGATTCTAATAGAGCTTCAATTAAGCCATTACCATTTTCTGGTATCGTATCAACGGCGTAACCCGCATTTTGCATAGCGTGTAATACATTAATGGCTGATTGTGGGGTGTCTAAACCCACACCATTGCCAATGCGGCCATCTTTGGTGGGATAGTTGGCAAGTATTAGGGCAATACGTTTGTCATTATTGGCTTTATTTCCAAGGCAACAATATCCCTTAGCCAAGCGCGCCACAAACTGTGCTCTTTCAGGTTCGAGCTCATACCCCATAAGGTTTATTTGGCATAGCTTGCTGTAGTAACCCATGGACTTAAAGCTAATTGCTCGAGTGAGTACATGGCCATCCATCTCTGGCAAGACCACTTGCATGGCAATATCGCGAGATCTTAGCCCTTGTTTGTGCCCACGCCATGCCTCCTGCGTGGTAGAGGAAAGTACCAACTGTAAAACAGGGATGTCACCCTCAATAGGCAGTTGAAAGTGTGTTGGTGAGGAGCTAAGGCTTGGTGAATCTACCTTGTTGCTGGCAAACCCCAAGCTGCTTAGTACCAGTTTAGAGTTTGATTGCTTTAAAGTATGGTTTACTAATGCTAAGGCCTGTGGGTCTTTAAGCGAGGTAATGGCAAGAGCAATGGGGTTCATGCCCTGGTTAACTAAACTTGCCATTAAACCATCAAACATGCGGGTATTACCGCTTTGTAAATGGCTGCGATAAAATAATAGAGCCACTACAGGTGCGTGTTTTAAACCCTGTACAATGGTCTGTTTTTGCCAATCCATGAAGCTAGCTTGAGCTACGCCTGGTTGATAAATCAGCGCTTGGGGAAGTTCCGTGGGGGGTTGCCATTGAGGCTGCTTGGCGTCTAAAGCTGCGGATACTGCTAAGCCTTGGCTTAGCTCTTGAGTTAAATAGCGCAATAAATTAATGCCGTTACTCACGCCACCTTGGCGCAGGTATTGCCATATAAGCTGACAAGAAGCGGGCTTACAAGAGCTGGCTTGGGTTAACTGTAGGTCTTGTGCATCGTCTCCTGGCACTAAAATGAGTTGGCGATTAGGCTTGGCCTGCTGCCATGCTTGAAGACGTTCGAAGCCATAATTCCAATAACTTGCACCACCCAGTAATGAGACCATCACTAATTCTGCTTGCTCCAACACCTTGTGCTCATAAAGATCAAAAGCTGCTGGTTTTAGCAGGTGACTCCAGTTTGCTAAGCGAATTGATGGTAGCTCGCTACCAAGTTGCTCAGCTGCAGTGGCTAGCATAGCGAGGCTAGTATCGGCGGCAGCCAAAATCACCACTTTAGCGGGGTCTTGGCCTAGGTCTATAATGCCCTCTTCTTCAACGAAGCCACCAGGTTGTGCTGCGAGCAAATGCATGTTGGGTGATTAAACCTCAGCAACTTTTAATGCGCTGGTGAGTTCGTCAACATGCAGGTGTTTGCCGATCATGACCAAGGAGGTACAGCGTACTTCACCTGCAGCCCACAACCGGTCAAAGTGATTTTCTAAGCGCTGGCCAACGGCCTGAATGACTTGACGCATTGGTTTATTGGGTATCGCAGCAAACCCCTTAGCGCGGTATATTTGTTGCTGAGAAAGCAGCGCTGCTAATGCCACTTGTAACCGTTCACCATCTACTTCGCCTAGGTGAATGACGCAGGAATCAAAATGGTCATGGGCATGCTCATGATGGCCACCATGGTCATGGTGATGGTCGTGGTGAGTGTGCACGGCTTCGATTCGTTCTTCTGCAGCAGCTTCTAGGCCCAGTATTAGTTCGATAGACGCATCACTTGTGCCGTCTTCATTTTGGCCAATGTAAGCAGTTTTGACAGCAGAAGGTACTTTCGCAGTAATGACCTGTTCAACTTTGCTGCGTTGTTGGTCAGACAAAAGGTCGCTTTTGGACACGATGACTAGGTCGGCAGCACTTAGCTGGTCGTCAAGTAACTCGGCTAGATCAGGGTCATGGTTAAGGCTTTCATCGGCTAAGCGTTGAGCTTGAACCTGCTCAGCATCATGGGCAAAACGACCTGCAGCAACCGCAGGGCCATCAATTACCGTGATCACTGCATCAACGGTAAAGTGTTGCTTAATATCGGGCCAATTGAAGGCTTGCACAAGGGGTTTTGGTAAAGCTAAACCACTGGTTTCAATAAGAATATGGTCAATATCATCACGACGCTTTACTAACTCCAACATGACTGGCAAAAACTCTTCCTCTACGGTGCAGCAAATGCAACCGTTGGCTAGTTCATAAATACCTTGCTGGGTGCTGGTGGGTGCCTCACCTTCATCATCACAGTCCAATGGGCAATTACGCAATAAATCAGCATCAATATCCAGTTCGCCAAATTCGTTAACGATGACTGCGATACGCTTGGGGTCTTTACCACCAGAAATTTGACGCAAGACATTAGACAATAAAGTGGTCTTGCCACTACCTAGAAAACCGGTGACAACAGTAGCTGGGATTTTTTTCAGTTGCATGGGGTAACCTTGTACTTAATGGAATGCTAAAAGGGTGTTTGAAATTGCCCGCCATTTTGGCACAAAAAGCCGCTTAAATCAGCCTTCCAGGGGCGTAAACTATCCCTAACGCGACGCTTTTTCAAGCGGGTAGAGCCGCTTGAACAGTTATCACGATTCAAGCAGCACTTGAGCCTAGCTAGATACACCACCGCCAGCTTTGGGTTTACCAAAACCAAACCGCACCCAATGCATCACCAACATAGACAGCAGTGAGCAAACAGCCATGCCTAGGGCTACTGGGAAAATATCTGTATCTACCGACATGCCGATCAAGCCCCCAATAGGAATAGAAATAAACATTGATCCAGCACCCACCACAGAAGCGCCCATCCCAGCTACCTGGCCCAAAGGTTCCATGGCCAAGGCATTGAGATTGCCAAACTGAAAACCAATGCCAGAAAAAATTACAAACAAAAAAGCCATTGTGTGCATTAGTGGTGGTACACCATCATAAAACTGGGCATACATGTAAAGCCCTAAGGAACCTGTGAAGACCAGTAGGTTGGTTAGCTGCACCAGTCTAAACATGCCCCAACGCATGACCAGTTTAGCGTTGAGGTAGGAAGACATTAAGTTAGGAAATACTAAAGCGCCAAAATATAGAGGGAAGGCATCGCCTACGTCATAAATTTTTTGGAATAGCCACTGACTGGAGCTTAAGTATCCCAAAAAACCACCAAATACCAAACCACTGACTAAAGTATATCCCGCCGCAACACGGTTGCTTAGTACAAGGATAAATGCCTCCCACAGCACTTTAGGGTGAATGGAGCGGCGTTTTTCGTGGGTTAGTGTTTCGTCAAGCCGCAGCCAAGTCCAGATGCACAATAACACTGCTAAGATGATGTACATGGCAAAAATGTATTGCCATGGTCCAAACCAAAGCAATATTTGCCCTAGCATAGGTGCACAAATGGGCACGATCATGAATACTGCGCCAGACAGTGACATGATGCGTGCCATGGCTCGGCCGCTAAAACAATCTCTGGCTAAGGCCGACACCATAATGCGGGGTCCAGATGCGCCTATACCCTGTAAAAAGCGCCCAATAAGCATCATCTCTAAAGACTGTGCGGACATTGCTAATAGGCAGCCCAGTATAAAAAAGGCAAAACCCACATAAATTCCAGGTAATCGACCTACACGGTCAGAGACAGGGCCATATATGAGTTGACCTATGGCAAAGCCGGCAAATAGGCTGGTAATGACCAATTGAATTTCACTTCCGCCGACACTAAATTCCAGCGCCATAAAACCCAACGCTGGTAACACTGCGTCGATAGACAAAGCCACCACAGACATTAATGATGCCATGAGAAAAATGAATTCAACCATACCGATACGTATGGTTGTTGTGGAGGGCTGGTTAGACATAACGTTTATACGAAACAAAAGGAACCCGTATAATAACGAAAAAGCCCCTTCATAGGGTTTTTACTTTAAGATGAGGCTGTTTACTTGTGTTTAAAAGCGCTTGAACTAGCCTATGTTTTTATTATGATCTTTCTTGCGGTAGATATGGGCCTTGTTTTCATCGTACAGGTACGAATCATCAAAGTTCTCAGCATCTAATACATGACCTACTAAAATCAACGCCGTGCGGGTAAATTTCTTAGCGCGCACTTTAGCCACTATATCACCTAGAGTACCCGTCACCTTGTCTTGGTCTGGCCAGCTGGTGCGATAACACACAGCCACTGGGCAGTCTTCGCCATAGTGGGGGACCAGGTCTTCCACAATTTTATGAATACGAGTAACACCTAAGTGTATAGCTAAGGTAGCACCTGTAGCAGCTAATGCGGGCAAACGCTCACGATCTGGGAAGGGGGTTTTGCCTTCGTAGCGGGTAAGGATTACTGTTTGTGAAATGCCAGATAAGGTAAGCTCTTTGCCCAGCCATGCGGCTGATGCAGAATAGGCTGTTACCCCTGGGATAATTTCGTAATCAATTTCTAATGCTTCTAGGCGGCGCATTTGCTCGCCAGTGGCACCATATAACGAGGGGTCGCCAGAGTGTACCCGGGCCACATGCTGGCCTTTGGCGTGAGCATCGGCCATTAGCTCTACCTGAGCATCCAATGCCAGTGCTGCAGTGTCTATGACTAGGGCGCCGCGTGAACGTGCCGTTTCCATATTTTCATCTGGTATTAATGACCCTGCAAAGAGCACCACGGGTGCTGCATCCAGTAAGCGTTGACCTTTAAGGGTCATTAGCTCTGGATCACCCGGGCCTGAGCCAATAAAATATACAGTCATAATGTTGTCCTGTGTTTTGCCAAAAATTTGTGATTAAAGCTTCTTTTTATATCCGCGAGGGGTATAAACCCACTCTTTGGTGCCATTCACTATGTGCCTAGATTCGCTGTTGCCCACGGAGACAAGGGTAAACATGTCCACGTCTTTGGCATCTAATTCATCTAAACGAATGATGGTCACCTGCTCTTCTGGGCGCGTAAGCTGACGACCGACTAATACTGGTGTTGAAGCTGGGCGGTGCTGTAACAAAATGTCGCGGGCTTTGTTAAGCTGCCAATCACGTTTTTTAGACACAGGGTTATAGAAAGACACTACAAAATCGCCTTCGCCAGCTTTTTCAATCCGCTTAAGAATGGTTTCCCAAGGCGTGAGCAAATCTGACAAAGAAATAGTGCAAAAGTCATGCCCCAACATAGCGCCTACGCGGCTGGCACCCGCTTGCATGGCAGAAATTCCTGGAATAACTTCTAACTCTACATCTAACCATTCTGGGTGATTCTCCTTACCCTCTAACTGCATGTCGAGTAATTCAAATACCAAGGTCGCCATGGCATAAATGCCAATATCACCGCTAGAAATGAGTGAAGTAACCTTGCCACTCGCAGCCAAATTTAACGCCAAACGGGCGCGACCAATTTCTTCGCCTAGGGGTAAGTCATAGTGCTGTTTGCCGTCACATACATCACCTAAAATATCTAGGTAGAGGCCGTATGCCACTAGGTCTGTACTGGCAGCAATAGCAGCGTGGGCACGAGGCGCCACTAACTGTGCATCACCTGGGCCGGTACTGACGATAAATAATTTACTCATGTTGATCTCGTGCTTATTGGGTAGGTTTAAGGGTTAATCTTGTTCGCCAATTGAACCAGCACCGGGCGGAAATGCTCGGGCTATAGCACAAGTTGCTTTAGGTGTTTTTAGTTTAGCTTGCAGTAGCTGGGCTTCATTACCAGTGGCCTGTTGAGCCGACCAGAGTGCGGCAGACTCTGCTACGCCATAAACCCCTACAGTGTCGTACACATACTGTGAAGGGTTAATAAGTTGGTCATTTACAGCAGCCAAAGCCTCAGCTGAATAAGTTTGGAAACTTTTCCCAAGGCTTTGAGCCAAGTCGATAAGGCCCGTCTCATCCGCTTTAATGTCAATGCTGTTTATGCTGACAATGTCGTTAATAGTGAGGCCTTTTTCAAACAAGCATTGGTTTAAAAATTCTAATAAGTGCTCTTTACTGCAACCGCGCTCGCAGCCCATGCCTACGGTATACACAGGCTGCAGGTATGGCTGAGCAGTGGTCATGGCTAGCTGTGCATCTAGTAGGTCGCTCACTTGGCGACCCCATTCGTTAGCACCACCTTCATGGCCAGACAGCAACGGAATAACAAACTGACCTTGTTCATCGAGCACTAATACGGCAGGATCGCGGTATTTATCTAATAAAACAGGCGCCAAAGTGCGCACAGCAATGCCGGTGGCACAGATTAAAATAAGCCGTTCCTCGTGGGTAAAAGCTGTTTGAACAGTTTCGGCAAAGGGCTGAGGTTTGAGTTCAAATGAAACCAAGGCGTTTGGGTCCTTAGCCAACAGCAGTATTTTTAAACGCTCTCCTAGGAGTGCACCAGCTTTAGTTAAGGCAAAAATACGGATCATGAAAGGCGCTCCCGCTTAAGGACTACAAACAAAGAGAAGTATGGGCCTGTTGTATTAGCTAACTGTGTGACATCAGTTAAAATTTCTTCGTTGTCACGGCCTATGTACGCAAGGTAACTCGCATCTGCTGTACGCCCTGTTTTATCAAGTATGGCAAGGATGCGGGCTCGGGCCCGGCCTGCTTTCATGATCACCACACTGTCGTGGCTAATAAGGGCTTGCTCTAGTTGCGCATCAGTGTGCCGACCACTCATTACTACAAAGGATTCTTGTAACAGCGTGAGGGGCTGCTGCAATGCTGATGCTGCAGCGTTTACAGAGGAGATTCCAGGCACTACAAGACACTCATGTGAATCACTCAAACGCTCTAGTAGATAACTAAAAGACCCAAAAAATAGTGGATCACCTTCACATAAAAAGACCACAGACTTTCCTGATTTTATGTGTACAGAAATCTGTGCTGCACCCAAATCGTAGGCAGCATTAGCGGCAGTGCGATCTGTGCTCATGGGCATAGGAATGGCTACTTCTTCGGCAGGGGTGCTGCGGCTTGTTATGCTTAGGCTAGCAATATCACGGGCTTGTGAAGTGCCTATTTGGTTAGACAAATAACAAATCACATCGGCACCTTGGATAAGGTGGTGTGCCTTTAGAGTGATCAATAATGGATCACCAGGGCCTACACCTACGCCGTAAAATACACCAGATTTAGCTTGGAAGTTATGCATTAGTTTGCTGTCTCTAGGGCTTTATGCCAGCTCATTAAGATGATTGGTAAGGCAGGCCGCAATACATCTTGCCCAGCAATGGTGTCTTGGCGGCTTATAGCCACTTGTAGATAATTTTCGGGTTGTTGGCCAATCAGCTGGGTAAAGTCTCTCAATGTTGCCTTGCTTGGCTCGGTAACGGCACTGGCTACAAGGCGTCCACCGGGCTTAATGCGCTGCCAAGCTAACTGCAATATGGCGCTAAGTTCACCACCACTACCGCCAATAAAAACTTTGTCTGGATTGGGTAGTCCTACAAGACAATCAGGCGCCCTGCCTTGCTTAATAAGTAAGTTAGCACTCACTCCAAAAGCATCTATATTGGCATTTAGACAAGCCACACGTTGGCTGTGATGTTCAATACCATACACGTGTCCTGAGGGGTTCCAAAGTGCCCATTCAATAGCTACGCCACCACAGCCTGCGCCTATGTCCCATGCTATATCTTGGGGTGAGGGCTGCAACAAACTGAGAATATTAAGCCTCACTTCACGTTTTGTAAGCAGGCCTTTGCCAGATTCCCCATCAGTTACAAAGTGGGCATCTGCTATACCTGGGAAGCTAGGCATTACATTACCACCACCCAACGTGCGAACTACTGTGACGTGAAGTGGATGGAAGGTCTGACTAGATTGCAAAAGTGTTTTTGCATCAAATTGTTGAGACCTTTGATCCGCATACCCTAAGCGCTCGCACACATGCATTACTGAGTGTGGCAAGTTTGCCGATACTAAGGCTTGAGCAATGGCTTTGGGATGACTGTGCTTATCGGTAAGAATCAATAGGTTGCGATGGGGCTGTAAGTGCCGATTAAGGTAGTTTAGTGGCCGCCCATGGAGGCTCACTAGCTGCGCATCTTGTAATGACAGGCCGGTTAATTCGCATGCCCCTTGTAAGCTTGAAACGCCACTAATACAGACCACGTCATAGCCTAATTTTGGACTAAATGTGCTTTGTAAATATTTGCCAATGCCAAATAACAATGGATCCCCTGAGGCTAGAATGACCACATGATCAAAGCCCTTAATGTCATTAACAATGTGCTTGAGTTTGGGTAAAGCCATCAGCACTTGATGTGAAGTAGGCCCACCCTCACACTTAGGTGGAGCAAACAGTGGTCCAACACTTTCTAGCTGCCTAGGTGACCCCATAATGCAATCGCAAGAGCGCAAGGCTTTTAGGGCCTTTTCATTCAATAATGGGGGTTGGCAAATGCCTAAGCCAATAACTGTTATTTTAGGCATTAGTAACGCTCGCCAATGTTACAGCGCAGTAATGCGTTCACTACAGAAGACGCAGCAGCGCTGCCACCTTGGCGGCCAAGCAAGGTAATGCACTGAACGCCTAGCTCTTCATGGATGTCCCAGAGGGCTTGCTTAGACTCAGCAGCGCCCACAAAACCTACAGGAATACCTACGATTAAAGCAGGTTTAGCTGCGCCTGATTTGATCATTTCTAATAAGCGAAATAATGCGGTGGGTGCATTACCAATCACCACTACGCTGTCTCTAAGCTGATCACCCCAAAGGTCTAACGCGGCCATAGAGCGAGTTTCACCCCGCGCTTTGGCCATTGCTGCTGTATCTTCATGGTTTAAATAGCATAGGGGTGGGCTTTGGATCATACGCTTAGTAATACCCTGCTTTACCATTTCTACATCACATAATATGGCGTTATGGTTGGCCAGTGCGGCACGGCCTGCTTCGCACGCATTGACACTGATACGCATCTGACGCGCCACATTGGGGTCACCCACACTGTGGACAACACGCATCACCACTTGTTGGGCATCTGTGCTTAAACCTGCTAGATCTGTTAGCTGGCGAATCTGGCGAAAGCTATCTTGCTCAATAGCGTGGGGATTAGGCTGGTATAGAAAGCTCATATCACAAAAACCTAGTGTTTATGGCCATGGCCATTTTGATGGTGATGCACATTTTTATTAGTGTCTGGTTTATTTGAGTCATCATGCTATTACTGCCATTGGCGTTTCAGCCCATGCCTGTAAACGATCTATTAATGCACCAAAGTCCTTTTCTGTAGGGCCTTTGATCTGTGGGCGTTGTAACATAAATACGGGCACTTTAAGGGTGCGTGCTGCAGCAAGCTTGGCTTCTGTAGCGCTACCGCCACTATTTTTGCTAGCAATCACTTGAATGTGATGCTGCTTTAATAATGCTAGCTCGCAGGCTTCATTAAATGGGCCTATAGCTTTGATCCAATTAACGTGACTGGGCAATGGGTGTGGCGGCTGCACGGCAGTGCGCAACCAAATGTGTTGGTCTGATTTTAAAAAAGCGAGCTCCTTGGGGCTCACTTGGCCTAAGGTAAGCAATACACGCTGATAGCCAGAAAGTGCAGTTAGCAGTTTTTCTTTAGTGCTAAATAAGCGCCAATCATCGCCTACTTTTTGCTGCCACGTGGGCCTTAAAAAACGCCAGTAGTTTATACCTAATTCGCTAGAAGCCTGCCGTGCATGATCGCCCATGGTAGTGCTAAATGGGTGGGTTACATTAACAATGCCATCAATATGTTGTGTTTTGCAGTAGGCGCTTAGGCCGCCAAACTGCGTGAAGCCACCGCTAACTACGGTAGCTGGCACGTTTGGTTGGCGTACAAGACCAGCCACGCTGTAGACTAACTCTAATGATGGCTGGGTTAGGTGCATGACTGTAGCCAAATGGCGAGCATCGGCGGTGCCACCTAAGATCAATAGTTTCACAGCACAGTCTCTGTATTAGTGGGTTGTTCACCAAAGGCGCTGGCTAATAATTTGCCTTGCCTGTTCACTGCAAAAACCTCTAGCTGCACAGAGCTTGGCACTGTTGTTTGCGCAAAATTTAGGGCGTTTTGACAGACAGCGTCGGCTAAATCTATGCCGTGTTGTTGGCATAATCCCAGCGCTTCTAAGCTGGTATTGCAGGCCTTTATGGACGTTGCTAAGGCCTCATCTGCACCTAGCTTGCGGGCCACGTCTGACAGCTTGACTAAGTTGATGGATGAGCGGCTGCTATGCAAGTCTAAGTGGCCATCTGCTAGCTTGCTAATTTTTCCAAAACCGCCACAAATAGTAACGCGTTTTACAGGGGCCTTTTTAAGGTGTTTCAAAACTGCACCAGCAAAGTCTCCCATTTCAATAAGCTGCATGTCATTAAGCCCATAATGCTCACTAATAAAGGCTTCGCTAGCATTACCGGTAGAAGCTGCCACATGGGTGTAATCGTTTGAAGCGGCCACATCCAGCCCTTGATGAATGGATGCAATCCACGCACTGCAAGAATAAGGGCGTACAATACCTGTTGTGCCCAAAATGGATAAACCACCTAGAATCCCCAAGCGGCCATTCATGGTTTTTTTGGCAATTTCTTCGCCATTGACTACACCAACAGTCACTTGAAAACCATCGGTGTACTGATAAAATACACCAAGACGTGTGAGATGCTCACTCATCATTTGCCTAGGTATTGGGTTGATGGCCGCTTGGCCCACGTCTATCACTAAGCCAGAGCGAGTGACCGTGCCTACGCCTTTGCCAGCAATGAAGCTAATGCCTTTTTGCGCAACCAATTTTACTGATACCCAAATAGTGGCGCCATGAGTGGCATCTGGGTCATCACCTGCATCTTTAGTAGTTTGCGCATATGCGCTAGTGGCGCTGCGCATTTCCACTAACGTCAGTTCTAAATCTACATGCTTGCCTGCTTTTTGGCTGGCTTCTTTAGCGTTGGGCCTTTTAATGGGTAGGGTAACGCTAACACTAGTTTTTTTAACCTTGCCAAGCAATAAATGACCCACAGCTAAACAGCAAGCCGTAGCGCAAGTGCCGGTAGTCAAACCGGTACGCAGGGGCTGTTTTTGTTCGCTAGATTCGGGCCACATAACTTAAATTAACCTTGTGTCTGCTTTTGTGAAGTAGGCTGGTTTGATGCACCTGGTGTAATCGGCTTGCTAAATAACCTTGCCACAGCTTCTGGATTAGACGGGAAGAATAAGTGCAAGTAACTGGCAGTTAAGCCTTGTTGGCGATAAATAGATTCACCAGGTGCTGGATGTCGCTGACGCTTACCATGCGCAATTGGGGCTGGCGTATTTTGGCTGCGCGAGCGGTGGTGAGCATGGGCTCGCACTTCACCTTCTGGTAGCATAGCTGCTTGCATACCCTGGCAGCCACGCTTGCCACGCATGGTGCCTTGGCCTTCTAAAATGCCAACCATGGTATGGGTGACCTCATCTAGATCAGTTAAGCCTTCCAGGCAATATAAAAAGCCACCACATTCGGCTAAAATAGGCTTACTTTGGGCATTAAAAGCTCGGATGTCTTTTAACATGCTGCTATTTTCCGACAGTTTCTTAGCATGTAACTCTGGGTAGCCTCCAGCAAACCAGAGGGCATCCACGGCAGGTAAGTGCGTATCGTTTATGGGGGAGAAATAACTAAGCTGCGCTCCCATAGCTTCTAGCAAGTGGGTATTGGCGCTATAAATAAAGCTAAATGCAGCATCACGAGCAATACCAATTTTGGTACCAGCCAAAAGCCTTTCTGGCGGGGCTATATCTTGGTTAACAAAAGCCACTGCTGGGGGTAAATTACAAATAGCTTGCTCGCCTAGCCATGCTTTGCCTAAGTTGAAGCGTTGTTCTAACTCCTCACGTACTTCGTGCGCCTGCACTAGGCCCAAGTGGCGCTCTGGCAGCGATACTTGTGGGTCTCGCGCTAGGTTTGCCAGCAATGGCATGCGGCCATCCAAGGCATCACGGATTAGCTGAGCATGACGCTCTGTGCCACAGTTGTTGGCAACTAAGCCATAAAATTCAACATCGTCCCTAAAATTAGCCAAACCTAGTGCAACTGCAGCAGCTGTTTGTGCCATGCCCTTAACATCCATCACTAACGCAACAGGAATGCCAAAGGTAGAGGCTAGGTCTGCACTTGAAGGCTCGCCGTCAAACAGTCCCATCGCCCCTTCTACTAAAATGAGGTCGGCGGTTTGGGCGGCCAAATAAAATTGATGGCGACAATAAGCCGCCCCTGCCATCCATAAGTCTAGCTGCGTGACAGGCTGGCCAGAGGCTTGTTCTAAAATCTGTGGGTCTAGGTAATCAGGCCCCATTTTAAACACTCTCACGTTGCGGCCTAGGTCTCTATGGTAACGAGCTAGTGCGCTAGTAATCGTAGTTTTGCCTTGGCCAGACGCAGGCGCCGCTAAAAATAATGCGGGGCAATGCGCTACAGTGGCTTCAGAAGCTGAAGCAGGTTGAGGAGTGATTAGTGTCATTAATATTCAATACCAGCTTGAGCTTTAACGCCTATGCGAAACGCATGGCCATCATCTTTTACGGTGCTAATCGTGTCGGCATATTCTACCAGTGCTTCAGGCATTACTCGGCCAGTAATTATTACAGTTTGGTGATGTGGACGGTTAGCTAGGGCTTCTAACACAGGCTCTAAAGGCAAATAGTTATACTTAAACACATAGGCCATTTCATCCAGTACTAGCATGTCGACACTAGGATCTTTTAATAGGCCCTGGGTGATCTCCCAAGCTTTTTGTGCGGCTGCAATATCGTTAGATTTATCTTGCGTTTCCCATGTAAAACCATGCCCCATCACGTGCCAGTCCAGGCCTGAGTAGTCTTTAAAAAATTTGTATTCACCAGTTTCAACACGTCCTTTAACAAACTGAACTACAGCTGCTTTTTTGCCGTGGCCTAAGCATCGCATCATGGTGCCAAAGGCAGAGCTACTTTTACCCTTACCATTGCCACGTAATAGAATGGTAACGCCACGTTCCTCTGTGGCCTTAGCAATACGAGCATCAATAACAGCTTTTTTAGCTGCCATGCGTTCTTCATGGGTTTTACTCATTAAACAAGTCTCGCTTGGGATAAGGTTAAATACTCTGCGTTTAAAGCATGCGCGATCTGCTGCCCACGGCCGCGCTTCACCTGGCCTTGTTCAATGTCTACGAGAACAGATTCACCATGCAATTTGAGGCCTGATAAATCCTGCTGCACACGGCCGTCAGTAATAATAGTATTAATAATATGGGTCGCTGGGTTTCGCCTAAGTAACCGGGTTGCAAAGGCCCTAGCGTGGACAATGGCTTGTTTTAGTGGGGTGCCGCCACCTGCGCCAAAGGTGTTAAGCAATGGGGCCATGGCTTTGGGTGCACGACCTTGGCTGTATAGCTCAGACACTTGGTCATTACCAAATCCCAGCAGCACCAATTGCTGGCGGGCTAAATAAGCGTGATGAGCCATACCTGCTACTAAGCCTTTTGCCTGGCTCTGGCCATCACCATTTAAGGTCGATGCGGATGTGTCAAGCAGCACTAGGTGCATTACTGGATCAGCACCTCGTTGGCGGCGGTAGCGTAAGTCGATGGCATTGGCTCTATTACGGCCTGCAATTAAACTAGAAAACCAATTAATACGTTTAGACCATTGCCGAGTTACTCTACTGTTGCCTTGGCCTTGTAGGCCTTTACCAGCATTGGCGGTTAAGTTTGGAATTGCCTTATGGGTGATTTCGTTTTGAGCAATATGGCGTATTTGGCCCGTTGTTTGTTTAGTTGGGGCCATTTCTCCCCAGTCTTGTGCACGTTTGTGGTGTGCTGTTTTTGGCTTGCTTTGGCTTGGGCGCTCGAAAGGTGGCGGGTTTTGGGGTGGTTTATCGTTTGGGGTATTGGGCGGGCTGAGGGTATCAGTCTCATTACGGCGATGCATCAGTACTAGCTCTTCAACGGCATCGATGTCTACTAAAGTGACGTTATCGCCTTGGCGAAGTGCAGCATTGGCTTGAGCAGCCCGAAGCCATACTAAATCGCCTCGTACCCCATCTACTTGGGCTGCTACACAGCGTTGGGCTATTTGCAAACGCATTTCGTCGCTTGCTGTAATTAGACTGAGTTGTAATTGTGCCTTTCGAATGCGGGTTTGCAAAGCCTCTTGTGGCTTAGCATAGTCTGCTAAAAAGGCTTCAGGGTTGGCATCAAAGTCTTGGCGGCGACGCACAATTTCTACGCGTTCGTGGGCGCTGTAGGTATTCTCAAGCGCCACACCAAAGCCAAAACGATCTAGCAACTGTGGTCGCAAGTCGCCTTCATCGGGGTTCATGGTGCCCATTAGGGTAAATTCGGCTTCATGCTGGTGGCTAATGCCATCACGTTCTATGTGGTTCACGCCACTGGCAGCAGCGTCTAATAGTAAGTCTACTAAGGCATCTGGTAAAAGATTCACTTCGTCTACATAAAGTAAGCCTTTATGGGCCTTACTTAAAAGCCCTGGCGCAAAGGTAACCTGTTGTTCACCAAGTACTTTTTGTAGGTCTATAGTGCCAGTCACCATCTCTTCGCTAGCCCCTAGGGGGAGAGTAACTAATTGGCTTAGGTTGGCAATATTGAGGTCTGCTAAACTGCGAGCCAAGGTAGACTTGGCACTACCACGGGGGCCACTAACGAGCACACCACCAATCGCAGGATCAATAGCTAGCAAAGTTAACGCCAGCTTAACTGGAGATTGGCCAACAACGGCAGTAAACGGGAAGTTTGATTTGAGCATAGCAGTATCCATCGCACCCACCGCACGATTTATGTGAAACCCAGTATAAATGCTAGGTTTCTGATTACATTTTGAGGGGCTGGTATCGGACTAAATCGCCTAACGATTCACCGTTGCGGGGGCAGTGTTGGCTCAAGACCGGTTTGCCGTAATCTTGTCCATGCTTCCCATTTAACTGCCTGTTTGCCAAGCAGAACCACTCATCTCCCACCATTGTAGGCTTATATGGCGAATAATAATACGTTTACAAGGTGACTAATGTATTAGGTGCGGCCTAGGCGTATTCAATCTCGTCATGGTTTTAGCTAAAGCTTAACTCTACGGTAAAGGTTGCCTAAAACGGTACATTTTTACACGTGCCATGTAACGCTTAGGCGCAGCTATTGCCTAGCGTTTGGTACCCCTTTTGTTCACTTAATCAAGCCTGATTTACTAGAGCTGTCAAATAGTAAAAAAAGATTAAAGCTAGAGACCCCCCATGCGCTTGCTTACAAGTGCAGCGCCTTCAGAAAGGGATTTTAACTTGGCAAAAGCAATGTCTGGATCTACCGCCCCAAAACCTGCAAAGGTACCAAATCCGCAGTCAGAACCCGCAACGACTCTTTGCGTACCAACAATATCAACAAATTTTTGTATACGCTCTGCAACTAATTCAGGGTGTTCAATAAAATTTGTAGTGGTGTCCACTACACCAGGAACAAGTATCTTATTGTCTGGTATTTCGTTCTTGCGGTCGCGAAAGACCGTCCACTCATGAGCATGACGAGGGTTTGAGGTTTCAAATAAAGTATATTGTGCTTTAGCCTTCATTAACGTGCTAAACACCTTATTCATATCAATGTCACAACAGTGAGGCCCCTCATAATTACCCCAGCAGATATGGATCCGTACTTTTTCTTCTGGCACATTCTGTAGCGCATGATTGAGAGCTTCCACATGTGACTCTGCAACCTTTATAAACTCTGAGTCTGACAAATGGCTAAATAACATATGCCTAGAAAGAGCTAAGTCTGGGCAGTCTAGCTGCAAATCTAACCCTGAAGCCACAATAGTCTCGTACTCATCTCGCATAGCATCTGCAAGGGCTGCTAGATAAGCCTCCCTGGTTGAGTAATGGTCATTTTGTAAGAATAAAGAAATAACGCCAGGTGAGGCAGCATTCATAAAGCCTCTTTCGATTCCATTTTTGGCCATAGCTGCTTTTAAATTAGAAATGTCTTTTTGTAGCTCTCCCTGCCCTTTAGACTTTACTTCTCCAGTACACATTGGCCGAGCATATTGTGGTGTGCCACCGTCATCTGATAAGCGTTTAAGAAAGCCTGGGAAAAGTTTTAAATCTTCTGGAGGGTTACGAGGACTATCACCTGAAAAACCCGTATATCTATCTTTCACATAGGTTGCATATGATATTTTTGATGTTTCTCCATCGCTAACAATGTCTATACCAGCATGTTTTTGCTTCTCCACAGTATCCAGCACATTACTTGTCATACACTTGTCAAACCCAGTCTCATCGTAGTGCTGCTGATTTTCTTTTGAAAAAATATAGTCAACAACGTCTTGAGTTCTCGGCAGTGAACCTACATGGCTAGTGAGTATTTTGCTCATTTCTAATTCCTTTATAAAATGTAAATGTCTATGTTGGTTTATGAGGACACCTAGCCTACAAAATGGATAAGCCAAAGGCCAAGACCAATTACAGTGAGTCGTTTTTCTGATGAAGGGCGCTAAGCGCTTTAGTGCGTTGTCTATTATCCCACCAATCCCTAGTTCTATACCAGGCACTAGCTGCAGGCATGTACCAAGTGCTGCCGTGATGGTAAATTCGGCTTTGTAAGGGGGTTTGCTCAAACACTGAAAACTGCTGCTCTGGGTGGAGCATTTTTAGGGCAGCTTTGTGGCCCAAGTAGGGCGCCATAGCTACACCATTACCGCAGTAACCCATGGCGTGATAAATGCCATTATGGCAGCCTATGTTAGGTAGTTTACTAAAACTGAAGCCAGTAAAGCCCGTCCAGCAATGGCTAATTTTAGTGTCTTTTAGACTTGGAAATATTTCTGTAAGTTTAGTTGTTAGGGTGGTTAGTGCCTGTTGCGGTGTGATGGCGTGCAAGGCTACGCGGGAACCAAGCATTATGCGTTTGCCGCAGGGCGTGGCTCTATAATAGCAAAAGCGCTGGCGGGTCTCAACCATACAGTGACCACCAGGCAATAGCGCTTGAACCCTATTTTTTCCTAGCTCTTCGGTGACAATAATGAAACTGGGCACTGGCATAACGCGCTTGGCAAGAAACATAGAAACGCTAGGTTGGGTGTAGCCATTAGTGGCCATGAGCACCTGTTGGCAATGTATATTCTGTCCCTTAGTGCTTATGTTAAAACCATTTAGGTGAGGCTTAACTCTACTTACAGGTTGCTCACCAAATACCCTCACGCCAGCGTCTAATGCCAGCTGTAGCAGCCCTTGGTGTAATTTCTTAGGTTGCACGCAGGCATGGTCTTTGTAGAGCAAGCCACCAAAATATAATTCTGTATCAATATGCTCAGCCATTTCATCAGGCGTCACCATACGCGCTGCAAACGTTTCAATTTTTTGTAACCCTGCATTGGCCGCGGCCATGGCTGTGTAATCCTGTGGTGTCCATGCGGTACGTAAACGACCACAGGCGTGTAAATCACAGTCGATGTTTTGATTAACAATAAGGTTTTTGGTGAAGTCTAGTGAGGCATTGGCCTCACAATGCAATTGGGCAGCGATGGTTGGCCCATAATGCTTCTGTGCATCAGCCACAGACATTTTGTGGCCAGAGCCCAACATACCGCCGTTACGAGTGCTTGCGCCAAAACCTATAGCTTCACTGTCTAGCACAATAACCTGACAGCCTGCTTCTGCTAAGGTTAGTGCTGCACTTAAACCAGTAAAGCCTGCACCTACAACAACATAATCGGCTTTGGTTGGAGGCGCTTCAGTGTTACGATATTGGGGCTGATCTTGCCACCAGTAGGGTGTAAATTGGGTCATTTTTGCTAAACATAGTCTTATATTGAGTTGACACCATGCAACAACTTTATCCAGAACTCAAACCCTATCGAGAATTTTTTCTCTCCGTAACCCACGGGCACAGCCTTTATGTAGAGTTGTGTGGCAATCCTCACGGTATCCCAGTTGTCGTCATGCACGGTGGCCCAGGCGGGGGCTGTGGGCCATCATCACGGCGTTTCTTCGATCCTAATAATTACCATATTATTTTAATGGACCAGCGCGGTGCTGGACGCTCCTTGCCACATGCCAGTTTAGAGGCTAATACAACACAGCATTTAATTAGCGATTTTGAGCTGCTACGCTGCGAGTTAGGCATCTCTAAATGGCTATTATTTGGTGGTTCTTGGGGCAGCACGCTTGCTATAGCTTATGCCCAAGCTCATCCAGGGCAGGTATTAGGGCTTATATTGAGGGGTATTTTCTTAGGTCGCAAAAAAGATGTGGACTGGATCTACGAAACGGGTGGTGCTAGCCGCATGTTTGCGGACTATTGGCGCGTATTTCAAAAGCCACTTCTCAACACAGCTGCTGAAGCAACTGGACAAATGGTTAACCACTATTATGAATTACTATGTGGAACTGACGAACTAAAGCGTTTTTCAGCAGCAAAAGCATGGGCCACTTGGGAAGGTAGCATTGCCACTTTAGCGCCTAATCCTCCTTTGGTAGATAACTTTGCAGATGGTCATTTTGCTTTAGCATTAGCGCGAATTGAATGTCATTATTTTGTTAATCAGTGTTTTCTTAAGCCTAACCAATTATTAAGAAATATGCACAAAATTAGCCATTTACCTGGCATTATTGTGCATGGTCGTTATGACATGATCTGCCCGGCAGAACAGGCTTTTGAGATTCATGATGTTTGGCAAGAATGCCAATTACATATTGTGCGAGATGCTGGTCACGCCCAACAAGAGCCAGGTATTGTAGATAACCTTATCAAGGCAACTCAGTACTTCAGCAGGCGCTATGCTGGCTAGGTTTCAGAGCATTTTTCCCTATTCTGTGTAAGGTTCTGTGTAAGCGAAAAGTCTTTTGGGTTAACCCAAAAACAAGTTACCCCTTTCGCCCCCAATGCTTACCTGAGGTTTGTTAGTAGCCACAGGAATACTTCCCTACCATAGTCATTTAGGTATGGAAATTAAATACGATTAAAAAATACATAGTTTAAAACAGTGTTAATTGGTCTTCATCAATCACTGTTTTCGATTTATTAGTCCTTTTTTTTCTACTGCCCAGTTTAATATAAACCGAATTTGAGATGGCCCTAAAATAGTCGCTTTTGCGCACGTTCGTTAGCTTGTCTTTTGCTTCTTTTGCTGTTGATTCATGGTCGACAATAGGGTGCGAGTAAATAGTGCCTAATAAAAGTGAATCATCATCCACTAAGTTTTTACCCCACTTCCAGGGCTCGTGAATAAAGGCGTTCGGAAGGTCTTTTAATTCGGGAACCCAGTGCCTTATATAATCACCAGTTGGATCATGTTCAATTGATTGTTTAACTGGATTGTAGACACGCATTGAATTTATGCCGGTAACACCTGATTGCATCTGCAGCTGACTATAGTGAATGCCGGGGTCGTAATCGGTAAATAGACCGGCTAGATGATGGCCTACAACGCGCCAATCCAACCAAAGCTGATAGCTAGCAAAGCTCACAAGCATGGCGCGCATTCGAAAAGTGATCCACCCTTCAGCAATCAAATTGCGCATGCAAGCGTCAATAAATGGGTATCCAGTATGCCCTGAAGCCCATGCTTTATATTTTAGTTCATCGTGTTCACTCTCACGCAGGCCTTCAAAGGCAGGGTGCATACAGTGGGTTTCAATGGAGGGTTGGTCTTCAATTTTTTGTATAAAGTGACAGCGCCATGCCAGCCTTGAGTTAAATGCGGTTAAATTGCGACCAAAGCGCTTTTTTTCTTCCGCATTAAGTTGCTGTTTTCTTTTTTTGATTGATTGAACAACCTCCCTCACAGAGAGACTTCCCCACGCAAGGTGCGCTGACAATCTCGAACAATAAGTAGACGATAAACCTGGCGCAGATATATGGTGGAGATATTGGCTGGACCGATGTTTTAGAAACCCTCTCAAATCGTCAACTGCTTTAACGCGGCCACCTCGCTGCACTGTACCGACAAAATTTTTGCCGAACATAGGATGGTATTTATCTGGCAAAGGTTCTGATGAGTATTTTAACAAGGGCTTTACGCTGCAGGGCCTTGGTGCAATTCTTTCAGCCATACGTTTATTTCGAAGAGCCGACCAATCATCACGAGAGCTAAGCCTTCTAACGACGCCATTGAGTGGGTATTCATGCAGTGGAATATCTAAGGTAGTGCATAACTTATTAACCCTGATATCCCTCTGGTAGGTCCAGAGGTTTCCCGTTTCCTCGTGTGCGTATATCGCTTGAACATTATATTCTGAATGCAAGCGGGTGATGACATCACAGGTTTCTCCTACTTGAACGATAAGAGGTTGTCCCAATTGTGTTAAAGCAATATTGAGGTCTGACAGACAGTCATAAATGAAATGCCAATGACGACTAGAGCTAAAGCTTTGCTGCCAATAATCAGGCTCCACCACATACAGTGGTATCACGGGTAGGCCTAAATTAGAGGCTGCTAGCAACGGGCTGTGGTCATTTATACGCAGATCACGTTTAAACCATACAATATTAACTGTTTCTTTCATAATACTTGTCACTTTTTAAAAAGCGGCGGCAACGCTAGAAGCTGCCCTTGAATTTAAAAATGAATGTGAATGGTCACACAATGAGCAGGTCATGCGTAACAATCCTTGTAGCTATCTATTTTAACAAAAATAAAGTGGGAAAAGAGGCTTTGTGTTTCGTTAACTGTGCTTAAGTAAATACTTAATGACCCACTTCAGTATGTGCTTTATGACTTAATTAAAGTATTAAACTATAGGGTTGCTAAGTTCCTTACTTAAGCTTTATGGCAGACACCCCTAACCTGTAAAACTTTAATTACGAGAAAATTTTTGGTTTTAATCTGATAGGTCACTCACGATCTGTTAGGCGAAGGTAGCGGCCGCAGCAGCGTATTGGTTGCCACCGCTATAAAATATAAACTTCATTTATTTTATACTATTTTTCATAAAAAAAGTTCTTAATTGGCACTTCCACCAGTGTGCTTATAATTGAGTGTGCAGTAATAGAGCTAATTCAAAATAGTAAACTATTGATAACTACGCAGCTCAAACTTTTATGGGAGGCATTCCTAGCTTCCCTCCACCTTTACTCTGGAGACCGCTGACACTAAAGAAGTCATTTTAGTTTTTTTTAAAAGCCTTATTAAGGAAAGTAACCTGATGTTAAGGTGCGCTTTAAAAAAGCTTAAGCTGCAAGGCGTAACTTTAAACTGAGTTTTTATAGAGCATGGATTATATCTCTAGAATTCAGATGGCTAGGCCCTGAAACGGCATCCCCATAATCTCGCTAACGCACTTTTAAGGAGAGTAAAGATAATTATTGTAGGCTGTAAAGCCGCATTGTGAATTTGGTTCTGCAATCAATTCACATAGAAAAACGCTCATATGTTTGGTTTTAGGCAATCTCCACTTTATCTCTAATAATGCTGAACTAGAACTTCAGCATTGAAGTGGTTATGATCGTATGGAGTGGCCTACCCCTTTAAACTGGAGGCAAGTGCTTCTGGTTAATTTGCTATGGAATGTAATTATTATGGTTGACTATTTATATATATTAATTGTTGTGCTGGTATTGGCTTGGTTATGGAAGAAATTTAAAAAACATATGACAACCAAGCAGCATAATGAAAACAATGGAGGGGATGAAGCCCTTTCTAATGTGGTAACAGAAGAAGACTTCGATACTGAGCCCGCAGCGAGCGTGGCTGAGGATGCAGACTACTTGTTGTTGGCGCTAGATAAAGGAAATGAAGCGCAGATAGCCATGCGTGAAAAAAACAACACCGAGGCTTGGGCCTTACTTCAAGCCCAAAAGCAGTTTTATAGTAAGTATACGGCTAGCCAGAGCGCAGGTGCAGATGCGCTTGTAGCGCTTGATTCACACGTCAGTAAAGATTTAGCCAATCTTCTTAGACAAGAAAAGAAGCATAAAGATGCTTTAGTCCATATCATCTACTGGGTTGGAAACTCTCAGTCTGTGACTAAAGATCAGCACAGCAAGCTACGAGCGTATGTTAATCGTGCTAAGTTGAGCGGCATAACAGTGGATGACGCTATGGACTATTGCTTGGTTGATGGGGTCAAACAGTTTCATATGGTTCAAAAAGACGTAGATAGTTGGGATTAGTGATCACTAGCTGAGTAAAATAGTGCTTCGCCCCAAACAGAAAGGGGGGGTGTGGGTAGGTTAATCCACCTGCTGGGACTTCATTTTTAACACAGCAGGTAGGCGTTTACCCTGCAGCAATATATGGTCCCGCATTAGCTCGCTGGCTTTCTCGCCTTCACCCGCAAGGATGGCTTCACATATAATGGTATGCTCTTGAATAGATTTTGCTAGACGGCCTCTAATATCATAGGGTAAAGAGCGGTAAGGGTTAATGTGGATGCCAATTTTTTGAAGCTGCTCAATGAGCCAATGATTATCTGTGGCTGCATGGATAGCAGCGTGAAATTCGAGGTTTGCGATGCTATATTGAACTTTATCGCTGGTATCAGCCCCAGCTTTACAATTGTCTAGAGCTTTTTTAATAGCTTTCGCATGTTCCTCTGTTAGAGACGCTGCTGCTAACCTGCATGCCATACCTTCCAAACCTGCGCCCACCTCAAATAGATCAAGTAATTCCTTGGGTGTTAAAACTCGAACAATAGCCCCTTTTCTAGGCCTGGTTTCTAGTAGGCCAAATCCAACCATTGCCCTAATAGCTTCACGTATAGGGGTTCGCGAAACGCTAAAGCGCTCTACTAAAGCGGTTTCTTCTAGTTGATCACCTGGTCGCAATAACCCTGAGGAAATTTCTTTGGTGATTTGAGCTATTAGTTTGTCTGCCGCAAGGGTCATAAGTTATTCCAAATATCCATATATCAATTTTTCACGGCCCTATTTAATCGTATTTAGCTATGCAATGTCTATATATATCCTCTATATGTATTTTTATAGGTTGTATACGTATACTTATTATAATAATATGAGTTATCACCTATGTCAGGGTTGGTGTAATTTGAAGTGGCTTACACGCAGTTTATTTGGTAATAACCTGCTGTTGGTAAGTTTCTTTTCAGAGGGTAGGCCTAAATTTACCCACCGCCTAAACATATAGAAGTGATTTTTAACATCATAGGAGTAGGACAAAAATGTTTCAGTTAAAAACAATAACAACAGCGACATGTGCTGCAATAATAACTCTATCAGGGGCTGCTAATGCCACTGAGCTTAAACTTTCTCATCAGTGGTCTACTAAAGACGTGCGTCACAAGGTAGCGCAAATTGTTGCTGACGAAGTGGCTGCTGCAGGTGTTGACCTTAACATCAAAATATTTCCTTCAAAGTCTTTGGTAAAGCCTAAGGAACAGTATAACTATATCAGTCGAAACTTATTAGACATGTCTGTGTTTCCTTTAAGCTATGCTGCTGGGCAGCAACCAGCCGTAAGCTTAACCTTGATGCCAGGTTTAGTAAAAAACCATGATCATGCCGCACGTCTAACTCAGTCGCCATTTATGGCCGCTTTGCAAGACAAAATGGCTGAAGATAACGTCATGGTGTTGGTGCACGGCTATCTTGCTGGCGGTTTTGTGGGTAAAGATAAATGCATCGTTAAGCCTGAGGATGTCAAGGGGCTACAAATACGTGCTGCAGGCAAATCATTTGAGCAAATGTTAATAGGCGCGGGTGCTTCAATTACCTCTATGAGTTCAGCCGATATTTATAGTGCAATGCAAACTGGCGTCCTTAACGCTGCAAACACCTCATCATCATCCTTTGTATCCTATCGTATTTATGAGCAAGTTAAGTGCTATACCCCAGCTTCTGAAAATATAGCTTTGTGGTTCTTGTATCAGCCACTGATCATGAGTAAGGATAAGTTTGACGGTTTAAATGCTCAGCAACAAACAGCGCTATTAGCTGCTGCAAAAAAAGCTGAAGCCTTTTATCTAGAGGAAGCTAAAACACAAGATGCTAAATCAGTAGAAACGTTCCGTAATGCAGGTGTTGAAATTGCAGAAATGACCCAGGCCGATTTTGATGCATGGCGTGATATTGCAGTAGAAACCTCTTACAAAGAGTTTGTGAACTCGGTTGCTGATGGACAAGCCTTGCTTGACCTAGCCTTATCAGTTGACTAGTAAAAACTAATAGGCCTTGCTTGGGATGAACAATGCCAAGTAAGGCCCCTTAAACTAGGCCAAAAATTAATAAAAAAGGTAATTAAATGAGTGGTAATGCACACAGTAATGCTGAGCGCGCTAAAACACAAAAACCTGTTTTCTTTAAAGTTGTTGCTTTCCTGTCTACCCTGTCTGGATGGTGCTCAGCTGGAATGACCGTTATAGCTATTGCTATTACCTGCCAAATGATCTTTGTGCGCTTCGTGCTCAATGGGTCAACTGTTTGGCAAACTGAAGCAGTAGTATTTTTGATTGTTGCAGCCACATTAATTGGCCTGCCATTTGTCCAGCAACTGCGTGGGCATGTTAATGTCAATTTAATTCCTCTGATGTTACCCCCAAGTGGAAGATATTTCTTAGCCATCTTCACCTACTCAATTTCTATTATCACCATTTCAATTATGTTGTGGTTCAGTTATGAATTTTGGCATTTAGCCTTTACCCGAGGTTGGACCTCAGACAGTGTTTGGGCACCATCTTTGTGGATCGTCTATTCGTCTTTACCCATTGGCTTTAGCCTACTCATACTGCAATTAACGTCTGACTTAGCTGCTATTGTACTAAAACTTGAAGCGCCTTTTGGCCTGGAAGCAGATTAATGGATCCTCTACTGTTAGGTGCCTTGGTGGGTGCCAGTACTATTTTAATACTCTTTTCAGGTATCTCTGTAGGCATTGGATTGCTGGTAGTCTCTGGCTTATTTATTTTGATATTTGATGGCGCACCATCGTTGGCATTAATGCCAGAAATATTCTTTGGAAAGCTTGACAGCTTTGCACTCTTATCAATTCCCATGTTTATTATTATGGGCGCATCTATTTCATCAACTAGAGCAGGTGCAGACCTTTATGAAGCGCTAGAACGCTGGTTGACCCGAGTACCAGGCGGATTAGTGATTTCTAATCTAGGCGCCTGTGCAATGTTTGCTGCTATGTCTGGTTCTAGCCCAGCAACCTGCGCAGCCATTGGTAAAATGGGCATTCCAGAAATGCTCAAACGTGGCTATCCAGAGGGTATTGCTGCGGGCTCTATTGCAGCTGGCGGTACCTTGGGTATCTTAATTCCGCCGTCAGTCACTATGATTGTTTACGGCATTGCTACTGAGACATCTATTGGTCGCCTATTTTTAGCGGGAGTCATTCCAGGGCTGATGCTAGTAACCTTATTTATGGCCTGGTCAATTTACGCCACTTGGCGCTCTGGTAATCAGGCATTAATGGTTAAGACTGTTTACAGCTGGCGTGAAAAATTTGAAATTTTGCCACGGGTATTGCCTTTTATTCTCATTATTGTGGGCGTGCTCTATTCAATGTACGGCGGTGTTGCGACACCTTCCGAAACAGCCGCAGTGGGGGCTTTACTCTGCCTTGTTATTGCTATGGTTATTTATCGCTTAACTAGTCCAAAAGACTTATGGGTTGTGTTTCGAGACAGTACTAAAGAGAGTGTGATGATTCTATTTATCATCGCAGCAGCAGGTGTATTTTCATATATGTTATCTAGCCTATTTATCACTCAATCTATTGCAGAGTGGATTGGCACGCTTGATATCAATCGATGGTACTTGATGATTATCATCAATATTTTCCTACTTATTGCTGGTTTCTTTTTACCCCCTGTTGCGGTCATTTTAATGGCATCACCTATATTGCTACCTATCATAGTGAATGCTGGATTTGACCCTATCTGGTTTGCGGTAGTGCTGACCATTAATATGGAAATTGGTTTAATCTCGCCCCCGGTGGGCTTAAACCTCTATGTCATTAATGGGATTGCGCCTCAGATACCTTTGAAATCTGTTTTGCTTGGCTCGTTGCCTTTTGTCGGCTGTATGGTGGTGGCTATTTTATTACTCTGTCTAATGCCAAGCCTTGCAACCTGGTTACCTAATACGTTAATGGGGTCATCGTTATGATTTAAGACTTGCTCTAACTTTTCACCTCAGAATTGTTAGGGCCTTGTTTGGTAACCCACATCGTCCTGAATTAATCAAAACCTCTCTAAAACGCTTTACTTTGGATTTAACCTTTATGAACCCACCTAATTTGTATCGCCGTATTGGACTCATTGTGCCTAGCTCAAATGTGACCATGGAAACGGAAATTCCTGCATTATTGCATGCCCGTGAACAAATTCTTCCTGATCGCTTTACTTTTCATTCTTCAAGAATGCGTATGAAAAACGTTTCAAAAGAAGAGTTGGAACGCATGGATGACGACAGTTTGCGTTGTGCCGTTGAATTATCAGATGCTGCTGTTGAGGTACAGGCATATGCTTGCCTAGTAGCCATTATGAGCCGTGGTGTAGGCTATCATAAAGTGTCACAAAAGAGGCTTTATGATGCATGTGTGGCCAATGGACTGCCTACTCCTATAGTAAGTTCGGCAGGGGCCTTAGTTGATTCACTGCATGCTATGGGGGCTAAAAAGGTGTCCATGATCTGTCCATATATGAAACCGCTCACTAAAATGGTGGTGGATTATATTGAAAGTGAAGGTATTGAAGTACAAGATTTTATGGCGCTTGAAATTCAAAATAATTTGCAAGTTGCAGCCCAGGATCCTAATGCCCCTGCTGAGCTTTGGAAACGATTAGACGTTACTGGTGTGGATGCCATTGTTGCATCTGCCTGCGTGCAGATGCCTTCTTTACCGTCCATTGAAAAAATTGAGAAAGCGTCAGGCATTCCTACAATTTCAGCAGCTGTTGCAACGACTTACGAAATTTTAAATACCTTAAAACTTGATCCTATAGCCCCAGGTGGTGGCTACCTTCTTAGTCAAAAATAATACTCAGGCAGACACTAGTAGAGTTAGGCTAAAAATTTTTTGGGGGTTATGGTTAGCCTTTTTAATTTCAATATGAGTGAACAAAGTTAGGAAGCACCCGCTTATAACTAAACTACTATTTTTGCAGATCTGGTGGGTAGGCTTGTTAAATATAATTTTTGAGGACATGGCCAATGTATGACACTAATTATCTTGCCCACCATTTAAGGTCTGCTTCGGTAGGTCGTAATGATTCCGTGTGTGCAGAAGATCTAAATGGCAAAATCGTATCCTATGGGGAGATGTTTGAGACTGCTGAAAAGCATGCTATTGCTCTGCAGGCGGCCGGCCTAAAACCTGGAGACTGTGTTGCTGTGCAGGTTGAGAAATCCATGGAATCGATACAATTGTATTTAGGAACCATACTAGCAGGAGGCATCTTTCTGCCTCTAAATACAGCGTACACCCCCTCAGAGCTTGAATATTTCTTAGATAATGCTAAACCCCGAATTTTTGTCTGTGACCCAGAAAAGCTACCTGCCCTGCAGGAATTGGCTGACCAAGCTGGAGTAACCACGGTGCTGACCCTATCAGCTCATAGTGAAGGGACCCTGATCGATACATTACCTTCGTCAACGGAAAAATTTAATGTGGTCGCTCGAACCAAAGATGACCTAGCCTCATTTCTGTATACATCAGGAACCACAGGTCGCTCTAAGGGTGCCATGCTTACTCATGGCAATCTTGTATCTAATGCCCAATCGTTGCAAGAATGCTGGCATTTTAAGAGCAGTGATGTGTTGATTCATGCGCTGCCGATTTTCCATATCCATGGATTATTTGTGGCCATTAATATTACCCTATGCACAGGGTCTTCAATGTTACTTATGCCTCGGTTTGACAGTGAAGTGATTATATCTGTGATGCACAAAGCCACTGTGCTCATGGGGGTGCCTACTTTTTACGTTAGGCTACTAGAGTCTGCCAACCTTAACCCTGAGGTCATTGCCAATATGAGGTTATTTGTTTCCGGTTCTGCCCCCTTATTAGCAGAAACTCATCAGCAATGGCAAACTATTACTGGCACTGCAATTTTAGAGCGTTATGGCATGACAGAGACCAATATGAATACGTCTAATCCGTATCTAGGTGAACGACGTGCAGGCTCGGTAGGAATGCCGCTGCCGGGGGTGGAAGTGCGTATTGCAGATGCAGATACGGGTAAAGAATTACCTCGGGGTGAGACTGGATCTGTTGAAATACGAGGCCCTAATGTGTTTAAGGGGTATTGGCAAATGCCTGAAAAAACTAAACAAGAATTCCGTCAAGATGGATTTTTTATAACAGGTGATATTGGCATAATGGATAATGAAAATTACCTATCTATTGTGGGCAGGTCTAAGGACCTCATTATTTCTGGGGGGTATAATATTTACCCTAAAGAAATAGAAGTTGTATTGGACGACTTAGAGGGAGTCTACGAATCGGCAGTGATTGGTGCGCCGCATCCAGATTTTGGTGAAGGCGTGTTAGCCGTTGTGGTGCTTGCAGTGCAGGGCAGTATTAATGAGAGTGACTTAAAAATTAGTCTGAAACAAAAGCTAGCATCATACAAGCGGCCTAAGACCATTTTTTTCGTGGAACAATTGCCAAGAAATACCATGGGTAAAGTTTTAAAGAACGAACTTCGCCTTGAATATAAGCATCACTTTACCCAACCCATAGGGTAACTCTACTTATTTAAAGGGTGAGACACTGGCCCTGTCTGATGGTTCTCTTGTTCAAGAGGTCGCCACTGATAATGAGACTGTGTCGGCATAGCAATGGCTGGAGCATGATGCTGGCGCTTCTGACCCGCAGTAAACTTCTACTGTGCATACCCATGTAGGCTAAAGTGCCTAAACTTAATGCTGGGTGCCACAAGGACCACTTTATTAGTGAAGTGAAATTTAGCTTTAAACTAAGTTAAAATTACCTTAAAGTCTAAAATTTACAACTGAAAAATACACATATGAGTGGTCAACGAAGATTTTTAAAAGTATGGGCCAGAACAGTTGGTATGCCTATTGGTGTAAGTGACGAAGACAAGCCAGAGTTCCTGCCAATAGCTCAAACTGATGTCAAAAAAGCATTAGCTTTCAGAACGTTCTGGATAGTTTTACATGTGGTAACCTGTGTTCTTATTATTGCTGGTAATGGAAGGACGTTGGGGTGGTGGTAGGGTGCTTAAAACCCACTTAATGCTGTTAAGCCCATGTTTTATATTAACTTTATTTTTAAAGTATGTCGAAATTTTTGGCAAACTTGTGATTAAGTTTGCTTAAAGGCATCCATTTTAATAAGGCCAAACGATGAAAAACACACCTCACTATGCACCACCAGCAGACGCCCAGCAGCGCTTGGATATAGCGCCAGTGGTGTGTTATCCCAATGATACCCTACCTGCCTTCGATGAGGCATTTTACAGCAACTTACAGCAAGGCATGACGCTTGTGGATTGCATTACTATCCCTGCTAGGGACGCGCGCAGCTTCGTAGTGCCAAAGGGACATGTATTTCGTATTGTCAGTGTAGAAGGCCCTCAAGTAGGGGATTTAAACCTATGGCACAAAGACAACTTAAACGAACGGTTTTTTAGTGGTAAAACCCGGGCTTTACACGGCACTCATGTGAGCACGGGGGATAAATTATGGAGTAATTTGCCCTACCTAAGGCCCATGGCTACCGTGATTGATGACACGCTAGATTGGTATGGTTGGGATAGCTTTGGGGGTAGCGTGCACGATGTGATTGGCACCCGATGTGACCCCTATACCAATGAGGCTTTAGGTCAGCACGAGTACCATTATTGCTGCCACTCCAACCTTACTCGAGCGATGTTAGCTCACACTCAGCTACCCCTGGATACCGCAGAGGCCATAGTACACGATGTGCTAAATGTGTTTATGTGCACAGGATTTAGTAAAGATACGCATCAATATTTCATGAAAGCCAGCCCAGTAAGGCCTGGGGATCATTTGGCCCTGTTTGCAGAAATTGATTTGTTAGGTGCTCTATCAGCCTGCCCAGGTGGTGATTGTAGTAGTGAGCATTCTAGTAATACATCCAAGTGTTACCCACTCAAGGTGGAAATATATCAGCCAAAGCCAGAGACTTTGAAGGGTTGGTCTAGCCCTCGCATCAATGGCTATAGTCGCAACCATGGCTTGGATCATGACTCGTGAAAGCCCTAATGCAGCGAGTTACCCAAGCCAAAGTAGAAGTGGAAGGCCAATGCATTGGCCAGATTGATCACGGCATTATGTTGCTATTGGGTGTGGATAAAAACGACAACCAAGCTAAAGCAGACCAGCTGTTACACAAAGTGCTTCACTATCGTTTTTTTGCTGACGCAGGCGGAAAAATGAACCACAATGTACAGCAGGTGGGTGGCAATATACTTATTATTAGTCAGTTCACCTTAGTCGCGGATACCAAAAAAGGTTTAAGGCCTGGCTTCTCTAGTGCTGCTCCTCCAGCCCTTGGTGAAGAAATGTATGATTACTTTGTAGCCAAAGCAAAGGAAAACCTTCCTGTGGCTACAGGAAGGTTTGGCGCCGATATGCAGGTCAGTCTTACTAATGATGGCCCAGTCACATTTTTATTAGAGGTGTAGGTAGGCACTTTAACTGCCGATTCTATTGCCTGTGGGCGCGGCTAAGTGCCACAAAAAGTATGCTGCACTGCCTCTTGGGGCATGGGTGCAAGGGCAAATGATTTTAGTTTTTTCTGGTAATTACAAGGAGACTGGACCACCTTTAACAAGGCGTAAAAGGGCTGGTAATCGCCCATGTCTTCGGCGGCTCTTATAACCAACTCAACCTGATGATTACGGGCAATAAATGCTGGATTAGCCCGGTTCATTTGCTCGTAGCGTTGCTCCTTGGTTTGCAGATCTGTGCTTAAGCGTTGCTGCCATTGTTGTAGCCACACAGATAACTCGTGAGGAGCAATAAAGGCGTCGCCAATGGCCTGGTGCTGTGTGGGTGTGGCTATTTGATCCACCAAATACCTAAAGCACAAAGTAAAATCTAGCTGCTGCTCAGCCATAACGGCCAAGAGTTGCTGCGTTAATACTTGATCGCCAGGTTGTGGCTCACCCATACCCAGCTTATTACTCATTATGCGTTGATATGCCATACCATAATGCTTTGCATAGTCATCAAGTGCTTGTTGTGCATCTACTAGTGCCTGGTCACTATTTGTATTCAAAATTGGCAACAGTGCTTGCGCCAGACGGGTGACATTCCATTGGCCTATGCCAGGCTGTTGGTTATAACGGTAGCGGCCTTGGCGATCAATAGAACTAAACACCTTATCAGGGTTAAACTCGTCCATAAAAGCACAGGGGCCATAGTCGACTGTGGCACCACAAATGAGCACGTTATCAGTGTTCATTACGCCATGAATAAAGCCAAACCCTTGCCATTGAGCAATGAGTTTGGCTTGGCGCTCTATCACTTCATTGAGTAATGCCAAGTATGGCTGTGGCTGCTTTATTAAATGTGGAAAATGCCGCGAAAGGCAGTAATCTGCTAGTGTTTTAACGCCATCTTCATCGCCTTGCATGGCAAAATTTTCAAAGCTACCAACGCGTATGTGACTGGGTGCAATACGAGTTAATACAGCACCTGGTGCAGGGCTTTGGCGCATTACTGTTTCGCCTGTTGCCACAGCAGCAAGGCTGCGGGTCGTCGGTACGCCTAAAGCTGCCATCGCTTCACTAAGCAGGTATTCCCTTAGCACTGGGCCCAACGGTGAGCGCCCATCGCCCCGACGAGAATAGGGTGTTGGCCCAGAGCCTTTAAGCTGCAAGTCAAAACGCTCGCCACTTGGTGAAACAATTTCACCTAAAAGATGAGCCCTGCCATCACCTAATTGAGGGTTAAACGAACCAAATTGGTGGCCCGCATAGGCTTGAGCCATAGGTGCGGAACCCATGGCGGTTTGATTGCCAGCCAGCACTTGCAGGGCTTCATCAGAGGCTAGCCATTGAGGGTCTATGCCTAGCTCTTTGGCAAGGGCTGGGTTTTGGATAATAGGTGTCGCATTAGCCACGCGAACGGGTTTTGCATAGCTATAAAAACGCTCTGGCAGGCTAGCAAAGGTGGTATCAAATTGTGGGCTCGCGGCGGGGGTTGGGGTGTTCATTGTTTATACCTATAGGTTTTCTAGCTTCGCATAGGCTAACACTAGCCATTTGCTGCCTTGGTTTTCAAAGTTCACTTGCACCCGTGCCTGAGGGCCAGATCCTTCAGAATTTACTACGGTGCCTATACCAAATAAAGGGTGTCGTACATTTTGACCTAAGGCAACCACGGGGGTTTCTAGCACTTGATGACGACCCCAACGGTCATACTTTTTGGTTGGGGTGGGTCTGGCAGTGACTGGTCTGCTAATGCTCGATTTAAGTCGCACTTCGTTCATTAAACCTTCTGGCACTTCGGCAATAAAGCGTGAGGGCCGGTTGAAGGTTTCTTGGCCATGTAAGCGGCGGCTTTCAGCATAGGAAATAAACAGTTTTTGCATAGCGCGAGTAATGCCCACATAACAAAGGCGGCGCTCTTCTTCTAAACGATCTCCTTCTTCAAGTGACATTTTGTGAGGAAATAAGCCTTCTTCAACACCCCCTAAAAATACCACTGGAAACTCAAGGCCTTTGGCTGAGTGCAAGGTCATTAATTGCACACTGTCTTCTGATTCATCAGCTTGTTGTTCTCCAGCATCAAGCGCTGCTTGATCTAGCATGGCTGCTAATGGGGTAGTAGCCACTGGGTCTAGCTCGCCATCAGGGTCGTTAGACTCCTGAACTGGGTTCCAAGAGTTGGCAAATTCTTTGGCGGCACTCACTAGCTCTTTAAGGTTTTCTATACGTGTTTGGGCCTTTTCACCTTTCTCTTTAAGGTGGTGCTGTACTAAGCCAGATTGCTGGATAACAAGGTCCACCATTTCATGTAAGGCGATTTCGCTGGTTTCTTCATCCAGTCGGTTGATAAGGTTAACGAAGCTTTCAATGGCATTGTGTGCGCGCGCAGGCAGTGAGCTATGGCCAAGAGTTTGGTTGGTGCTGTCCCACATTGAGCAGCCTTCGGTACGGGCGTTTTGGCGAATTTTAGCCACAGTTGCCGCGCCTACTCCTCGGGTAGGCACATTGAATACCCGCTCCATTGCGGCATCGTCATTACGGTTTTTAATAAGCCGCAAATAAGCCAAGGCATTACGGATTTCTAGGCGATCATAGAAACGTTGGCCACCATAAATGCGATAAGGCATTTGTGCCCGAATTAATGCTTCTTCTAATACACGAGACTGGGCGTTAGAGCGATAAAGAATGGCACATTCGGCACGTAGACCACCATCTTTTTGCCACTGATCAATCTGATCAACGATGAAGCGCGCCTCATCCATTTCATTAAATGCAGCATACAGTGCGATGGGTTCGCCATCCTTACCGTCGGTCCATAGATTTTTGCCAAGGCGGCCACTGTTGTTTGAAATAACGCCATTTGCTGCTTTAAGTATAGTGCCAGTAGAGCGATAGTTTTGCTCTAAGCGAACGGTAATGGCATTACCAAAGTCGCGCTCAAAGTGTTGGATGTTTTCTATTTTTGCACCACGCCAACCATATATTGATTGGTCGTCATCACCCACAGCCATTACTTTAGCGGCAGAGCCAGACAATACCCTAAGCCAAGCATATTGAATGGTATTGGTGTCTTGAAACTCGTCCACCAGCATATGTTTAAAACGGCCTTGGTAGTGGGCCAATAAAGCACTGTTATTGAGCCATAACTCGTGGCTACGAAGCAGTAGCTCGCCAAAATCTACTAATCCAGCACGCTCGCAAGCCTGATGGTAGGCTGCATACACTTTTACCTGCGTGTCCAGTTGAAAGTCACCATGGGTTTCTATGTGTTGTGCACGTTTGCCTTCATCTTTACAGCCATTAATAAATTGTTGAAACTGGCGAACAGGCCATCGGCTCTCGTCTAGCTGCATTTCTTTGCACAGCCTTTTAAGGATGCTGAGTTGGTCATCGCTATCTAAAATTTGAAATTCTTTTTGTAAGCCGGCTTCTTGCCAGTGGCGGCGCAGTAATCGATGAGCCAAACCATGGAATGTACCCACCCACAATTGCTGTGTATCTAGGCCCATGAGGCTTTCGATACGAGCACGCATTTCTCGTGCCGCTTTATTGGTAAAAGTAACCGCCATAATGGACCAAGGAGAAATATTCTCTGCTTCAATTAGCCATGCAATCCGATGCACCAGTACACGGGTTTTACCACTGCCAGCGCCTGCCAATATTAGTAAGTTTTCTTCAGGCGCAGCAACAGCCTCACGTTGTGAGCTGTTGAGTTCATCTAAAAGGCGAGAAACATCCATTATTGTATCCGTGTGAGTGCGGCAAGTAAGCGTTCATATCCCACCTAAATCAAATCTATAGTGCGTTGCCCAACTGATCTGACCATTATGCTTTAGTCTAGTTGCCAGTTTAGGGCTAAAAGCGTATGTTGAGTGGAGCTACGATAATTTTTGGGTTAGTTAGGGCATTAACTTAACACCTATTGTAACTTCAGATGAGGTAAATATCACCGTTGTGAGTGAGTTACTTTTCTATTGTGTTGACTAAAAAAATAATACTGGAGAACTTAGAAATGGAAAGACGTGAAATATTAAAGAAAGGCTTGGTTGGTCTAGGTGGAGCAGCAGTTGCTTCTACTATAGCTGCACCAGCTATTGCCAAAGAACGCGTAGAAATTGCTATGGTGGCAACTTGGGGCCGAGATTTCCCAGGTTTAGGTACCGGTGCTCAGCGTTTTGCTCAACGTTTAAATGACATGAGTGATGGCCGTATACAAGTAACATATTATGCTGCCAATGAGCGTGTGAAAGCGTTTGACTCATTCGATGAGGTAGCTTCAGGAAATGCTCAAATGTACCACGGTGCTGAGTACTACTGGAAAGGTAAACACCCAGGTTGGGCTTACTTTACCTCTGTTCCTTTTGGCTTAACCTACACAGAGATGAACGCTTGGATTCGTTTTGGTGGTGGCCAAGAATTATGGGATGAGTTGGGTGCAGATTACGGCCTTAAAGGCCTAATGTGTGGCAACACCGGCGTCCAAATGGGTGGTTGGTTCCGTAAGGAAATGAACAGTGTAGATGACTTTAAAGGTTTGAAGATGCGTATGCCTGGTCTTGGTGGCGACGTATTGGCTAAGTTAGGTGGTTCTCCTGTCTCATTGCCAGGGGGTCAGATTTATGAAAACCTAATCTCTGGTTCTATTGATGCAACCGAGTGGGTTGGTCCTTGGAATGATGAGTTAATGAAGTTCTACGAAGCTGCTAAGTACTACTATTACCCAGGAATGCATGAGCCAGGTGCTATGCTAGCCTGTGGCATGAATAAGACTTGGTGGGATGGGTTGAGCAAATCTGATCAACTCATGATTGAAGCAGCGTCTTCTATGGAAAATGACGTGATGATGTCAGAGTACAATGCCAAGAACGGTGCAGCGCTTAAGCGTTTAGTGAATGATCAAGGTGTGAAGCTTCGCCAGTTCAACGATGACATTTACGATGGCTTTGCTGAAGCTTCTGAAGAAGTGTTTGCCGAAGTTCAAGAGCATAGTGATTTGGCTAATCGTATTCATCAGAGCTTTGTTACTGCACGTACCGATATCGGCGCATGGGCAGAAATTTCGGATCAAGCGTATCTAACTCAGCGTAACCGCGCATTAGGCGGTTAATCGTTGACCCTGGGCATACCCTGCGCACACTAGGTGCGCGGGTATGCTCTATTTATTCATACACCCCCCTAAGTTAATGGTTTTAACCATGCAACACTCGCCTAGCTCATTGAGCTCTCCTAGCGGTTTACTTAAGCAAGATTTGCTGCTTCGCAGTCTAGCTTTTACTGTGGTCTATGCTACGGTTATTTTTGTGCTTAATAATTTTTTAAACTTCTGGGCTTTATGGCCAGGAGCAGTGAATACCCTACTAGGTAAATCACCTATGGGTCCGGCCACAGGCCTCGGGTGGCTTCAGGTATTGAGCTATTTGGCAGCGCCAATTTTAGCAGCCATTCATGTGTCTAAATTACGTGCCGAAAGTTATCAGAATCTTTCAGTTAGGGTCTCAGATTGGGCAGCCACAAGTATAAAAGCTGCTTTTTGGATGGTGTTGTTGGTCGGCATGGCTGACATGTTAGTGTCTTTCTTGCGAATTGAGCTGATGCTAGAGCCTATTGTTGGCAAAAGCCTCACCAGTGAATTAGGCAAACCCAAGTTTCGCGGTGCTTATTTACATCTCCCGTTAATGCTATTAGCCTGTTTCATTGCCCTGCGCAGCAAAGGGTTAGGCTTTATATGGCTTTCACTGTTAGTGGTTGTGGCCGAATTTTTGATCGTTATTACCCGTTTTGTTTTCTCATACGAACAGGCTTTTATGGGTGATCTAGTCCGGTTTTGGTATGCTGCGTTATTCTTGTTTGCGGCTGCCAATACCTTGCTGCTTGAAGGTCATATCCGTGTTGATGTGGCTTATACCCATTTTAAGGCACGCACCAAAGCTTGGGTTAATATATTCGGGGTGAGCTTACTTGGGCTCCCCCTTTGTTTTACTATTCTCACGCTGGGCATGTGGGATAGAACGAGTAGCATTAACAGTCCGTTACTTAGCGTAGAAGTGTCTCAAAGTGGCTATGGTATGTATGTGAAATACATCATGGTAGGGTTTTTAGCCATCTTTGCTTTTTCTATGGTTATTCAATTTTCAAGTTACTTGCTCAAGCACTTTGGTGTGCTTCGTGGCGAAACAGCGACAACTACGGCTAACCCCTAGGACACTCGGTTATGGAACTTCTGTTTTTAGGAATCTTAGTCCTACTAATGATTACGGCACTTATTTCTGGCTTTCCGGTGGCATTCTCTTTGCCAGGGTCCTCTATTATCACCATCGGTTTAGCTGCCCTAGCGGGCTGGATTTTTGCTGACAACCCAGACGCTTACTTTCATGAAGGTGGCCCAGTGCAATGGCTTAGTGCTGGGGTGACAAATTTTAGAAGTCTTTACTGGAACGTTGAGCGGGATACTCTGATCGCTATTCCGTTATTTATTTTTATGGGCATTATGCTACAGCGCTCTAAAGTAGCAGAAGATTTGTTAGTCACTATGGCTCAGTTGTTTGGCCCAGTGCCTGGTGGTTTGGGCATTTCTGTCGTTATCGTTGGGGCATTGCTTGCCGCTACCACGGGTATTGTTGGCGCAACGGTGATTGCCATGGGCATGATCTCTTTGCCGGCCATGCTGCGTAATAAATATTCACACTCACTGGCCACAGGAACGATATGTGCCTCTGGCACCTTAGGCCAGATTATCCCTCCGTCGATCGTGCTTATTATATTAGCCGACCAACTCAGCAACGCAGCTGATCAAGCCAGTGCTATGCGCAAGGCTGCCTATCGTGAAATTACGGGTGAATTTTCCATGCCCTCAGTGCTGGATATAACTTCTGCCAGTGCTGGAGACATGTTTATGGGGGCCTTTATCCCAGGCCTGTTATTGGTTGCTTTGTATATATTGTATATTCTTTTCACGGCTATCATCCGTCCTAAAATGGCGCCACCCATTGGCTATTCTGGTGCTTATGACCGTCAATTCTTAGTCAAAGTATTAATGGCACTACTACCACCTCTTACTTTGATTTTTGTGGTTCTGGGATCCATCTTAATGGGAGTCGCAACGGTTAATCAGGCAGGTGCTGTAGGTGCTGTAGGTGCTATGTTGATGGCTGGTTACCGGTTGCATGACCGTGACGAAAAACGCTATTGGCCAGCATTTATAGCAATTTCAGCGGTCATTTGCTTAGGGTTTATTGTTGCTAACTTTAACCTCAATATAAAAAGCATAAATACTGATGAAGACCGCCTTGGAGTTACACTGGGTTTGATTGCTTCAGCGGCATTGCTCATGGCCATTGCTTGGAGCGGCTGGCGGGTATTTAAAACAGGCACTACCTTGCATGAAGTAATGGGAGAGACAGCTAAAACCACCTCTATGGTATTTATCATTCTTATTGGTGCTGCCATGCTCACATCTGCCTTCCGCGCCTTCGGTGGAGAAGAGTTAGTGAAACACATGCTAACAAGTCTTCCTGGTGGTTTTTGGGTGCAGTTCTTCGTAGTCATGGTAGTTATCTTTGTATTGGGCTTCTTCTTAGACTTTATTGAAATTGCCGTAGTAGTGGTGCCCATTGTGGCGCCAATATTGTTGGCCGACCCTAGCGCAAATGTTACTGCTGTATGGCTTGGGGTAATGATTGGTTTAAATATTCAAACTTCATTCCTCACGCCTCCTTTTGGCTTTGCACTCTTTTACTTACGGGGTGTGGCGGACCAGGTAGTGAAGACGCTGTCGATCTACAAAGGAGTGGTACCATTTATTGGGCTGCAGATATTGGCGTTAATCATCACTGGTTTTTTCCCCAGTTTAGTTAACTACCTTCCTAATCGCACCTACCTTACTTCTGAGTCAGCACCACCACCTATGAATCCCCGCATTCAGCCGTGTTTAGAGGAGCAAGTGCTCACTCTTTACGCCAATCAAAAAATTAGTTTGGTAGCGGCCATAGATTCGATGGCGGCGGCAGATACCAGCTATGTGTCTTCTGCGGCAGCACAGATGTTAGACGACAGTTTAACTAAGGCACGCCAAACATTTGTTAAAGTAGAAAGCATTTATCAGGCTAAGGCTGAACTCACAGACTTCGAACAAAACTATGAGCCATTGCATCAGCAAGTGCGTGAGATCCAGCTTAATGTGCGTCGCAATAAACGCTTGGTCGAAGACGCTAAGTTACAATTACGCCGACTTGATGATATTGAGTTAAATGCTGATCGTAGATCTAGTTTAGCCATACGTATTGATGAACTGGGGCTGTTGAATCAGCGTTTAGAAGCTAGCATTCCTGCAGTATGGGCAACCCAAAGGCCTATATTTGAGAAGCTCAACAAGGCAGAAAAGCAGTCTCGTAATCAATATCGCCGCAACGCTGATGAAGCTTATGAAGGCATAACTGAGATGCGTTTGTGGATAAGCCAAGCGCCAGAGTTAGCTGAGCTTGAACCGGGGGTGGCCGAACTTGCCGCTAACATTGACCAATTAGACGCCAAGGACGCGATGTCAGCGATTAAGTTACAAGAGCGAAATTTGGGAGAGTTTGCCGGTGTAAGCAGCATCAAGTCTAAACTCTCTAAAGCACGAAGGGCGCTAAAGGGCAGTAAATATAACCCAGAAAAAGCCAAAGGCTACCATAGTGAAGCTATGGCTTTGCTAACCGCAGAAATCACATGGCGAAAACGTGCACTAACTGACATGGTTCCAGCTTTAGTGAGCTACGACCTGGCGATTAAAGACAGCATTGGATTGCGTCTACAAGAACGTATGAGTGATGATGTAGCCACCACAGTTTCTGCGTGTATGGCTAGCCATAAGGATATCTCCTTACAATTTTGAGTATAGGCGGTGGATTGAGCTGAAGCGAATAGGGTAGAATGTTCCTCATTGCTTATTGCTTCGGCTCAACCCATGTTTACATCTAACCTCGATTTATTTAAAACTATCGCACAAGCCCACCCGCAGTTACGCAAGTCTGAGCGTAAGGTGGCAGACTATGTGCTAGAACATCGTGCAAAGATTGTACAAATGCGTATTGTCGATTTAGCGGCGGCGGCAGCAGTAAGTGAGCCCACTGTAGTGCGCTTTTGCAGGGCATTAGGCTTTGATGGGTTCCAAGATTTTAAGCTTAAACTTGCTCAGTTTGTCGGTGCTAATACCTCTTATCAGCAATTTCATCTAGATAGTCGTGATTCAGTAGAGCAGTTTAAAGAAAAGATTTTTGATTCCACGATGGGTAATCTAATGCGAGTAAAATCTGATTTAGATGCCGCTAACCTAGAGCAAGCTATTGTTGCCTTAGCTCAGTCTAAGCGTGTTGACTGTTATGGTTTTGGCGCTTCTGCCCCTATCTGTAGTGATGCACAGCATAAGTTCTTCCGCCTCAATATCTCGGCTGCGGCCTATTCAGACCCTCACCTGCAAACGATGGCGGCTGTTACCTTGCAGCCTGGCGATGTAGTGATTGCAGTCTCTCAAACGGGCCGTACTAAAGATCTACTTCACACCACACAACTGGCGATGGATGCGGGTGCAACAGTTATTGCCTTGTGCCCAAGTGATACCCCTCTAGCTGAGCAAGTGCAGATTCCTTTGTATATCGATTTAGATGAAGACAAAGAACTCAACACACTCATGTCCTCCCGCATTACCCAAATGGTGGTGATAGACGTTCTTGCTGTAGGCGTTACTATGAAGCTAGGTGAAGAAACCATGACGCATCTCAAGACGATTAAACGCTCTCTTAAAAGTTTAAGGTTTCCAGTTAAGCGTATTAAATAATTCTGCCTTTTTCAGCACAGCAAAAGGACTCTCTAAGCTTTATTAACGCATAGGTAGTCAATGGTCAGACCGTTTATGGTTTGATACTGGAGGTGTCAGCATGGCCAGTATTTATAAGCAGCTTGTTAAACCTTCGGATGCTCTTATACTGAATAAAATCAACTTTGCCAAGAGGGTGTAATAAAGCTCACCTTCTTAGGCTTGAACTATCTGTTTAGTGAGGAGAATAATAGTGAGTTTGTCTTTAATAATGCGAATCAGTGCTGGCTATACTGGCCTATGGGTTTTAATGATGGCGTTAACTCCAGCAATGGTAGCTGGTGATCTATTTGGCGTTGAGTTAACCGCACCGCTTCATGCACAAATGCAATTTACGGCAACGGCGGCAGCAGCTGTTGCCAGCATACAATGGATGGTACCTACATGGGCGCCAGCTAGTATGGCTAAATTTGCACGCTTAGCAGCTATTATTTGGGTTGTTTTTGCATTATTAAATGCATCACTAATATCCTCTGGCACAATGCTAGCCAGTGTGCAAAATTATAGTACACCCATTATCATGGCTGCTATTGCTTTGTTGTTATGGGTAAAATCCAGAAGCTAAGTTTGTAAATAATGACCTGGCCAGGGCAGCCCCTTTAACTGTGTCTAAACAGTTACGCATATCGACATGTTAGGTATAACAGCCTATTAATGGGTTGTTTCAATTCATTTTAAACTGCCAGACTCTTCTGCATTGTGGGTAAAGGAAAATACATATGAAGTTTGAAGGTAGTGCAAGTGTGCTGCAGCAAAAAATGGCTGGTAGCAGTGCTGGTGTGGCGCGTCGTCTTGCAGTAATGAGTGCACTTAACCTGCAGGTGGGTAACACTGCGTTAGATGTGGGTTGCGGTGCTGGACATTTAATTGAAGACATTGGTCTTGCTGTGGGTGCTAGCGGTAAAGCCTTTGGACTTGATCCGAGCGAAACTCAGTTAGAGGCTGCAAGGGTGCGTTGTGATGCCTTGCGTAATGTTGAATTCTTATGTGGCATGGCTAACAATATTGGCCTAGCTAATGAGTCTTGTGATGCAATTGCCTCCATTCAAACGTTGGACTATATAGACGACGTGGACGCTGCATTGGCTGAAGTAGCACGACTATTAAAGCCTAAGTCTAATTTTGTTAATGTGTCTGTGTTGTGGGATAACTTCAAATTTCACGGGGCTGACGATAAGCTTAACAACATCATTCATGAAGCTTTTAAGGCTCATTGTTATCACCAAATGTTACCTATGGAGCTGCCCGGTAGATTGGCTAAGCATGGCATCGGTAACATTCGCACTGAGTCATTGGCTTTTGTGATGACCCAGCGCCACGAAAACTCACCTGCAACTTATGCCGAAATGGTGCTTGCTAACTTTGCCATTAGTCAGGGTGTGGAAGAAGAAAAGGTACAACAATGGCGATTTCAATTAGAACAAGCAGAAAAAGAAGGTAGATTTGGCTTTACTAGCTTTCCTGTGCTTACCATGGGAAATAAATTTTAAGATGGTGATTTAAATCGGCTAAATTCTAAATAGCATGATGTATACAGCTGCTTTTACTGTAAAAAAGTAAAAAAAGAGGACTTTAAGTGCCTTAAGCTCTACAAAAGCGTACAGTGTTTAGATAACGAATTGAATTGTAACCACAATGAAAAAATCACTGTTAGCTGTCGTTCTTTTAGCGTTTTTAGCCCAAGCGCACGCCCACAAACCTGTTTTAAATGAAAGCTCAACATACCCTGCTGACGCACCATACGAAATAGAAGAACCAGAAATATCAAAAGCTATCTATTCAACACTGACAGGTGACCCTCACTATTATCGAATAGAATCTGCCACTGATTTTAATTTTTATGCCGGCATCTTGGCTGCCAAAATTGGTGAATGTGCACTTGAAAGTAAATTTTCATTTGAAGTTCTAAATTCTGATTTTGATGCAATTTATCTTGCAGATGGTGAAAACTTTACTTGGGCACCATGGTATGAAGAGTATGGTAAACAGTGGTATTGGAACGGCCCAGAGGTCGGTGAAAATTTTTTATCTAATGAGGTTTTTAAAGCAGGGGTCTATTACATAAAAGTGTTTAATAGTTTAAATGTTGGGCAATATGTCATCGCTGTTGGTGATATTGAACAGTTCTCGTTTACGGATATTGTGGGTTTAATTTTCTCTATGGGCGACATAGAAGATGAATTCTGGAACCCTGACAAATGCAATAATGGTTAGCGCCTTATATTAGCCATTCTCAACAAATCACATTAAACATATTAAGGCCTTTGAATACTATCAAGTTTTGGTTGCTATCACGTGCTCAGATTAATGAAAATCTCGAGAACTGATTTTTAACTGTTCTAGCAAATGGCTACAATCTATGAGCTTTCCTGCAATAATGTGAGTGACTTGGTTATCTGGGTCACGCTCTAAAATGCCTTTTACTTTCAATATTTTAGCATTTAAATAAACTTGTCTTTGTGCGCGGGCAGTGCCTTGCCATACCACTAGGTTAGTATTTCCTGTTTCATCTTCTAGGGTAATAAAAGTTACACCAGAGGCTGTGCTGGGCCTTTGTCGACCAGTAACTATCCCCGCGGCAGTGACTAAACTTTGATGAGGCTTATGTACCATTTGGCTAGTGCTTAGGCAGCCTTTTAGAAGGCCTGCATGGCGTAGCAAGGCAATGGGGTGTTGTTCTAAGCTTAGGCTTAGGCTGGCATAGTCTTCAGTTAACACATCTAAAGCGTCAGGCCCTGGTAATTGCTCTGGGTTTGTTTCTTGCACTTGGTGCAGTAATGGTAGGTCTTGATAATTGTCGAGTAATTGCCAGCGGGCTTGGTAGCGGTGGCCACTAAAACAGGTGAGTGCATTAGCGCTAGCAAGAGATTCTAGCTGGCCTCTAGGAAGGTGTAATGTTTGTACTTGGGGAAGGTCTTTAAAGCCTTGTTTGGGCCGGTGTTTTAATAGCTGCTGTATATGAATTTGGCGCACTCCTTTCACTTGCCGAAAGCCTAAGCGTAATGCCAGTTCTGCGGTCTTAGTAGATTCTAAACTGTGGTCCCAAGCACTATGATTAATACACACCGGCAGCACTTGAAGACCATGACGACGGGCATCCTGAATTAACTGTGATGCACTATAAAAACCCATAGGCTGGCTATTGAGAATGGCACAATAAAATGCTGCAGGGTAGTGGTATTTAAGCCAAGCCGAAGCGTAAGTTAAAACTGCAAAACTGGCTGAATGGGACTCGGGAAAACCGTACTCTCCAAAACCTAAAATTTGTTGATATAAGCGTTCTGCAAACTCTGTTTTATAACCTCTTTTGACCATGCCATTGACAAGCTTATGTTGGAATTGATCAAGCTCTCCATGACGTTTCCAATTGGCCATAGCGCGGCGCAAGCGATCAGCTTCTCCGCCACTAAAGCCTGCTGCTACCATTGCTAGCTTTATCACTTGCTCCTGAAAAATAGGCACACCTAAGGTACGTTCTAGCACTCCCTTCACTTCCTGTGATGGGTAATCTACGTTTTCTTTACCCGCTCTGCGGCGCAAAAATGGATGCACCATGTCTCCTTGAATTGGCCCAGGGCGCACAATGGCAATTTGAATCACAAGGTCATAAAAACAAGCAGGTTGTAAACGTGGCAACATGCTCATTTGAGCACGGGATTCTACTTGAAATACACCGACACTATCGCCCTGCTGGAGCATGGCATACACCTTGGCATCATCATCCATGCGAGTGATGTCAGCTAAGCTGAGTTTACGCCCGTGATAGTGGTGCACCATGTGTAATGCTCGTCTTATAGCGCTAAGCATGCCTAAGGCTAAAACGTCTACCTTGAGTAAGGCAAGGCTTGCTAAATCGTCTTTATCCCACTGAATCACAGTACGATCAGCCATGGCTGCATTTTCTATAGGCACCAGCTCACTTAAGGGCCCTGCACTAATAATAAACCCCCCAACATGTTGTGATAAGTGGCGAGGAAATCCTTGTAGTGTTTGCACCAGTTCCAAAAAGCATCGGGCCACATGGCTCTGGCTGTCTAAACCCAAGCTGTGTAATTGCTTATCCCACCCTGTACTGTGATCTTGGCGATCTACATTTTTAATAAACAGTTCAAGTGTGGGTAAGCTAATACCTAAGGCTTTACCTACTTCACGCACCGCACTCTTAAAACGGTAAGTGATAACAGTAGCAGCTAAAGCTGCCCGATGGCGGCCATATTTTTGATAGATGTACTGAATTATTTCCTCGCGCCTTTGATGTTCAAAATCTACATCAATGTCTGGTGGTTCAGCCCGTTCCTTAGAAATAAAACGTTCAAATAATACCTGTATTTGGCGAGGATCTACGGCAGTTATTTCTAAACAATAGCACACCACAGAATTAGCTGAAGAACCACGGCCCTGATATAAAATGTGCTGACTTTTAGCGAACTGTACTAAGTCATATACGGTTAAAAAGAAGTGGGCGTAACCTTCGGACGCGATAAGGCTAAGCTCTTTATCTATGATGAGGGCAATATCGTGTGGCACCCCAGCAGGAAAGCGAATTTCTTTACCTTGTTCTACAAGGTAGTGTAGATAACTGTTGGCATCATAACCACTGGGCACTAGTTCAGCGGGGTATTCATAGCTTAGTTCTGATAAACAAAAGTTACATTGTTGGGCAATTAATACACTGGTTTGTATCCATTGGAGGGGATACAGTTTGGCGATTTTATCCAACGATCGTAGGCTATGTTCACGGTTGGCCTGAAGAGCGTAACCACAGGCATGTACAGGCATACCAATACGAATGGCTGTCAGGGTGTCGTGTAGCATTTGCCGATCTGGGCTATGCATAATTACTTGACCAAGAGCTACTATGGGCAAATCATAAGCCTTGGCCATGGTTTGGCAATGGGTTTGTAGGCGCTGATCTAGGGCACTTAAACGCCGGTGACAGCCTATCCATAAGTGGTCTTTATATTGGCTACTTAATTTTTCTCCTAATAAACTTTTATTGCTTGGATGGGGGTTCCATATAAGTAAGCACTCACTAAGATTGTCAAAATCATTTTCAAAAACTTGGTATTTACCTTTTTCACAACGTTGCCTAGAAAGGCTGATCAGCTGACATAATTGAGCATATCCTAAGCGATTTCTTGCGAGTACTATTAAGCTCTCTTGAGCCTCAGATTGGTGTGGATTAAGTAAAAACTCACTACCAATAATGAGCTTAATATTTAAATTATGTTCTTTTTTATGCTGATAGGCTCGAACAACCCCTGCTACTGAACATTCGTCTGTAAGCGCAAGGGCTTTATAACCTAAAGCATCTGCTTGCTGGATTAACTCTTGGGGGTGGGAAGCCGCCCGCAAAAAGCTAAAATTGCTTAAACAATGTAGCTCAGCATAATCGACAACAGGTTTGCTACTCATGAAAAGTAGCCATGTAAAAACCACTCTTCTCTGGGAGTGCGAAATAACCAACACACCTGTCCAGTTGGGTTGCGTGCGATGAAGTAGTCACGGCAAATGCTCACGTTATCCCACCAGCCACTTTGGATGCGTTCAGGGCCAGATAAAATACACCACTGCTGATCAGGCTTATGATTTAAGGCCTGTGGCAGGGTGAATAATAAGCTTGGGCGTAAATATGTTGTAGCCTGATGTGCCTGGTAACTACTTTGGGGCACACCTTGATAGAAGCTTCGTTCGGGGCGATGATCATCTCGCAAATACACTTGTTGTACGGCATGGTCTCCGAGTTTATTTTGTAAGCGGCTAATAAGCTGTCCAGCTGTAAGTTTGCCCCCTAAAGGCTCAAATAATTGTGCTGACAAGGGTGCCCATGGCATTTGTCCTTTAGTTTTAAGGCTAATAGCAATAATAGGTGCTTGAAGTTGTAACTGTTCTAGCCTCAGCATGGATAAACCTAACCAAGACTCTGCCCGATATTCGCCATCGCTACAGCCTATGTAGACTCTTTCTGAAGTGTGTTCTCGGTACTCTAGGCCTAAAATCAGCCCAGCAGCTTGTAGTTGGCGAGGCGCTAAAAAGGCTTCCAGATCACTTAATAATCGTTTTAATGGAAAACGTAATGCTGTGCTGTGTTCAATTTCATAGAGTAACTCTAAACGCTGGCGAAAGTGTTCAGGGGGTTGGTATCTAGGCCTGCTAGGCGCACTGCTGTCTTCTAGTTGTTGTAAATAAGTCACTAGAGTTTGGCCTAAGCGCTGGCCTAGTGCTGACCGTGGTAACGCTTGAGCTTGGCCAAGAGTATTAAGCCCAAGGCGCTCTAACTGTAGGCAAAGTTTATAGTTAAGGCCTGCGCTGTGAATGGGCAACTGATGCAGTAACCCTGTGGCTTCACCTTGGTGCGTTAGTAAGCGATCATTGCCTGCGCGGGCCAAAACCTGCGCAGCTAGGGGGCTGTGAGCGCTTGCATAATGGTAGTGCAAGCCACGTTCCATAAGCGGTTGCTGCAGCTGCTGCCAATAAGGGGCTAGGCCCTCATACAACCGTAGCATATCACTGGTTTGTAATAATAACCCTTGGGGAGGGTCAAGATACAAAGTGGCGCTGGTCTGATACAAACGCTGAGCAAGTTGAGCCAGTAGGCGCTGTTCTTGTTTAGGTTCGTAGGCAATTACTTTAAGTTGAGCAGATAAAAGTGCAGCTTGGCCTAATCCTGTGCCTATTTTTATTCCTAGTTGGCGTGCTTCTGAGTTAGTTTGTACCACCTCGTTTTTATCAACCAAAACGCAGGCTTGGTTATAGGCCTGTTGATGTAACAGGCTGTCTAGTTGAAGGTTTGGAAAGTATAAATAAAGCCACTGCATAGGTCACCGTGGTTTAAATGGCAGTGCCGCAATGTTGCTTGACGGTGCAGGGCCATGGTGAGTGGGTAAATGGGTAGGTATCGCTAAAGATGGCCAAAGCTCATGCATATCTACTTGGCAAAAGCTTTGTGGCCATTGGCCTTGGTACTTATGGATTTTTAGGCGTAGCCCTGTGGCTAGGGGGGCAAGAGACAGACGCGCACTAATTGGTAAAGCGCTCGTGCTAGGTTCGGCTTGAGGGTGTAACCAAAACATCAGGGCTTGATTGCCTTTGGCAGACACCTGTAGGCGTTTAGCTTGGGGCGCAGTTAATCCAGGTGCCCAGAGAATAAGGTGGCTACAGCAACCGCTATTAAGGCTTTGTTCGGCACTCCAAAGGGCTTGTTGTGGGTTTTGGCAGCGTATTAATAACGTTTGGCTTAGGTCAATGCCATGTTGCGCTAAAGCTTGTCCATTTAGCTCTGCTGGTGGATTTATCCACACCTGTAAGCGTGATTCAGCTTGTGCTAATAAGGGAAATAACAAACGTAACTCACCAATACCTGCAGAGCCATAGGCCAATTCCACTAGCCCTGTCTGGGGCCAGCCTCCTTGTAAGTGGGCATCTAAAGTAGGATAAAAACTACTTTGACGGCGATGATCTGGGCCGGTTAATTGCCGAGCTCGCCAGACCAAACGCTCTTTTTCGAGTTGTAAGAGAGCCATGGTAAAATTCACAAATACTGTATATATATACAGTATTCTGACATATTTTTGGCTCAGGTCAAGGAAAAAACTAAGTTAGCTTCGTCAAAGTATCAGCTGCAGCCCTCAAGCTAGCATGAGCAAAGACTGCCAAAATATCAAAGGCCTTGGTGGTAAGTTTATGAAGCTAGTGTTGATCTCATCCTCATGCAGCAAACCTAGGCTAGCCCACCACTTGTGCTAACAAAAAAATAACAACAAGATGATAGTTTGTTCG
>Ga0209712_10000231_pt1 | contig 50834 bp, 51 predicted proteins | sample ArcOceMetagenome_FD_187443 | JGI IMG/M metagenome (GOLD analysis project Ga0209712, IMG submission 187443) | Marine eukaryotic phytoplankton communities from Arctic Ocean - Arctic Ocean - Greenland ARC118M Metagenome (SPAdes) (version 2) | ecosystem: Environmental > Aquatic > Marine > Oceanic...
TCTTGATGGGCAAACCCGCGATATCGCCGTGCTAACCTTGCCGTTAGCAGTGGAAATGTTAAATGTTGCGATGGACCCGAAAGAGATTGAAACCTATTATTCGGACAACAAACAAAGGTTTATGACGCCTGAGAATGTGAGTGTTAGCTTTGTTACCTTGAATAAAAGTGATTTTTACGATCAGGTAGAGGTCACCGATATAGACCTTGAAAATGCTTACCTAGACGCACAGCAAGCAGCGTCATTGCGATTGGAAACTGAAGCCTCCCATGTGTTGTTTTTAGTTAATGACTCGCAAACGGAACAACAAGCGTTAAACCTAGCTCAAGTTGCTTATAGTCAACTTGAACAAGGTCAAGATTTTGCCAGCGTTGCACAAGAATACTCTCAGGATGATAGTACCGCCTCTGATGGTGGCTATATTGGGTTATTATCCAAAGGTGAGTTTGGTGAAGCTTTTGACGAGGTGCTCTTTGAATTGGAGTCGGGTACTTACAGTGCGCCCACCATTACTGAATTCGGTGTTCAAATTGTTTATGCCCATTCGCAAGATGCTAGCGACCAACCCAGCTTTGAAGAACAAAAGCTAAGCCTTAGCTTGGCTCTAAAGCAGTCTGGCGCAGAGGGTTTATTTGTCGCTGCCAGTGAAGAGATGGCAGACATTGCCTTTTCTTCACCAGATTTATTAGAAGTGGCCGACGCTTTAGGCTTAACCGTGCAAACGAGTGCACCATTTGGTCGTCAAGGTGGCGATGATATTGCAAGTAATGAGCGGGTAGTGAGCGCTGCTTTTTCTGACGATGTGTTATTACAAGGTAACAATTCCAGTGTGCTCGAACTTGCGTCCGATAAGCTGGTCGTTATTCGGGTAAAGCAGCACAACAAACCTGAGCAACAGCCTATAGAAGATGTGCAGGTTGATATTACCAAGCAACTTGTCGCCCAAAAAGCTTCAGCTGCATTGGACACAAAGGTTAATGCCTATCTGCAAGAGCTGAAAAGTGGTGTTGATATGGCTTCTGTAGCGAGCGCTGAGGGCCTCAACTGGCAGCAGTTTAATACAGTGGCTCGTGGCTCAAACTTAGTCAGCAGTATGTTAGTGCAATCAGCCTTTCGTTTACCTCGTGCCGAGGCAGGTGTTAGTTATGGCATAGCGCCTAGTTTCACTGGAGACGTGAGCATTGTTCAAGTGCAAAGTGTCACAGACGCTGACCCAACAGAACAAACGCCAGAGCAGCGTTTAGCCTTAACGGCAGCTTTAACCCGTCTGCAAGGGCAGGGTGACGTCAAGTTGCTTGAGGGTTCTTTGAACCAGCAGGCGCTGATAGAGAGGTTTTAAACGGCTATTGTTTAACCAACATCGATAAAAAAAGGCAGCCTAGGCTGCCTTTTTTTATCACTACACTTTTACATATCTTTAACAGCATAAATACCATCAACGTTACGGAAGTAACCTTGATAGTCCATGCCAAAGCCATAAACAAAACGATCTTCTACGTCTAGGCCAATAAAGTCGGGAACGTAATCTACTTTACGGTCATGTACCTTATTGAGTAGGGCAGCAGCATAGACTTTCTTAGCGCCGGCTTCTTTCAAATATTCACAAATGGCGGCAAGGGTATGGCCTTCGTCATAAATATCATCGACTACAAGAACTGTGCGGCCACTAATGTCACAACTAGGGCGAGCCAGCCATGACAGATTGGTGCCAACAGTCTTCTTACCATAGCGGGTTGCGTGCAGATAATCCGTTTCTAAAGGGAATTGTAACTTTAGTAAAAGTTGCGCCATGGGAATCATGCCGCCATTGAGTACACAAAGTACTAGGGGCATGTCAGTGGATAGGGTGGCAGTAATTTCAGCTGCCATGGTATCAATGCTTGCAGCTATAGTTTCACCACTGACTAATAAATCAGCCTGCTCGTGAACTGATATGGCTTCTGCGTAAGTGATTGTCATATTTATGCCTTGCAAAAGCCAATCATTATAACTCAAAAAATTGATTGGTAGAATATAGATGGTTACTGAAATATGATCAGTCACAAGCACTGCAGATAAGGTAGAATAGCCTATTAAACTTTGCTGTTAGTTAGCCTGAATTATGAATACAGATATAAACCACATTCTTGTAAACGGGGCGCAAATTGCATTTAATAAAATGCGTAGGGCGCAGTCATTTAATGCGCGTTTGTATTATTACGCTGAGATTGGTGTGTATTTAGAAGTCTCTTTATCTCATGGGGCTGGCATTACTGCTGAAAGCCATGATCAAATTGATGAAATTTACAAGCAGGCTACACATTTTCACATGAGTGAAAACAAACGCTCACGATTGGTGCGCTGAGATATTATGCCTCAAGATCATGCCAAATCTTTCGACATTGATGAATACCTAAAACAGTTACCTCTGCGCCCAGGGGTTTATCGAATGTTCGATGCCAACGAAGAAGTTATTTATGTTGGCAAAGCCGTTAATCTTAAGAACCGAGTTACAAGTTACTTTAGAGGTAAGAGTCACAATACTAAGACCCAGTTAATGGTGTCTAAAGTGGTGTCTATTGAAATCACTTTAACCCACAGTGAAAGTGAAGCATTACTGCTAGAAAATACCCTCATCAAGCGTTTAAAACCGCCCTACAATATTTCTCTTAGAGATGATAAGTCCTACCCCTATGTCTACATCTCAGATCAACACGAATATCCTGCTATGCAGTATGTACGTGGGGGCAAGAAACGCAAGGGACGCTACTTTGGACCTTATACTAGTGCCGGTGCGGTCAGGGAAAGCCTTAATCTTATGCAGCGTATTTTTCGCATACGTCAATGCGAAGACGCCTTTTTTGCTAACCGTAAGCGGCCGTGTTTACAGTTTCAAATTGGCCGCTGCAGTGGCCCTTGCACAGGTGAAATTAGCCCTCAGGACTATGCGGCTGATCTGCGCCATGCCACCTTATACCTAGAAGGGAAAAATCAACAGTTGTTGGATGAAGTAAGCCAACAAATGGAAACGGCAGCTGAGCAACTCAGGTTTGAATCTGCAGCCCAGCTTAGAGACCAGCTTGGCTTCTTACGGCAGGTACAAGAACAGCAGCATGTGGTATCAAAACGGGGTAATTTAGATGTATTTGCAGCCGCTAGTTCTAAGGCGGGCTTATGTATTCATCAACTGATGGTCCGTTCAGGCCGGGTCATAGGCAGTAAAAACTTTTATCCAAAAATAGGCTTAGAAGAAGAAAAGCCAGCAGTTTTGACAGCCTTCCTAGGCCAGTACTATTTATCGGGCCAGTATCGAGAGATACCTGATGAGGTGCTGGTGAGTGATGCCCAAGAGGCTCAGCAAACCATAGCGCTGGTTATTGCTCAGCGTGCGGAGCACGGATTCAAGGTTATTAGCAGCGTGAGAGGCCCACGAGCACAATGGTTACGACTCGCCCAAACTAATGCGGATCAGGCGTTGCTGAGTTACGTGGCTAACAAACAAACACAAATTTCTCGTTTTGCGGCCTTGCAGGAAGCTCTCGATTTGCCACAAATGCCAGAGCGATTAGAGTGTTTTGATATTAGTCATTCAAGTGGCGAAGCCACGGTCGCCTCCTGTGTTGTTTTTGATCAAGGTGGACCAAAAAAATCTGACTATAGGACCTTTAACATTGAAGGGATCACCCCAGGGGACGATTACGCAGCCATGTCGCAAGCCATTACTCGGCGTTATACCCGTCTGAAGGAGAATCAGGGGGTCATGCCCGATTTGCTTATTGTCGATGGTGGCAAAGGGCAGATTACTCAAGCGCTGCAGGTCTTATCAGAACTGCAGCTACAAGACCTGTATGTTTTAGGTGTAGCCAAAGGCGACACTCGCAAAGCGGGCTTTGAACGTTTGTTTAATGGCTGGACGGGTGAAGAAATTGCATTGCCCGATGATTCATCAGCTTTGCATTTGTTACAACATATTCGTGATGAAAGTCATCGGTTTGCTATTACTGGGCATCGAGCCAGAAGAAATAAAAAACGCACTCAGTCTAATCTCCAGCAAATTGATGGTGTTGGGCCCAAACGTCGACAAGCCCTATTATCTCATTTTGGTGGCCTGCAAGATTTAACCAAGGCGAGTGTTGATGAGTTGGCAAAAGTGAAGGGGATTAGTGCAGATATGGCAGATACTATTTATCGTTCTTTACGGGGCGAAGACGGATAGGCTAGAATGGCGTATTATAGAGACCTTATTATACTAAGCGATTGTTTATGTTGAATATCCCCAATTTAATAACCTTATTTCGCTTGGTATTAATTCCGTTTATTTTGGTAGCGTATTATTGGCCTTCAGAAAGCCGTTTTTTGTGGGCAGCAGGTTTGTTTTTACTGGCTGCTGTGACTGACTGGTTAGATGGTTTTTTAGCACGCAAGCTTAACCAAACCACAGCCTTTGGTGCCTTTTTAGATCCTGTTGCGGATAAGGTCACCGTAGCGGTTGCTTTGGTAGTCTTGGTGGAGTCTTATTCTGAGTTATGGTTGACGGTACCCGCAATTATCATTATTAGCCGAGAGATTGTTATCTCTGCTTTACGTGAATGGATGGCTGAAATTGGCAAGCGAGCCCATTTAGGCGTATCTTATATCGGCAAGGTTAAAACGACGATGCAAATGGGGTCTATTGTTTTGTTGCTGGCGACGCCGCCGGGCACCCTTATTTCGAGTGTGGGCTTGGTCATGCTTTACGCTGCTGCAGTACTTACTCTTTGGTCTATGGTGTTGTATTTATCAGCCGCATGGACACAATTGAAAACGGGAATGTAACTCATATGATTAAAGCACATCCAATTTCAGTATTATTGGTGGATGATCATGAAATCGTGCGGGTTGGTTTTCGACGGTTAATTGAAACTACTGATGATATTAAGGTATTAGCAGAGGCCAGCAGTGGTGAGGAGGCCTATCAATTAGTGCAAGACCTGAAACCCGATGTCACTATTATGGACATTAATATGCCAGGCATTGGTGGGTTAGAAGCGATTGTACGCCTGTGTAGACGCAACCCTAAAGAAAAAACCATTGCCCTAACGGTGCATGAAACTGAACCTTTCCCTACTCGGGTGCTTTCAGCGGGCGCAAAAGGTTACCTCAGTAAGCGCTGTGCACCACAGGAACTCATTCAGGCGATTCGCAAAGTCCATAATGGGGAAACTTTTGTGGCTAACCAGGTTCTGCGCGAGATGAGCAAGACACCCGGGGCAGATGAGAATGCCATTGGTCGATTAACGGCCCGGGAATTTCAGGTGTTTTCTATGTTGGCAGAAGGCCGTACTGCGGTGGAAATTGGCCAAGACATGAATTTAAGCCACAAAACGATCCACAGTCATCGCGCTAATATGATGAAAAAACTGGGGCTAGATACAAGCATCAGCATCGTCCAGTTTGCTAAATTGCAGGGTATTATTCAGGACTAAACTGCTTGTTACACACTGGCTTTTTTGTTGGTTACCGGTCTGCGACTAACGGCAATGCCAAATAGAATAGCAGCTAAGGCGATCATATCGTGCCAAACCACAAGCTCCCCGAGGACTAAGGCGCCAATAAAATAGGCAACCAAGGGGATTAAGTAGTTTATATTGGATAAAAAAGTCGGTCCAGCGCGGCGGATCAGAACAAAGAAAATAATAGCTGCAACACCCGTAGGGAAAATGCCCAGCCAGATGATGGTCCCTAAGGCTAAGTTTGGCACTTGTTCAAAATCGATAGACAGCACAGAAGGCCAAAGTATTAAGCTAATTAATGCCGCACAGATGGTCACGCCTGTACTTATCACAGCAGAACTATAACTAGGCAAGCGGCGTGCGATAATGGTATTTGTGGCATAAAGGATGGCTGCAGAAAGGACTAATAAGCACCCAATTAAACTGTTTTCAGATCCCAGTATGGTGGGCCCCAAAATAAGTATAATGCCGGTGATGCCAAATACAAAACCTAGCAACTTGTTTCGATTAAGGTTTTCATCAGCGATAAAGAAGTGCGCTAAAATTAACGTCACTAAAGGCATGATTGCCATTAATAATCCAGCCATACCCGATGTAACAAAAACTTGCCCTTTGGCAATAAACCAAAAGGGTAAGACATTACCAACTAGACCTAAGACTGTAAAATGTAACCAGGCCATGGGTCTTGTAGGGAGTCGTTTGCCTCGAGCCAGCATAAAAGCGATAAGCACTATGGCGCCAATTGAGAGTCGCAATACCACCACCTGATCAGGCGCAAAGGACTGTAGGCTCACTTTAATGCCTAAAAACGATGTTCCCCATAAAGCCACAAGGGTGAAGAGTAAGGCCCAATTAATAATCTGTTCTCGCTGCAGCGACACTAGTCTTGTTTCTCTTTGCTATGAGAGGGGAGGTCTTTGACAGATTTCAACTGGTTGAGTAAGTCTTTACGGGTATTATCCTCTAGCATTACCTCAGCCACTTTTTCTGCAGTGGTTTCATCAATGCCTGCGCTTTCAATTAGATCAGCTATAAAGTAAAGGACGTCAGTACGGTTATCTAAATCCTTTGCTAATTTAATATCCATGAACTCTCCAATTACTGTGCCTGTTTTATTAATGACTTGATGTACTGTGCGAATTGTCATGGTGTGTCCATAATTTGATCTACTGTATGTGCGTACAGTATAGGGCTCGTAACGAATAATAACTAGCCAATATTGATGCTGTTTTGTGAAAGCTAGGTCAATTCATAGCTTATTTAACATAATATACATTATGCGAAGTTAAATATAGATTATAAACCACACCATCGGTATACTCGGTCCCACTCATCTTCTGTTATTTTGAACTAACTATTGTGGCAAAACCCATTCCAAGCAACGCAATTGACGATACGTCCTGTCCAGTGCCCAGGCGTCTTAAACACGCAAGGCTTGAGCGCCAGCTCTCGCAGCGCAGTTTAGGCATTGCGGCAGGCATTGATGAGGCCTCAGCCAGCGCCCGCATGAATCAGTACGAACGCGGCAAGCACGTGCCTGATTACCACACTTTATGTAAACTAGCGTCTGTGCTTGGTGCGCCAGTGGCTTATTTTTATGCCAACGACCATGAGGCCGAATTGCTGCTAAACATGGCCTTATTATCAACTGAGCAAAGCGCTTTAGTCCGCGGCTTAGTAAAGCGCATTACTTTTAAGCCATAAAAAAACCAGCTCTAAGCTGGTTTTAATGAGACGCTAGCTAATTATTGGCTAACTACAATCAGTTGACGCTGTATCGATGGATGTACTGGCCATTGGTGATGGTAAACAGCGTCTCTAGACCTGCGTGCTGCACTGGGGCAACATTGTCCGCTGGGCAAAGATTTTGTTCAGACACATAGGACTCATGGGTGCTGCCGTCGGTTAAAAGGTGATAAAAAGGCTGCTTTTTTTCAATCGGAGGCTGACCTAAACCGGCCATTGCCTTGCAGGCTTCGAGATACCAGTGCTCGTCAAGTGAGTATTCAAAATCAACATCGAAAACAACACCACGAAAACCATAATGCTTATGTTGCACTACTTGGCCAATGTTAAATTGCGCGCGGGAGACAGGCATTAATTTCATTACTCTTTGCTAAACTGAAAATAGATTATACGCCTTTTAATGAGGCTCTACAAAGTGTCTTCCAAGTCATGCCATTAACCTGTGTGTCCTTAATAGCCAGCCCTACTGGAGCCATGGCCCACTTTAGCCGTTATTAACTCGAAATTTTGCCTAATATTTACAAAATATTTCGCAAATAACCTATCTTCTTCAGCTAGTTAGACTACAATAATCGTTAATATTTAAACGAGGATCATACTTATGCAAGACGAAATTCAGTTTACTAGTAATTCCAGAGACTCTGCTTTAGCGACCAACAAAGTATTGCGCAATACTTATGCCCTACTTTCTATGACGCTTATCTTTAGTGCCATGACGGCGATTGTGGCGATCACCAGTAACGCGGCACCGGTTAACTGGATGGTGCAGTTAGTGGTGTTGCTTGGCACCCTTTTTGTATTGCAGAAATTTAAAAATTCAGCTTGGTCTATCCCGTTAGTTTTCTTTTTCACAGGCTTCTTAGGCTATACCGCTGGTCCTATTATTAATTTTTACTTAGGCATGGCTAATGGTGGTGATATTGTCATGACCGCTCTGTCTATGACTGGCGTTACCTTTTTAGGCCTATCTGCCTATGCAGTGACTAGCCGCAAAGACTTTAGTTTTATGGGCGGCTTTTTGATGATTGGCCTGATCCTGGTGGTCGTCGCTTCTTTAGCCAATATTTTCTTCGCTATTCCAGCTTTGTCCTTAGCTATCAGCGCCGTAGGCGTCCTCGTGTTCTCGGGCCTTATCCTGTACGACACTAGCCGCATGGTAAATGGTGGCGAAACTAATTACGTAATGATGACGGTAAGCTTGTACCTAAATATCTATAACTTGTTTATGATGTTACTACATCTTACGGGCGCCTTTAGTGGTGATGATTAACCCATGTTAGCAAGCTAACTGATCATGGAGCCCCGCCTTTAGGCGGGGTTTTTGTATATGTCTGATTTAAATACCCTTGTACCCCCTTCTCTTAATGAAGCTGCGTTAACCTATACTATTGTGGTGCGGTGTGGCGCAGACCAGCAAAGTCAGGCATTGTCGGCTTTTCGCTTTACCCAACAAGTTTTATCACAAGGCCATCGGGTACTTAGAGTGTTCTTTTATCAGCAAGGTGTGCATTGGTCTTCGGGGTTTAGAGTGATGCCCCAGGATGAGCTAAATATAACTGCCCTATGGCAACAATTAAGCTTAGACTATGGTATTGAACTTGGGGTGTGTATTGCAGCTGCCTTACAGTCTGGCATTGTGGATCCACAAGAGTCCATTCGCTATGAGCTGGGAGGGGAAAATTTAGCCTCTCAATTTATGCTGGTAGGCCTTGGCCAGCTTGCTGCTGCAAGCGTGGAAAGTGATCGTTTAGTGAGTTTTGGGGGTTAACTGATGTCGTGTTTAATTACCCTAAGCCATGCACCGTATGGCTCTCAGGACGCTAAGGAAGCCTTAGATGTGGCTTTAGTTTTAGCCGCTTTTGAGCAACAACCAGCCCTGTTATTTATTGATGAAGGCATATTACAGCTATTGCCAAACAGTCAATCGCCTAGTTCGCATAAGCACATTGGTAAAATTATTAGCGCCTTAGAAATGTATGAGATCAACGAACTTTGGGTGGAGCAAGAATCATTAGATTATTTTGGAATTATGGTCGATGAACTTAGTCAGCCAGTAAAGGTAATTAATCGTGCGCAAGTATCCCAACTTTGCGCACAATACCACCAACACTTGGTATTTTAATGATGGCCATATTACATATCATCGCAAAACAGCTTGATACTGAGATGCTCGCCAAACTGCTAGACCGAAGCCACACTAATGATGCTTATGTTTTTATGGATGACGGCGTCTATGTCTTGCTGAGTAAAGGCATAACCGCGTTTGGCGCTAGATCGATGTTTGTGTTGGCCGACCATGCCAACGAACGTGGGCTAAATAAATTTAAAACGGATCGAGTGAAGCCTATTAATATGGCAGACTTAGTGAATTTAACCACATCCTATGCCTCTTCTATGAGTTGGTGATATGCAGTTAGAAACAGACAAAGAAGGCTATTTGAAGCATTTAAGTGACTGGAACCCTAACGTTGCCGAATGGTTAGCCGAGGGTGTTAATGTCACCTTGAATAAGGATCACTGGGATGTGATTCATGCGTTACGAAATTTTTATGCTGATACAGGTATTTCGCCTGCCATGCGTATCTTGGTTAAAATTGTAAAACAAAAAGTAAGCTTGGAAAAAGGCAACAGTATTCATTTGTTAACCTTGTTTCCAGGCAGCCCAGCAAAGATCGCGGCTAAGATCGCAGGCCTTCCACGACCTACCAATTGCCTCTAGCGCCATTGCCTCTAGCGCGATTGCCTAATGGGGCCAGTGTTGATATTGATGTCAGCCTTTTGGCGTCAATACAGTAATGCCACCCATGTAGGGTGCCAGTACTTCAGGTACTAGAATACTGCCATCTTGTTGCTGATAGTTTTCTAAAATAGCCAATAATGTGCGCCCTACCGCTAACCCGGAGCCATTGAGCGTGTGTAATAACTCAGGCTTACCCGTTTCAGGATTGCGCCATCGCGCCTGCATTCTGCGGGCCTGGAAGTCACCCATGTTAGAGCAAGATGAAATTTCACGGTATTTGTCTTGGCCTGGCAGCCAGACTTCTAGGTCGTATGTTTTGACGGCTGAAAAGCCCAAATCACCACCACACAATATCACCTTGCGATATGCTAAACCTAGGCTCTTTAATATGTTTTCTGCGTGGCCAGTAAGCTCTTCTAAAGCCGCTGTGGAGTCGCTTGGTCTAACCATTTGCACCATTTCTACTTTTTCAAATTGATGCTGACGTACCAAACCACGGGTGTCTCGGCCATGGCTGCCGGCTTCACTGCGGAAACAGGGGGTATGGCAGGTAAAGCGCAAAGGTAACGCGCCAGCATCTATTATCTCATCGCGCACAAGGTTAGTGACCGGCACTTCAGCCGTAGGAATGAGGTATAAATCACGCTCACCAGGCACTTTAAACAAGTCTTCTTCAAACTTGGGTAGCTGACCCGTACCACGCAATGAATCTGCATTCACTAAATAAGGCACGTAAACTTCTTCATAGTCATGATCTTGAATGTGGCTGTTAAGCATGAACTGAATCAGAGCACGGTGCAGACGCGCGAGCTGGCCCTTAAGCACCATGAAACGAGCCCCCGTGACCTTTATGGCTGCACCAAAGTCTAGACCGCCTAGAGCTTCACCTAAATCAACATGATCTTTAATAGTAAAACTGAAGTTAGGTTTCTCACCCCAAACTAAAACTTCTTGGTTGTCTTCTTCATCGGTACCTTGGGGCACACTGTCATGTGGAATGTTGGGCATTTCCATAAACATGGTGTTTAGATGGTCTTGCACTTGCTTTAACTGCGCTTTTTTGTCATCAAGTTGGGTACCAAAGGCACTGACTGCGGCCATAATCCCTGTTGTATCTTGGCCTTGTGCTTTAAGTTTGCCTATTTCTTTAGACTTGGAATTGCGCTCACTTTGTAAATTTTCCGTATCAATTTGCAATTGCTTGCGGGATTCTTCCAAGCTGTTGAGCTTCACGACATCAAGCTTGAAACCTTTTTTGGCTAGTTTGCCAGCAACTTCTTGTAAGTTATTACGCAGCAATTTTTGGTCTAACATGTGGTATTCCTAGGGTAAAACGATATTAAGTGTTGGGTAAATAATAATTTCAAAACCAGCGACCAATGGACATGCCGACATAAGCGCCGACTAAGCCGGCCACAAGGTTGGCAACAATGTTGCCTAAGGCCATAGACCAATTGCCTTCTTCAATAAGGCGTATGCTATCCAATGAAAAGGTAGAAAAAGTGGTGAAGGCGCCAATTAAGCCAATGATTAAAAACGGTCGCCAAACTTCAGGCACTATGCCTTTTTCTACAATGAGGACATAAAACAGGCCTAAACATAATGAACCAATGGAATTGGCAACAAATATAGCCAAAGGAAAGCGTCCATTGTAGATAGTAGCTAACCACTGTTGTAGACCAAAACGGCTTAACGCTCCAATAGCACCGCCACAAGCGATAGCAACTAACTGGCCCACAATATGATTCTCCCCTGCTCTCTATGAGGCACTATTATAGCTTACATAAGCAGCTATTTATAACGCTGTTGATCACTATTTTGGTTCAGTTGTGTGAGTTTTTCTAACTTTTCACCGATTTTACCTTCAACGCCTCTATCACTGGGATGGTATAGAACATGATGAGCGAGGGCTTCTGGTAGGTAGTTTTCTCCAGCAGCAAAGGCCATGGGTTCTTGGTGTGCGTAGCGATAGTCGGCGCCATGGCCCATCGACTGGGCAAGGCTTGTGGGTGCGTTACGCAGATGATTGGGCACATCGTAGCTAGGTTCCTCTCGTGCCAGTTTCATGGCCGCTTTGAAGGCGGTGTCAACGGCATTGCTCTTAGCCGCACAGGCACAATAAACGGCGGCATGAGCAATAGCCCGGTTACCCTCTGCAGGCCCTACTCTTTCAAATACCTGCCATGCGTTCACCGCCACTTGCAGGGCCCTTGGATCGGCGTTACCAATGTCTTCTGAAGCAATGGCCAGAAGTCGCCTAGCGATGTAGAGTGGATCGCATCCTGCATCAATCATGCGGGCTAGCCAATACAAAGCGCCACTAGGATCAGAACCACGCACCGACTTATGAAAGGCCGAAATTTGGTCATAAAAAATATCACCGCCTTTATCAAAACGTTTAGGGCTGGTTTGCAGCACCTGTTCCAGCACGCTGTTATCAATCACCAAACGCTCATCTTGTATTTCTGCAAGATCAGTGGCAATTTCTAATAGATTGAGTAATCGCCGGGCATCACCATCTGCTGCTTGCAGTAAAAGTTTACGTTGAGGGTCTTGAATATCAATATTAAGTTTGCCAAGGCCACGATCTTCATCGGTTACCGCTTGCTGCAATAAAGACCCAAGTTCCGCTTCGGATAATGACTTCAATACATAAACCCTAGACCGGGACATTAACGAATTATTGAGTTCAAAAGCTGGATTTTCTGTGGTGGCCCCCACAAAAATAAAGGTACCGTCCTCAATGTAGGGTAAGAATGCGTCCTGTTGAGACTTATTAAATCGGTGCACCTCGTCGACAAATAACACACTGTCTCGACCGGACTGAGCACGCACTTGCTGTGCTTCCTGTACCGCAGCACGGATATCCTTAACGCCAGACATCACCGCTGACAAGGTCATAAAATGAGCGTCACTCACTTGACTCATGAGCCGCGCCAAGGTGGTCTTACCTACACCGGGTGGGCCCCATAAGATCATACTGTGAAGTAAACCCTGGGTTAACGCCCTACCTAGGCTTTTGCCTTCACCTAAAAGGTGTGACTGGCCTGCATATTGAGCCAGATTTTGTGGCCGCATACGATTAGCTAAGGGTTGGTAGCCCCCTGATTCTGGGGCAAACAGGTCATTTATCAAAGTTGGTCCATTTCTAATACATCGGCACCTTCGGGAATGATGAACTCGAATAGATGGTCTTCAATTTGAGGGTTAAGCACCATGTTGCTAAAAATAAGGCTGGTTTTCTGGTGCATAGTGTCCTCAAGCTGCATTTCAAGCAATTGGTTGTTTTTGAAGTTGAGCCTTAGGGTTTGGTACAGGCTTTCTGGGTCCTTGGGCTTAAGCTGATACAAGACTAAATTATCGTTACCACGTTGCATCACCACATCAAACTCAGCCTCTATGTCGGTGCTATTACCACTTAGCAACAATGCTGGAGTAGCGGTTGTACTAGGATCTAGTGCCTGAACAGTAACCTGCTCTAGGTCTTCATCATAAATCCACAGTTGCTTGCCGTTACTGACCAGTAATTGAGCAAATGGATCAGCCGTTTGCCACCAAAACTGGTTTGGCTGAGCCAATACCATATGCCCATGGGTTTCTTGTAATCTGCTACCACTGGCGTCCAATACATACTGAACAAAATCTGCTTCAATATTAGTTTGGCGGCCTAGTTGCTCACCTAAGGATTGGGCTGCGGTCTGAGCAAGGCTAAACCCTGCCAAAGTAACAGTGAATAGAAACATGATTAAACGCATAATAAATCCTTTGTAAAGGGTAACTAGTCCCGTGGTGGTGGCGGAGCAAGGACGTCTCGACTGCCATTATGGGCCGGAGCAGAAATAACGCCCGCAGCCTCCATTGCTTCAATCATTCGGGCCGCACGATTATAGCCTATCTTGAACTTGCGCTGGACGGAAGAGATAGAAGCTCTGCGAGTTTCGGTAATAAAGGCCACAGCTTCATCATATAAACGATCTTTGTCTTCCTCAAAAGCACCCTCTGAAGACGCTAAGCCAAAACCCGCCTCCTGATCATAATTGCCATCAACAATGGCTTCAATGAATTCAGGAGCGCCTCTTTGCTTCCAAGCTTCAACCACGCGATGAACCTCATCATCACTCACAAAGGCTCCATGAACACGTTCAGGCGTACTTTTTCCAGGGGGTAAATAAAGCATGTCACCATGACCCAAAAGGCTTTCTGCGCCGCCTTGGTCAAGTATAGTGCGTGAATCAATTTTAGAACTCACTTGAAACGCAATTCGTGTGGGCACGTTGGCTTTAATAAGACCGGTAATGACATCTACAGAGGGCCGTTGAGTTGCCAGTATCAGATGAATGCCGGCCGCTCTGGCCTTTTGAGCAATTCTAGCGATGAGCTCCTCTACTTTTTTACCGACTACCATAATCATGTCAGCAAATTCATCTACGACCACTACGATATAGGGCAGTGGCTCCAAATAAGGTCGGTGGTCCATGTTTTCACCATTGGCCTCATCGGGCACCCATATAGGGTCTAATATAGGCTCTCCAGTGGTAATCTTGGTATTGAAACCAGCAAGGTTTCGAACCCCTTGGGAGGCCATCAAACGATAACGCCGTTCCATTTCAGCTACGCACCAACGCAGGCCACCTGCGGCCTCCTTCATGTCTGTAATGACTGGAGCTAACAAGTGTGGGATACCGTCATAGATGGACAGTTCTAACATCTTTGGATCAACTAACAACATCCGCACTTGATCTGGTGTTGATTTGAGTAATATGCTCATGATCATTGCGTTAACACCCACAGACTTACCTGAACCCGTAGTGCCCGCCACGAGCAAATGGGGCATCTTAGCTAGGTCTACAACCACGGGTTTACCGGCAATGTCATTGCCTAAAGAGAGGGTTAAGGGGCTGTTGGAAGACAAATAAGGCTTACTGCCAATGACTTCGCTAAGCCGCACCATTTCCCGATGTTGGTTAGGTATTTCAATACCAATCACAGATTTGCCAGCAATGACTTCCACTACACGCACACTCATCACGGCCATTGAACGTGCCAAATCTTTCGAAAGGTTACTGATTTTGCTGACCTTAGTGCCAGGCGCAGGGCGTATTTCAATACGCGTAATGACGGGTCCTGGGTTAACTTCCACCACCTCTGCAATCACACCAAAATCCAGCAGCTTTGCTTCTAAAAGCTGGCTTAATTGAGTTAATTCTTCTGAGCTAATGGTCGGATTTAGGCTCACTGTGGGCGGATCAAGCAAGCTGACGGGTGGTAGGTTTTTGTGTTTGATCACTTTACTGTGTTGTTCGGCTTGTGAAGCACCCGTGTCCTGTTTATGAATTTCGGACAAAGGCACTATCTTAACTTCTTTAACGGTGGCTTTTGGCCAAGGTGTGACTTTAGGTTCGAGTCGAGCGCTTGCTAGCGGGGTATTTGCAGATGCAGGGGGGATGGCTCTGGTTGCTTTAGACTCTTTACGTTTAGAGGGTGGCGTGTCGAGAGCTGCTGATACGTCATCAACACTAAACTCACCCGTATGGGAGGTTAAACCAGTCGCTTCAGGGGCCTGCTTAATCGTTGTTTTTTGAGTCGATGAGGCCATATTTGAGGTCGATTGGCTGCCGGCTAAAGAGCCGCGCTTGGAGGGCCAAAGATTAACTAAATAGCGCCATGTATTAGCTAAAGGACGCACTAAAATAGAGGGTCGTGGTGCTTTAGAAGATGCCCTAGTGTAGGTATTTTGAGCAGCCTTTGCTTGACGTAATTGTTTGCCTTCTCCAAATAAACTTTGACACACATGTTGGAACCAATAAATGCTGTGGCGACCTATAGTTTCTGTGATTCTGCCCCAACGTAATTGCCAAAATTGACTAGTCGCCAGCATTAAGGTGGTAAGTACTAAAATATTGGTGCCCGTCATACCTAACGCCTGATGCAAAGGCAGCCCTAGGGTTACGCCTAATAAGCCACCACTAGTTTGCGGGTATGCTAAGTTGGTATTGGTCATGTGAATTGAAGCATAGACACACGCCGCTATGATCAAGGCACTAAAGCTAAGCATTTTAAACCAAACGCTATTATGTGGGTCTTGCTGCGCGTAACGGGATTGGCCAATAAAGCGTGTTACTTCGTATTGAATGATTAAGATGGGTATAAGGTAGGCGATTAGACCTAAGGCCCAAAAAAATAAATCAGCCAACACAGCACCAAAAGTACCCCCCGCATTGTTGATATTAGAGACATCAAAAGCCTGAGTAGATGTTGGGTCGCGTGCGTCAAAGGTGGCCAATACGACTAACAAATAAATGCTAAAGGCCACTAGTGCAAGGTGGAAGCCATGCCAGCTTAATCGTTGAATCCAGTTTGACCTGGCGGTGTTGATGCTGTTTGACGATGTCTGTGGTTGTTTTGAGGCCACTAATTTCTTCCTTGTCCAAGTGTCTAAATGCGCAACTTAGCCTATGATACGCAATCCTGATAATTGAACCAAGCTTAATAATTACCGAGTTAACGTGTGATAGAGTTACATTATAACAACTGAATATGAAAATAATTTCAATTGGCTCATTTTCAATGGGCCCTAGGCGTAATATACTCAATGTAATCTTAAGCCATGGCACTCTATTATGACGACAGCAACAGCCCATAAGACTGAACGCTCTAACCGTATATTGACCTTTTTATTAGGTTCTACCAGCTATGCAATTGACATTTCAAGTATCTTATCGATCACTGATGATTTCGGCAAGATTGAGTCATCTAAAAATCACCAACCCTCTTTTTTAGGTTATCTGTATTACCGTAACAAACCCGTCAATACCTTTGAGTGCTCCACCCTTTTAGGCCGAGATTCTAACCGTACTAATCTAGAAGCCACTATTGCCAGCTTAAATGAGGGTGAAGCGGCCCACGTTGCTTGGCTCAACGAACTAGAACAGAGCATTAATAACGATACGGTATTTAACCCTTCTGATAACTCAAGTTCCTGTGAGTTTGGCCATTGGCTTGAGCATAAGCAGAATGCGACCGATGAGGCGACTAAGGCCCTACTGGATCGTTTTGAAGAACCACACAAAGAATTTCATAAACATATAGATATGTTAGTAAAAGTGGCTAAAAAAGAAGGCAAGGAACCAGCTCTAGAGCAACTTTCGGTCGCTAAGAGAGGCCGTATCAGTGAGTTAATTCGCTTATTTAGCTACACTAAATCTCAGCTAAAGCTAGCGGTTCATCCCGTGGTTCTTTACATCACACGGGATGGTGTTACGCCTTGGTTTGCTTTGGTATTAGATAGCATGGATGACATCATTTCTTACGAAGATCATCAGTTTACGCAAATGCGTGAACCTGATAATTTATCGACAGAGGCTCACCCCGATCCTGTGTATGGATATGTTCACAACTCAGAAACCGACGAAAAAGATAGCCTTTTGCTATCAGCTGCTCGGCTCGCTTATTTAATAGAGCATTAATCACCTAGTGAGCTGTTAACTCATGCCTGTTTATCAGTTAGATAATGATCATTACTGGTTTCCACCTGTGTCTGAAGCCCTTGATGATCCTCAAGGGTTACTCGCTGTAGGTGGCGATTTGTCAGTGCCTAGGTTATTGCTGGCTTACCAATCTGGTATTTTTCCTTGGTTTTCCGATCAAGATCCTATTCTTTGGTGGGCCCCAAGCCCCCGCATGGTGGTTGCGCCAAGCCAAGTTCATGTGTCTAGGAGCATGGCTAAGTTTATCCGTAAGACTTCACTTACAGTCACTTTTGATCATGCTTTTGAGCGTGTGGTGAATGCCTGTGGCACTATCCCACGCAGAGATCAGGAAGAGGCAGAGAGTTGGATTACCGAGGAAATGAAACAAGCTTATACTCAACTTTATCGCGGGGGTTACGCCCATAGTGTTGAAGTATGGGAAGCTGGTGAGCTGATGGGTGGCTTATATGGGGTGGCGTTAGGGCGTTTGTTCTTTGGTGAATCGATGTTCAGTCGAACGGACAATGCGTCTAAAATGGCCTTTATTGAGCTTGCTAAGCAGCTTTCAAGGTGGGGTTTCATTTTAATAGACTGCCAAATGTTTACTTCACACTTGGCCAGTCTTGGCGCTCAAGAAATAACAATGCCAGCGTTTGAAAGTCACCTAGATCATAATTTATCTTATGGTATAGATAGTAGGTGGGGCCTGGTGGTAAAGTAATGTTAAACCGACTTGTCTAAACTTAATAAAATGGTGGTTTTTCATCTCTTCATCAATAGATATTAATACCTTGGTATTTTACCCAACACCAGAACATGACTGCAGTTATCTGGAGGATCGGCAAGCTAAGTCGATCTTTTTGAGCCCAGACCAACCGCTGGATGAGTCAACCTATATGCAACTCACAGACTTGGGATTCAGGCGCAGTGGTGAACACATATACCGCCCTTGGTGCGAAGGTTGCAGTGAATGTAAGTCAGTACGTGTGCCCCTTAATCACTTTAAGGTGAGTAAAAGCCAGAAACGCGTACTTAAGCGCAATCAAGATCTTGAAGTTAGCTTTGAGATGCCCTCTTCATCAGATGAGGTCTATCACTTATACGCCGACTATATTAATCAACGCCATAGCGATGGTGATATGTATCCCCCGTCTCTTGAGCAGTTTGAAAGCTTTCTATGCCAAGGGCCCGCGGCGAGTAATACTCGATTTATCTGTTTTAGATTAGAGCAAAAGCTGTTGGCGGTTGCTGTGGTGGATATGCTACCAAAAGGCTTGTCCGCTATTTACACCTTCTTTGATCCAGCTTATGACGTAAGAAGCCTAGGGCGCCTTGCCGTGTTGTGGCAGATTCGCTGGGCTCAATCTCAAGCAATGGATTTTGTATACCTAGGTTATTGGATAAAAGCATGTCAAAAAATGGCTTACAAAGCCGAATACCGGCCTTTACAAGTGTTTGAAGATTTAGTTTGGCAGCCATTAAAACTGACCTAGGCTTATGTGGGTGTTTTACTCGCTTTTTGCACATCATTGCTGCATAATATTGCGCACTGTAAATACCATAAATTTTTTTAATAAACCTTGAGGCTTTAATGGCTAAAGAAGACCAGATTGAAATGGAAGGTACCATTATAGATACCTTACCTAACACCATGTTCCGTGTAGAATTAGAAAACGGCCACGTGGTCATTGCCCATATCTCCGGAAAAATGCGCAAGCACTATATTCGTATTTTGACTGGGGACAAGGTTAAAGTAGAATTAACACCATACGATCTGACCAAAGGTCGGATTACCTACCGCGCACGTTAATCTAGCTGTAAAAGCAATGCGGACATAAAAAAGAGCACCCTAGGGTGCTCTTTTTGGTTTAAGCTGGATCAAGCAGCTTAACTGAGCGTTTGCTAGGTTTGCTGGTCAGGGTAATCTTATCGTTTTTAAGACTCACCAAAAGCTTACCACCGGCCACTGCAAGATCGCCAAACAATAGCATCTCCGCCATGGGCTTTTTCAGCTCTTGCTGAATCAGACGAGCCATCGGTCTGGCGCCCATTTCTGGGTCATAACCTTTCTTACCCAACCATTCCCGAGCTTCTTCACTTACCTGAAGGTGTACTTTTTTATCTTCCAGCTGTACTTGCAGCTCCACCAAAAACTTATCAACAACACCTAAAATAACGTCTTCTGACAACACATTAAATTGAATAATGTCATCAAGGCGATTACGGAACTCAGGGCTAAATAAACGCTTTATAGCGCCCATACCATCGGAACTATGATCTTGCTTAGTGAAACCAATGGAACTGCGGCTCATTTGCTCCGCTCCAGCGTTCGTTGTCATGACTAAAATAACATTACGGAAGTCAGTTTTACGGCCGTTGTTATCCGTTAAGGTGCCATTATCCATCACCTGAAGTAGAATATTAAACACTTCAGGGTGGGCTTTTTCTACCTCATCTAGTAACAATACGCAGTGAGGGGTTTTGGTAATTGCTTCAGTAAGCAAACCCCCTTGATCAAATCCGACGTAACCTGGTGGCGCACCAATTAACCGAGATACGGTGTGGCGCTCCATGTATTCCGACATATCAAAACGCACTAGCTCAATACCCATGACACGAGCTAGCTGCTGAGTGACTTCAGTTTTACCCACACCAGTAGGGCCGGAAAACAAAAAGCTACCCACCGGCTTATGCGGTGCATTAAGCCCTGCCCTTGCTAATTTAATGGCGTTAGCCAAGGTATCGATGGCGGTATCTTGTCCAAACACCACTCGTTTGAGGTTCTGTTCAAGAGAATGAAGCTGGTCACGGTCGGTGACTGATATACTTTTTGGTGGAATACGCGCTATGTTAGCCACAACAGCCTCAATTTCCGCAACATCGATGAACGACTTACGCTCGGCAATGGGAAACAGCTGCTGGAAGGCGCCTGCCTCGTCAATCACGTCGATGGCTTTGTCGGGCATCTTTTTATCTGTAATGTAGCGGTCAGCTAGTTCCGCGGCCGCATCAATGGCCGCCGACGTATATTCGAGTTGATGATGACTTTCATAACGCGAAATAAGGCCACGTAAAATAGCTTGTGTATCGACAATGTTAGGTTCTTCTACATCAATTTTCTGGAAACGGCGTGCCAAAGCGTGATCTTTTTCAAAAATACCACGAAATTCCGTAAAGGTGGTCGAACCAATACAGCGTAATTTACCTGAACTAAGCACCGGCTTTAATAAGTTGGAAGCATCCATCGAGCCACCTGATGCTGCTCCAGCTCCAATAATGGTATGGATTTCATCAATGAAAAGAATGGCATTGGGTGTTTTTTCAATATCAGCTAACAAACCTTTTAAACGTTTTTCAAAATCACCACGGTACTTGGTACCAGCCAGTAATGACCCCATATCTAAAGAGTAAACCTGCGACGAAGCGATCACTTGAGGCACGTTGCCTTGTTCAATTTGATAGGCTAAGCCTTCGGCAATGGCCGTCTTACCCACTCCCGCATCGCCAACTAGCAGAGGGTTATTTTTTCGCCGACGAGATAAAACCTGTACTAGTCGCTCTAACTCCTTGCCACGCCCAATCAGTGGATCAATATTGCCATTACGCGCTTCAGCGTTTAAATCCGTCGTGTACTTGACTAAATAGCTGGCGTCTTCTCCTTCGCCATCAACGGTCTTTTCAGAACCATCCATTTCGGTTTTGCTGACACCATGGGATAAATAATTAACAATATCCACTCTCTCAACGTCTAACAAATCAAGTAAATAGACTGACTGGCTTTCGGTTTCGCTAAAAATAGCGACCAATACATTGGCACCTGTGACCTCTCCTTTACCAGAAGATTGCACGTGGAATACTGCACGTTGCAATACCCGTTGAAAACCAAGGGTCGGCTGTACTTCATATTCACCATGAGATTCAGGCACCACGGGGGTGGTGTCATTGATAAATTTTTCCAGGGGTAGGCGCAAGTCATCTAGGGTTACACCGCAAACTTGCAGTACTTCTGCACTAGACGGGTTAGTAATTAATGACAGAAGTAAATGTTCTACCGTCATGAACTCATGGCGGTTCCAGCTGGCATGCTTATAGGCTTCACTTAAGCTTCGTTCTAAATCGTTGTCTAACATTGTCTCGTTCCTCTAAGAAGCAGATTCAACTTCGCATAGTAATGGGTGTTTGTGTTGACGTGAGTATTGATTGACCTGCATGGCTTTAGTTTCAGCCACATCTTTTGTATAGGTGCCACAGACACCTTTGCCTTGGGTATGAACAGCTAGCATAATTTGCGTCGCTTGTTCTTCGTTATGGTTAAAGAAACGCGCCAAAATATCAATTACAAACTCCATCGGTGTGTAGTCGTCATTCAACAACACCGCCTTATATAAGGATGGCTGAGCAATTTTAGGCACAGTTTGATCGATAACCTGTAAATCATGGTTGTCATCGGGCGTAGGTTGGCCATCCTCACTCATCAGCGAAGGCATCGAGCTTGGATGACCAGAATTGTAGTCGTGGTGATTATGAAAAATGGGCATTAGGTTACTCTAAATTTAAATATTGTTTTCATCATAACGTTACTATTGGGCCTATGTCTGCATTTTTCCAGAGCAGAATGGAAAACTGCTGCTAATATTATTAAACAGTCATCAGAAGAGCTGTTGATTTAGTATTACAGAGCCTTCTTTTTAGTTTTTAAAATGCAGAGGATTAATGGCATGCAAGCAGGCAAAGTAAAATGGTTCAACAATGCAAAGGGCTATGGCTTTATTGTTTCAAACGAAGATGTAGATAAGGATTTATTTGCCCATTATTCTGCTATTCAAAGTGAAGGTTACCGCAGTTTAAAGGCAGGCCAAGACGTTGATTTTGAACTTACCGATGGCCCCAAAGGGCCACAAGCGGTGAATATTGTAATAAAACTCAACATCGAGCAAGCTGAGTAATTTCACCTCATGTAATTCCACGTCATTTAATGAAACAAAAAAAACCAGCTTACGCTGGTTTTTTTGCTTTAACTCAGGCTCGAGCTACATGTTAGCAATAATGGCGTCACCAAACTCAGAACAAGACAATAAGATCGCATCATCCATTTGGCGCTCAAAATCGTAGGTTACGGTTTTGGCGTTAATGGCGCCTTCGGTCCCAGACACAATCAAGTCGGCCGCTTCGAGCCAGCCCAAATGGCGCAGCATCATTTCAGCAGACAAAATGATGGAGCCTGGGTTGACTTTATCTTGACCTGCGTATTTAGGCGCGGTGCCATGAGTGGCTTCAAAGATGGCAATATCATCACTAAGGTTAGCCCCTGGTGCAATACCAATACCACCCACTTCTGCCGCAAGGGCATCAGAGAGGTAATCACCATTTAGGTTTAAGGTGGCGATCACGTCATATTCTTCAGGACGTAAAAGGATTTGCTGCAACATGGCGTCAGCAATCACGTCTTTGATGATTATTTTTTTACCGCTATTAGGGTTGATCATTTCACACCACGGACCCGCGTCTATTAGTGTTGCACCAAATTCTTGCTGGGCAATTTCATAGCCCCATTCTTTAAAGGCACCTTCGGTAAACTTCATGATGTTGCCCTTGTGCACCAAGGTCAATGAATCACGGTCGTTATCAATAGTGTATTGTATGGCTTTGCGAACCAAGCGTTTAGTGCCCTCTTCCGAGACGGGTTTAATACCAATACCACACATTTGATCAAAACGGATTTTGGTAACGCCCATTTCTTCTTTGAGAAACTTAATGACCTTGTCAGCTTCAGGAGAACCTGCCTGCCATTCAACACCCGCGTAGATATCCTCTGAATTTTCGCGGAAGATAACCATGTCTACGTTTTCAGGCTTTAACACAGGGCTTGGAACGCCCGTAAACCAGCGCACAGGTCGTTGACATACATACAGGTCTAATTCTTGACGAAGGGCCACATTTAAAGAGCGAATACCGCCGCCTACGGGTGTCGTTAATGGGCCCTTGATGCCCACTTTAAATTCTCTAAAAGCAGCTAATGTTTCTTCTGGCATCCACGTATCAGCATCATAGGTTACAGTTGCCTTTTCGCCAGCGTATACTTCCATCCAATGAATCTTTTTAGTGCCGTTAAAGGCTTTCTCGATAGCGGCGTCTACCACTTTAAGCATCACTGGTGAAACGTCAAAACCAATGCCATCGCCTTCAATATAAGGGATAATGGGATCGTTCGGCACGTTGAGAGAAAGGTCGGCGTTAACGGTGATCTTAGAGCCTTGCTCTGGGACGGTGATTTTTTCGTATGTCATAGGTTCTCCGGATGCTTAAAAATAATCCTAAGCTTAGTTAAACGGTTTCAAAGATTCGTTTTTGTAGTAACGATATATTATAGCTCGAATGCCCCTGCAGGCCCAAGGAATCATGTAGTTAATTTACAAAATTCTAACCATTCACAGAACCAATAAGGAACTCATTGCGTGTCTAATATCCTTGTTTTTAACAAGCCTTTTCAGGTATTAAGCCAGTTCAACGACGACCAAGGCCGGGCTACCTTAGCCACTTACATTAACATGCCTAAGTTTTATGCTGCGGGACGACTAGACTATGATTCAGAAGGCTTAATGGTGTTGACCGACGATGGAAAATTACAGCAACAGATTGCACACCCTAAACATAAACTCGAAAAAACCTATTGGGTACAAGTAGAAGGTCAAGTAACGGAAGATCAGTTAAAGCAATTACGCGCAGGCCCTACACTCAAAGATGGGCCAACAAAGCCCGCTAAAGTGAGACTTCTGGGTGCGCAAACTAAAAACCTATGGCCCAGAGTTCCACCTATTAGGGAACGAGCAGCGATACCCACTCAGTGGTTAGAAATCCGCATTAGTGAAGGCCGCAACCGACAAGTGAGGCGTATGACAGCCGCAGTCAACTTACCTACTTTGCGGCTCGTGCGCATCGCTATTGGGGAGTGGCGATTAAAAGGACTCGATGTCGGTGCCTGGCGTTTGGAGCAAATAGAGCAAGAAAAATTTAACTAATCTTGCTTACCAGCGCTTATCGGCTTGCTGGTCAGACGCTTTAACGTCAACCCAGCGCTTACCCTGCTGGGTAACTTCTGCTTTCCAAAAGGGGGCATCTTGTTTTAAGTAATCCATGACAAATTCACAGGCATCAAACGCATCACTGCGGTGGCGTGATACCACGCCTACTAAAACAATTTGTTCATGGCGCAATAATTTACCCACCCTATGCACTAAATGTATCCCTTCTAAAGCCCATCGTTGATGGGCTTTATCGACTATTTGCTGTAAACAGGCCTCGGTCATACCGGGGTAGTGTTCAAGTTCCATGGCCTCTACCTTGGCATCGTCTAAATCGCGCACTAAACCAATAAATAATACCGCTGCACCAGTGCTAGCTGGGTTTATTTGCAGCAACGTTTGGTAATGCTGGCTGATATCAAAATCTGCTGTTTGCACAACAATGAGGTCATTGGTTTTCATGCAGTTAAAAATCCTTGGAATATACCCATAAGCCTAGGCGTGGCGGCTTGGTTCGGTTAAAATTAAGCCTGCTATATTTTCTGTTGAATGCTTGAATTAAAACTATGAGTGAATCCACCTCTACACGCGTTATTGTCGGCATGTCCGGCGGCGTTGACTCGTCTGTTTCAGCCTTGCTGCTAATGCAACAAGGATACCACGTCGAAGGCCTGTTCATGAAGAACTGGGACGAAGATGATGGCACTGAATATTGCACAGCCAAGCAAGACTTAATAGATGCTCAAGCAGTCTGCGACATCCTAGGTATTCACTTACATGCAGCAAACTTTGCCGCAGAATATTGGGACCATGTGTTTGAACACTTTTTAGCTGAATATAAAGCCGGTCGTACGCCTAATCCAGATGTTTTATGTAACCGAGAAATTAAATTCAAAGCCTTTTTAGACTACGCCAAAACCCTTGGTGCAGATTATATTGCTACGGGGCACTATGTGCAGCGTCAAGGCGAGGGCCTTGACTGTCAATTACTTAAGGGCCTTGATGGCAATAAAGATCAAAGTTATTTTTTACATGCCGTAGGCGCCACAGAAGTGAGTCAAACCTTGTTTCCGATTGGGGCCATGGAAAAACCAGAAGTGCGTTCTATTGCCGAAGCTCATGGTTTGGCTAACCATGCCAAAAAGGACAGCACTGGTATTTGCTTTATTGGCGAACGTCGATTTAAAGATTTTTTACAACAATATTTGCCAGCTCAACCAGGCAAAATTGAAACAGTGGATGGTGATGTGATTGGTGATCATCAAGGCCTGATGTATCACACCATAGGCCAACGCCAAGGTTTAGGCATTGGTGGTTTAGCTAATTATAATGAATCGGCTTGGTACGTAGTCGATAAAGATTTAGATCGTAATCGTTTAATCGTCACCCAAGGCAAAAACCACCCACGCCTATTTAAAGCCTCGCTTACTTGTCAGCAGATGATGTGGGTGGATGGGTTAGGCCCAGACCTAAGCCAAGGCAAGGCAGTGCAATTGATGGCCAAAATTCGTTATCGCCAAACCGATCAGACGTGTACCCTAAGCGCCGTATCCAATGGGAAACTAGAAGTGGCATTTGTAGAACCACAAAGAGCCATCACACCAGGACAATCCATCGTATTCTATAACGGTGATGTATGTCTTGGAGGAGCCGTCATTGATTAGTAACCTCACAACCAACCAAGAACGTGTCTTGGCTTTAGCTGCGGTGGTTCAAGCCGCTGCACTAGTGCATCAAGTGGCCAACACTGGGCAAGCTGATGAAAAGGCCAGCCGCTGCAGCCTTGCCTCTCTCTTTGTTACTAACCCTGAGAGTACGGAAGATGTTTTCGGTGGCCCTCATGCCATTAGTAATTTACGCTTAGGTCTAGTCACCCTAAAATCTATTTTAGCCCAAGGCCAAAGTACAGGTGCTAGTGATATTACCCGCTACCTGATAGGTTTAGCTCACTTGCAAGGTAAACTCATCAAGCACCCAGACATGCTCAATGACATTAGTAAACAGTTAAGCCATAGCCAAAGACAGGTAGATTTGTATGAACTGACTCACGCCAATGTGTTTGCCAGTGTGGCTGAAACTTACTCTTCTACCTTAAGCAGTTTTCGTTTTCGCATTCAAGTAACGGGGAATCCAACTTATCTCCAGCAACCTATGAACACTAATCGTGTTCGCAGTTACCTATTGGCGGGTATTCGTGCCACCACACTATGGCGTCAAGTAGGTGGTCGGAAGTGGCATTTAGTCTTGTTTAAAAATACCTTACAGCGCGAGTTAGATGCGCTGCTTAACCAACTTAGTCATTAACCAAAACCAAACCTAGGACTCCGTTATGGATTTATCGTCAATTTCAGCCCTTTCTCCAGTAGATGGCCGGTATGGCAGCAAGACTGCCGCACTGCGCCCCTATTTTAGTGAATTTGGTCTTATATATAACCGAGTTCTGGTTGAAGTGCGCTGGTTGCAGCGCCTTGCTGATCACCCACAGATCAGCGAAGTTGCGCCTTTAAGCGATGCGGCTAATGCCCTACTTGAACGCTTAGTTAACCAATTTGATGAAGCTGCAGCCCAGCGTGTTAAAGACATCGAAAGCACCACTAACCACGACGTTAAAGCGGTCGAGTATTACATTAAAGAACAGTTCAAAGACAATGCCGAACTGCAAGCCATCAATGAATACGTGCATTTTGCCTGTACTTCAGAAGACATTAATAATTTGGCCCATGGATTAATGCTTAAACAAGGCCTTGAGCAGGTGATGTTGCCTGAAATGTTGGGTGTCTTAACCCAGATAAAGCACCTCGCCCATGACCATCAGAGCCAGCCTATGCTGTCTCGTACTCACGGCCAAACAGCGTCACCCTCTACCATGGGTAAAGAGATGGCCAACGTAGCTGCGCGACTTCAACGGCAGATCAAACAGATTAAACAAGTGGAGTTTTTGGGTAAGATTAATGGTGCTGTTGGCAACTATAATGCCCATTATACGGCTTATCCAGAAATTGATTGGCAGGCCAACGCCCAAATCTTTGTGGAAAGCTTAGGCTTAACCTGGAACCCCTACACCACCCAAATTGAACCACACGACTATATAGCTGAGTTATTTGATGCCATTGCGCGCTTTAATACCATTTTATTAGACTTTGACCGCGATATTTGGGGCTATATTTCCCTTGGCTTCTTTAAGCAAAAAACCATCGCTGGGGAAATTGGCTCATCCACCATGCCCCATAAGGTGAACCCTATTGATTTTGAAAACTCAGAGGGCAATTTAGGCATTGCTAATGCCCTGTTACAGCACTTGGCCAGTAAATTACCGATCTCTCGTTGGCAGCGTGACCTCACAGATTCAACCGTATTACGTAACTTAGGAGTCGGCCTAGCACACAGCTTGATCGCCTATCAGTCGACCCTAAAAGGCATTAGTAAGTTACAACTTAATGCTCCACGTTTAGATGCTGATCTTGATAACGCTTGGGAAGTCCTCGCTGAACCTATTCAAACCGTAATGCGTCGTTATGCCATTGAAGAGCCCTACGAGAAATTAAAAGCCCTCACTCGAGGCAAAACCATTAACGCCCAAATTATGGCTGAGTTTATAGACTCCCTAGATTTGCCTCAATCCGTCAAAGACGAGCTTAAAACATTAACCCCAGCTAACTATATTGGTAACGCTGTAGCCCAAGCAGCAGCGATCTAACTAATGAGTGATATAGCCCATGTTAACGCGCCTACTCTGGCGCCACTGAGCCATTTAGGTGACCTTAGTGTCGCTCAATTCATTACTGACTACTGGCAAAAAAAGCCCGTGTGTATTCGTAATGGTATTGCATTCAAAGAGGCGCTGATTGCCGTGGATGAGCTCGCTGGATTAGCTCTGGAACCTGAGGTTGAGTCGCGTTTGATCGAAAATAAAGGCGCCCTAAAAGATTGGCAAGTGACTCATGGGCCTCTGACTGAAGACGACTTTAATAAAGAACGCGATTTCCCTTGGACGCTTCTGGTTCAGGGGGTTGATTGCTTCGTGCCTCAAATACATGATTTTTTGGCCAAGTTTAGATTTCTACCCAGTTGGCGTTTAGATGATGTCATGATTAGTTATGCCACTAAAGGGGCTGGTGTTGGTGCCCATTATGACCGTTATGATGTATTTTTGATTCAAGCTGAAGGACAACGTCAGTGGCAAGTAGGTCAAACTTGCAGTGAGAACTCTGCCTTGATGGCCCATGATCAGCTGTGTTTATTACAAGATTTTGAGTTATGCGAAGAATTTATTCTTAACCCAGGTGATCTACTCTATATTCCGCCCCTTTGGGCGCATAAAGGCGTCGCTATTTCCGATGCATGTGTCACCTATTCCGTCGGCTTTCGTTCTCCCTCTCACGGTGACGTGCTGGCCAGCTTTGCCGATGAGCGTAGTGCGGACATTAGCGCCGATCTACGCCTAAAGGATCAAGGGTTTACGCCTAACAGTGGCGAAATAAGTGCTGCGGATATCAGCGCATTGATGCAGTTGATGCAAGCTCAGATTACCCCAGAAAATGTAGCTCAGTGGTTTGGTAAACACAGTACCGAAGCTAAATACCCCGCCTTGGATATGTCAGAAGAAGCCATGGATCAGGCAGAGCTAGAAGGCATTATCAACGATGCTTATGGGGTGTTGAGAGTGTCTGAGGGCGTGCGTCTGGCCTATACATGGCAAGGCGACGGCGGGTTAACACTTTTTGTGCAAGGTGAGGCGTTACCTTGCCCTCCAGATGCCACTGCTTTTATTGAAGCCATCGCCAACCATTGGGTGTTAGAGGTAGATGACATGGCGCATCTTTTAGCACACGACGCCGCAAAGGCTATGCTGTTGATCCTACACAACCAAGGTTACCTCTACTTTGCTGACGAATAGTCTGACCATAGGGGGTCGTATTAGCCCTCTATGATGGGTCTAGCAGCAAGCGGTGGGGGGCCACTAAAACACCATTATTGTCGGCATAAATAAAGTGCCCCGGAATAAAGGTAACGCCACCAAAGTGGAGATTTTGGTTAATCTCACCTAAGCCACGTTTTTCGGTCTTCATGGGGTGCACACCGAGTGCTTGTACCCCAAGTTTAATGTTACTAATGGCATTAACATCGCGGATACAGCCATAAATCACCACCCCCTCCCAACCGTTGGCAAGCGCTTTGTCTGCTAACATATCACCCAATAACGCTCTTCTTAGGGAACCATTGCCATCAACTACCAACACTTTTCCAGTCCCATCTTGGCCCGCAAGTTCCCTTACTTTAGAGTTATCTTCAAAGCATTTAAGGGTCACAATTTCACCACTAAAACGCTCTTTAGCGCCAAAATTAGTCAATATAGGCTCCACAACCTGCACTAGGTCTTCAAAGCGATCGCATAGTTCGGGTAATAAATCTTGCATACAATGGGGCATCCTTAAGCATTAATGAAATCGATGACATCAATGTAAAAGCTAATTTGAATCTCAGTTTAACCAAATTGAGGCAGGTAATCATCCTCAAGGCGGTAACTTTTATTGCCGCCAGTGATAGGGCATTGGAAAGACAGGTAAGTAGATACTAGGCACAAATCGACACTTAAGTCATGCATGCCTGAACCATACAAGCGATCCCCAACAATAGGGAAACCCACACTATTAAGGTGTTGACGAATTTGATGCTTGCGGCCTGTTTCAATCTCCACCTTAACTAAGGATTGCTTAGTTATTGGGTTGTAAGTCAATAAATTAGCCATACTGATGGCTGGGCTATCATCTACAGGGGTCTCTATTAACAACTGGTCAGGGAACAAACCCGCAACCAAAGCAGTGTATTGCTTGGTAATTAAGCGCTTAGCAAATAAGCCACTCAGAGCCGCTGCCGAACTTTTGGTATGAGCCACCAACATCAGCCCCTGCGCAGCACGATCTAACCGATTGACAATGAAAGCGGGCTTTTGAGGCTGGTGGTGTTGTTCTACCCAACGGTTAATGGTGCAGTGATCACCCCACTTCGATCCCTGACTTAACATGCCGCAGGGCTTATACCAAACACTATAGGCAGATTCATCAGCGATCAAAATGGCAGCTGCAACCTGTTGAACCAAAACCTTAGCATCATAATATAGATGCAACTGTTGGCCCACTTTAAGGGTTTTGTCTGCACGCCGAAGGCGTTTGTGGCCCTTGTCAGCCTCGCTCACCCACACGGCACCCTTTTTCATGGCCTGCTTTATTTGCTGTTTAGACAAGCCACTGCACTGTTTTAATAACTCAGAGGCAGCTATTGATGTGTCTGACACATCAACATGGAACTCAGGCATCTGGCACCCTAATGCGACCTTCCATCAGCACTCGCGCGCTGCGGCTCATCATCACCTTGGTGGCCTGCCATTGGCCCTGGTCTTGATGAGCTTCAGCTCCCACAGTTAAGGTGCCTGATGGGTGGCCAAAAGTAACTTGTGCCAACTTTTGTCCACCTGCGGCGATATTAACTAAGGTGTTGGGTATGGCGGCCGCTGTACCAATGGCGACTGCTGCGGTACCCATCATAGCGTGGTGTAATTGGCCCATAGACATGGCCCTCACCAATAAATTGATCTTCTCAGCGCTAACAAAACTGCCACTAGATGAAGTATAACTCTTGGCGGGCGCTACAAAGGCTATTTTGGGGGTATGTTGGCGGGTTTTCGCCTCATCTATGTGCTTAAACAAGCCCATACGCACGCCGCCATAGGCGCGAATAGTTTCGAGTTTTGTTAACGCCATTGGGTCAGTATTAATGTCAGTTTGTAATTCTGTGCCACTATAACCTAATGCTTCTGCTGTTAAGAAAATAGTAGGAATACCCGCATTAATCATGGTCACCTCAAAGTTTCCCACATTGGGCACGAGTAGTTGATCGACCAAATTCCCCGTGGGAAACATCGCTGCATCGGCAGCTGAAGGATTGATAAATTCTAGCTTAATTTCAGCCGCAGGAAAGGTGACCCCATCCAATTGAAAGTCCCCAGTTTCTTGTACTTGCCCATTGACCATAGGAATATAAGCGATGATGGTTTTTTGAATGTTGCTTTGCCAAATTCTAACCACTGCCATACCATCGTCTGGAATACGATTCGCATCAACCAGACCAGAACTAATAGCAAAGCCCCCTACTGCCGATGATAGATTACCGCAGTTGCCACTCCAGTCGATAAACGCTTTATCAACAGAGACTTGACCAAACAAGTAATCGACGTCATGGTCTGGTTGGGTGCATGGACTCAAGATCACCACTTTACTGGTGCTCGATGTAGCTCCCCCCATGCCGTCAATCTGCTTGCCGTAGATGTCTGGGCTACCAATGACTCGCATTAACAAGGCATCCCTCGCAGCCCCTGGCACCTGAACTGCGGCGGGTAAATCCAGTAGGTTAAAAAATACGCCTTTACTGGTGCCACCACGCATATAGGTCGCAGGAATTCTTATTTGTGCTTGAGAGCTCATATTAAGTCCTAACTAGTGGTTGTCGATTCAAGAAAATCTTGGGCAAAGCGCTGTAATACACCCCCTGCTGCATAAACCCCCACTTCTTCGGCTGTATCCAGGCGACAAGTCACTGTAATCCTTTGACTAGTGCCATGGGTGCGATTAACCAATAGGGTTAGATCGCAACCTTGACTAGGGTCACCGATGACATCAAAGGTTTCGGTACCATCTAATTGATGACTGGTACGGGTCTCTCCAGCTTTAAATTCAAGGGGTAAAACGCCCATGCCTACAAGATTGGTGCGGTGGATGCGCTCAAAGCCCTCAGCTACGATGGCTTCCACACCGGCTAAGCGCACACCCTTAGCCGCCCAATCTCTAGACGAACCTTGACCATAATCTGCACCAGCAATAATAATTAACGGCTGTGCTCTTTGCATATAGGTTTCAATGGCTTCCCACATACGCAACCTTTGACCTTCTGGTTCTAATCTTGCAATGGAGCCTTGCTCAATATGACCCGCTTCATCAGTACACATTTCATTAAGCAATTTAGGGTTAGCAAAGGTGGCTCTTTGGGCCGTTAAATGGTCGCCTCGATGGGTCGCATAGGAATTGAAATCTTCTTCAGGCAGCCCCATTTTAGTCAAATACTCACCTGCAGCACTGTTAGCAAGAATAGCATTAGAGGGTGACAAGTGATCGGTGGTGATGTTATCGCCTAATATAGCCAAAGGGCGCATGCCTTTTAGGCTGCGCTCACCTGCCAACGCCCCTTCCCAATAGGGTGGACGACGAATGTAGGTGGTGTTGGGTCGCCAGTCATATAAAGGACTGGTGGCTTTCTCAACCTTTCCAAGGTCAAACATAGGAATGTAAATCTGTTTAAACTGCTCAGGTTTGACGCAGGTAGCAACGATCGCGTTAATTTCTTCATCTTCAGGCCAAATATCCTTCAGGCGAATGTCATTACCCAGTTGATCTTGGCCTAAAACATCTTGTTCTATGTCAAAGCGTATGGAGCCTGCAATCGCATAGGCCGCCACCAAGGGCGGTGATGCCAAAAAGGCTTGTTTAGCATAAGGATGAATACGACCGTCAAAGTTACGGTTGCCGGATAATACCGCCGTAGAATAAAGGTCACGATCGATCACTTGTTGCTGAATTTCTGGGTCTAAAGCACCGCTCATACCGTTGCATGTGGTGCAAGCATAACCCACGATGCCAAAACCGAGCTGTTCCATCTCCGTTAAAAGCCCAGCTTCCTCTAAGTAAAGTTTGGCTACTTTAGAACCGGGGGCAAATGAAGACTTAACCCAGGGCTTACGTTTTAAACCTAAACGGTTGGCGTTACGGGCCAGTAGGCCGGCAGCAATAACATTACGCGGATTACTGGTGTTGGTACAACTGGTAATGGCTGCAATAATGACCGCGCCATCGGGCATCAGACCATCGGCCTCATTATCGTTATAGGCTTTGGCAATGCCCCTGTCGGCTAAGGCCGAGGTCGGTAAACGCAGGTGTGGGCTAGAGGGTCCCGCCATGTTGCGGCCCACACTTGATAGATCGAAGGTCAAGACCCGATCATATTCGGCCGTGACCATGTCATCAGCCCACAAGCCGTTAGTCTTAGCATAGGTTTCAACTAACGCCACCTGATCGGGTTCGCGGCCCGTTAGATTAAGGTAGTCTATGGTTTGTTGATCAATATAAAATAAGCCTGCAGAGGCACCAAATTCCGGGGTCATGTTGGAAATAGTGGCACGGTCACCAATGGTTAGGCTGCTAGCTCCCTCGCCAAAAAACTCAAGATAAGAGGAGACCACCCGCTGGGCACGCAAAAACTCAGCCAGGGCCAACACCATATCAGTGGCGGTGATGCCAGCCTGCTGTTTGCCAGTGAGTTGCACCCCAATAATATCGGGTAAGCGCATCATCGACGCTCGACCAAGCATCACGTTTTCTGCTTCCAACCCCCCCACTCCAATAGCAATAACTCCTAACGCATCGATATGAGGGGTATGGCTATCGGTTCCCACACAGGTATCTGGAAAAGCCAGTCCATCACGGTTTTGAATCACTGGAGACATTTTTTCTAAATTAATTTGATGCATGATACCGTTACCCGCAGGGATCACATCTACGTTTTCAAAGGCCGTTTTAGTCCATTCAATAAAATGGAACCTGTCATCGTTGCGACGGTCTTCAATGACTCTGTTTTTGGCAAAGGCGTCAGCATCAAACCCGGCATGCTCTACGGCCAAAGAATGGTCAACGATTAATTGTGTCGGCACAACAGGGTTCACCTTAGAAGGATCACCCCCTTGGTCAGCAATCGCATCCCTTAAACCGGCTAAATCGACTAATGCCGTTTGACCCAAAATATCATGACACACAACCCGTGCTGGGTACCAAGGAAAGTCTAGGTCCTGTTTACGCTCAATTAATTGGTTGAGGTAAGCCGTTAACATGGCAGGCTCAGCGCGACGCACCAACTGTTCCGCCAATATTTTGGAGGTGTAAGGTAGTTTGGCGTAGGCCCCTGCACTAATGTCATTGATGGCATTTGGGGTATCAAAATAATCAAGCCCAGTATCGGCCAAAGTTGTACGGTAATTAGTATTCATCTTAGCTAGCCTCGCTGCGCTATATCAACCCATTGGGAAGTTTCAGGGCCAGTGTAGTCTGCACTTGGGCGAATAATCCGATTGTTAGAACGTTGTTCCATAACATGGGCCGCCCAACCAGTGAGCCGTGACATCACAAAAATGGGGGTAAATAACTTGGTAGGAATACCCATAAAATTATAAGTCGATGCATGGAAAAAATCAGCATTACAAAAAAGTTTCTTTTCACGCCACATAACTTCTTCACACCGCACTGAGACTGGGTATAAGTGCGTGTCACCAATAGATTCTGCGAGTTTTTCTGACCAGCGCTTAATAATGACGTTACGCGGGTCAGACTCACGGTAAATAGCATGGCCAAAGCCCATGATTTTGTCTTTACGGGCGAGCATCCCCATGATGGCTGTTTCAGCTTCATCTGGGGTTAGCCAACCTTGAATCATATCCATAGCCGCTTCGTTAGCACCGCCATGTAATGGCCCTCTTAAGCTACCAATCGCCGCCGTGACACACGAATGCATATCGGAAAGTGTGGATGCACAAACTCTTGCTGTAAAGGTGGAAGCATTGAACTCGTGCTCAGCATACAAAATCAGTGATACATTCATGACTTTAGCGTGCAGTGCATTGGGTTTTTTATCATGCAATAAATGCAGAAAGTAAGATCCAATGGAGTCATCGTCTGTCTCAGTGTCAATACGCACACCATCATGGCTAAATCGGTACCAATAACAAATAATGGCTGGGAATGAGGCTAACAAACGGTCCGTGACCTCTTGCTGCATGGAAAAATCCAATTCAGTCTCTAAGTTGCCCAACATAGAGCAACCCGTGCGCAATACATCCATTGGGTGAGCGTCAGCTGGAATCTGTTCAAGCACCGTTTTTAAAGCCTGAGGTAAGTGGCGCAGGCCCTTTAGCTTGTCAGTATAAGCATCAAGTTCGGTTTGATTTGGTAAATGGCCCTTAAGTAACATGTGCGCGACTTCTTCGAAACTGGCTTTGTCAGCCAATTCACTAATGTCATAACCACGATAAGTTAGTCCTGTGCCAGTTAAGCCTACTGTACATAGTGCCGTAGAACCTGCAGATTGGCCCCTTAGACCTGCGCCTGAAATAGCTTTAGTGCTCATTTTTATCATCCTTTTGTGAGTGTGGTTACAGGTTTTTACCAGCAGCAAATAGTTCATCTAACTTTTCTTCAAAAGAGTGATAATCTAAAAAGTCGTAGAGTTCCATACGGGTTTGCATACTATCGATGACAGCCTTCTGATCACCATCATCTAGCACATGTTGGTAGACATTAAGGGCCGCCTTGTTCATTGCCCGAAAAGCGCTCAGTGGATAAAGCACCATGTCTACACCCACATCAGCTAATTGCCTTTTGTTATATAGGGGCGTGGCACCAAACTCGGTGATATTGGCTAGTAGAGGCATAGAAATGGCCTTAGCAAAGGCTTCATAATCAGTGAGTTCATGCACTGCCTCAGCAAAAATGCCATCAGCACCTGCTTCTATGCAGGCTTGAGACCTATCGATGGCCGCTTGTAGACCATCTTTTTGGAAGGCATCAGTTCTGGCCATGATAAAAAAATCATCATCAATACGGGCGTCTGCCGCAGCTTTTACTCGATCCACCATTTCTTGGGTAGAAACAATTTCCTTGTTGGGACGATGACCACAGCGTTTTTGTGCAACTTGGTCTTCGATGTGCACCGCAGCTACACCAGCAGCCTCCATACCTTTAATGGCTCTGGCGATATTAAATGCCCCACCCCATCCCGTATCTATGTCGACCAATAAAGGTAGCTGACTGGCACCCGTAATACGCCGTGCATCCTCGAGTACGTCATTCAGACTGGTCATGCCTAGGTCAGGTAATCCATAGGAGGCATTAGCCACACCTCCTCCAGAGATATAAATGGCTTGGTGACCCACTTTCTCAGCCATCATGGCGCTGTAGGCATTAATAGTGCCCACTATTTGTAGTGGCTCATTGTCGACAATGGCGGCGCGAAATTTTGCACCTTGGCTTATGCTACTCATTATAAATCTCCAGATTGGGGTGCTTGTTGCGTTTGCATACGCAGCATTATGTTATTTCGGGCATTATTGATATGACGTTTCATCAACCATTCCGCTAGATCCCCATCACCTTCTTCAATGGCGCTGCAGATTTGATCGTGTTCTTTAAGTGCTTGCTGGGGGCGGTTACTGGACAGGCTAAATTGATACCGATACATCCTCACTAACTGGTATAAGTCGCCTGCTAACATGTCGATTAAACGCTGATTTTTACTGCCTTGTACAATTCTATAATGAAAGTCGACATCACCTTCTTGCTGAAAATAAGATTGACCCTGAGTATCTAAAATATGCTTATGATGGCTTGTGAGTAACCTTCGTAAGGCTACTTTTTCTTCTACCGTCATAGTTTCAGCTGCTAGTTTGGCCGCCAAACCTTCTAATGATTCACGAATCTGGTAGATTTCTAATAGTTCAGCGTAAGACAGTTTGACCACTCGTGCACCCACATTGGGTACTCGAGTAATTAAGCGCATGGCTTCTAAGCGACCCATGGCCTCTCTCAATGGCCCACGGCTGATGCCATGAATACGAGCGAGTTCGGGTTCATTAAGTTTTTGACCTTGGCTAATAGTCCCCGTGATGATGTCTTTTACGATCAGTTCACACACTTTCGTGGCTAAAGTTTTAGATCCTTCTTGCATATAATATTGTCAACACATTAAGAGATAAAACATTATAAATGACTCTATAATGGCCGTCAAATTAGATATACATCTTATATTGTAGACAATATGCCGATATTTTAAATTAATTAAATGATCTAACTGGGTGTTTTATGGCCGAAGTTAAACTAAAAGCCTAGTTCCATCGCCTCAGGACAGTTAGAATAGCGTTATTATAGGTTTCAAGACTTAAACTGTGCATATAATCAATCTCCCCTTCGCAGACGACGCCTGCCATTACTTTCAAAGCATCAGGCATCTACCTATGCCTCTGCTGTTAGATTCCAGTCGTCCTGCTAGTCACTTTGGCCGTTATGATATCGCTATGGCGCAACCCCTTGCGATTATTAGTCATAAAGATGGCGTCACTAAAGTTGAGCAAAATAATACCATTGTACAAACAGAGATTGACCCTTTTGATTTAATAGGCAAATTACAAAGTGAATTGCTAACAGATAATAGCAAATTGTCTGCCGCCGAAGATGTTCCGTTCACCGGCGGTGCTGCAGGGCTGTTTGGATTTGATCTAGGTAGGTCGATAGAAACACTGCCAACCACTGCTACCGCAGATATTGCCATGGAAGACTTGTATATAGGCATATATCCTTGGGCCATCATCAACGACCATGAGCTGCAAAAAAGCTACCTGGTAAGTCAACTCGATGAATCAGACACCCAGGCCTTAGTGAAGTTTATTCTTGGCGCCAAACCTCAGCAAGACAAAAACTTCTACCTTGAAAGTGACTTTGTTTCTAATATGACCAAACAGCAGTACGCTGAAAAGTTTCACCGCGTCATTGATTACATTCATGCTGGGGACTGTTATCAGGTGTGTTTAGCCCAAAGGTTTGATGCGCCTTATCAAGGCAACCCTTGGATGGCTTACAAACAACTTCGTCAAGTCTCCCCTACGCCATTTAGTGCTTATATGGAAACACCAGAGGGTGCATTATTAAGCTTATCACCCGAACGCTTTTTGCAAGTAGACCATTGTAAAGTGCAAACTAAACCCATTAAAGGCACTCGACCCCGAGGCAAAACAGACACCGAAGATCAGACTTTTTATGAAGATTTAGCCGCTAGCCCAAAAGATCGTTCTGAAAATTTAATGATTGTGGATTTACTGCGTAATGACCTGAGTAAACACTGCTTGCCATTTTCCGTCAAGGTGCCCCAATTATTTGCCATCGAGAGTTACAGTAACGTGCACCATTTGGTCACCACCGTGACTGGAGAACTTGAATCGAGTGAGCATATACTGGCTTTGTTAAAAGGTGCATTTCCAGGGGGATCAATTACCGGTGCACCCAAGTTACGGGCCATGCAAATTATTGAGGAGCTAGAGCCCCATCGGCGCAATGGCTATACGGGTTCTATTGGTTACATCAGCAGTAATGGGCGCATGGATAGTAATATCTGTATCCGTACTTTAGTGACTAACGCTAAGGGCGATGGTGGTGGCCATATTTATTGTTGGGCCGGCGGTGGCTTAGTAGCAGATTCTGAATGTGACTCGGAGTACCAAGAGACCTTTGATAAGGTCAACAATCTGCTTGATGGTTTGCGTGAGCTTTAACCACTTACCTCGTAGGCAGTGATTTGGTTTCAAACAAAGCATCAAGCTCTTTTTTTGTCACGCATGCTTGCGCTGCTTCGACTTTGCTCTTGGTGAGGTTGGGGGCAAAGGCCTCTATAAAGTCGTACATATAACCCCGCAAGAAGGTGCCTTTCCTAAAGCCAATATTAGTGGTGCTATGAGCAAACAAATGGCTGGCATCCAATGCCACCAAATCGCCGTCAAGGTCAGGTTCATAGGCCATAGAAGCGATAATACCAACCCCAAGACCGAGTCTAACGTAGGCTTTAATAACGTCAGAATCTACCGCTGTAAACACTACCTTGGGTTCTAAATGGGCCTTATTAAAAGCCTCATCTAACTTAGATCTGCCAGTAAAGCCAAATACATAAGTCACAATAGGGTGTTTTGCTAACTCCTCTAGAGACAATTTAGCGACCTGAGCTAAGGGGTGATCTTTAGGTACCACCACACAGCGGTTCCAGTGATAACACGGCATCATTAGTAGATCACTAAATTGATCGATGGCTTCGGTTGCAATGGCAAAGTCTGCTTCGCCATCTGAGGCTAAGCTAGCAATTTGCTTAGGCGTACCTTGCTGCATATGCAATGACACATCAGGGTACTGACCAATAAATTTATTAATCACTTTAGGCAAGGCATAACGAGCTTGAGTATGGGTGGTGGCGATAGACAATGAGCCTTTAGTTTCGTCGGTGTATTCTTGGGCCTTACGTTTAATGCCATCAACCTTTAATAACACCTCGTGAGCTGACTCTAAAATAGCTTGACCTGCAGGCGTCACGTGCGTGAGGTGCTTGCCACTTCGGGAAAAAATCTCAACGCCTAGTTCGTCTTCTAATAAACGGATCTGCTTACTTATACCCGGTTGCGATGTAAACAAGCTCTGGGCCGTAGCCGAAACATTTAGGTTATGTTTCTCTACTTCACAGATGTACCTTAGCTGTTGTAACTTCATAAACGTTGCTTACCTTCCAAGTTGATCTATAAATGATACCACATAGACCAAAAAAGCATATAGGTATAACTACGGCTTAATTACTTGACCCAATAAGTTAACTAAATCATCGATGGCTGGCACCCCTACCACGGTTTCTGCATGCCTTAGGCCCTCAGCATTGTAAAACACTAATCCAGGAGGGCCGACTAAGTTCAAAGCCTGCATGAGTTGCTGCGCTGCCAGACTATTAACGGTGACATCTACTTTAACGACTTTAAAATCAGTGAGGGCCAATTGAACTTGTGGATGCGTGAAAACAAAGCTATCTAACTCCTTACAAGAGATACACCAGTCAGCATAGAAATCTAACATCACCGGTTGTTTATCTAGTTTTGCCTGCAGCAGAATAGGCGCTACTGCCTCAGGCAACACTTTAATGGATATGAGTTTCTGTGACGGTACTTGGGGCATACCTGATGCACTAACGGTTCCAAGGTGGCCTAAAGGTTGCAGTAAGGTCCCTGTTCCAGCGAACTGACCTACCAGCAACACAGCCCCGTAAAGGCCTAAGAACATGGCTAATGTAAAACTTACCACTGACGCCGCTACCGTCTCTAAAGGGGGCTGCCAACGATGGTGTAAGGCTAACACCAGGGCTATTATAATGGCCATTAATGCAACCAAGATCACGGTCGTTTGTGGCCACACTCGATCGGTCATCCAAATAGCCATTAACAGCATTAAAAAACCAAAACCCACTTTAATGCGCTGCATCCAAGGGCCTTTTTGGGGAATCCATTGACCCGCTGATGTTCCTACCAACAATAGTGGCACACCCATGCCTAAGCCCATTGCAAAGAGGGCAAGACCACCAGTAGTAGCGTTACCCGTTTGCGCGATAAACAACAGAGCACCCGCCAAGGGTGCTGCCACACATGGGCCTACGACTAACGCAGATAATACACCCATGACGGCGACACCTGTGTATTGACCACCTAATTGACTATTACTAATTGCGTTAATTTTGGTTTGCAAAGCCTGTGGCATTTGCACATTTACCCAGCCGAACATGGCCACAGCAAACAACCCAAACAATGCAGCAGTTGTGACTATGACCGCCGGGTGTTGCAAAGCAATTTGTACATTCGCTCCACTAAGCCCAGCAACGAGCCCCGCCAAGCTGTAGGTTGTTGCCATAGCAAGTACATAGATAAGGGATAATAAAAAACTTTTGCCTGGGCCTGGTTTGGGGTTAAGGCCCACAATAATACTCGATAAAATTGGCACCATCGGTAATACACAAGGAGTAAATGCTAAAGCGAGTCCTGCTAGCCAAAAAATGACCAACAAGGTCGCTAGGGAAGTGTTTTCCAAATTATCCAGAAACCAATTGGCATTAGTGCTGCGAGTGTTAGACCAGTCATTGGTTACTAAAGCTAATGCTTGGCTGTCTGCCCCACCCATGACGATGGCTTCAAGCGCAATCGTTGTGCTTTGAGGCGGATAGCATACGCCACCGCTCCAGCAACCTTGGTAATCAATGGTAAGGTGCGTTGCGGCCACGTCTGAATTAGGCAATGCCCCCGTAGCATGGAGTTGCCTGTAATAAACCTTTGACAGACCAAATAAAGGGTCTTGCTTCATTTCTGCGGGCGGCAGAGAAAGCTGCTCTAAGGGCCGCTGATTGGATGTTGTGAAGGCTAACTTATCTTGATAAAGGTAATAGCCATCAGCGATGACCCATACTATATCAATTTGATTATTATCTTGTTTTACATTAATAGAAAAAGCTTGGTCAACAGGCATTGGGTGTTCAACACTACTAAAAAGTGCAGCTTGAGTTTGCTCACCCAACAGCAAGCTCATGCAGATGGCCAATGTTTGCCAAATAATCAATAAGCGACGCTTTATACCCGGTATTAACATCATCCTTTTCTCTTCAACATCATTTTGGTGAGATTCATTTGTTTGTGGGCCTTTATTTGTGTTACAAAGGACAGCTTGATTATAGCGTTTTGGCATTGCCATAAGCCAATATTTACACGTTTTTAATATTAGTTATTTTATAGAGACCAACTATGACCGATCGTCGCATCGAAGACCTGAACATTGCCAGTCAACAGGTACTTACGTCCCCAGAAGATTTAAAAAACCAACTCCCTACCACTAGCATGATTGCCGATGGGGTGATGCAAGCTCGCCAAACCATCAAGAACATTTTAGATGGCAAGGACCACAGATTATTTGTGGTGATTGGCCCCTGCTCTATCCATGATACGGAGGCGGCTTTAGATTATGGACGCCGTCTGGCTCGACTAGCAAACGAGCTAAAAGATACACTCTATATCGTGATGCGAGTCTATTTTGAAAAACCACGTACCACAGTGGGTTGGAAAGGTTTAATTAATGACCCCCATTTAGATGGAACCTTTGATATTGAAACGGGCTTACACATTGGCCGTAAACTGATGCTGGACTTAGCTGCTCTGGGACTGCCCTTGGCTACCGAGGCACTAGATCCTATTTCACCACAATATCAGTCGGACCTTTGGAGTTGGGCGGCTATTGGTGCGCGCACCACAGAATCTCAAACTCATCGTGAAATGTCGTCGGGTTTGTCCTGTCCCATTGGTTTTAAAAACGGCACTGATGGGGGCTTAACGGTGGCCTTTAATGCCCTAGAATCGATGGCCTCGCCGCACTCATTCTTAGGCATTAACCCCCATGGTCAAGTATCAATCACGCGCACCAGTGGTAATCAATATGGCCATGTTGTCTTGCGCGGGGGTGGTGGTAAGCCGAACTACGACTCAGTCAACGTCGCATTATGCGAACAAGCGCTTGCTAAAGATGGTTTGTCTGGCAATATCATGGTCGACTGCAGCCATGCCAACTCCAGTAAAGACCCTGCTATCCAGCCCCTGGTGATGGATAACATTGCACAACAAATTAATGAGGGTAATAATTCTATTGTAGGCCTGATGATTGAAAGCAATATTAACTGGGGTAACCAATCTATTCCACAAAACTTGGCTGAATTACAATATGGCGTTTCAGTTACAGATGCCTGCATCGACTGGGACACCACAGAAACCAGCATGCGCCAACTGGCCAGTAAATTACAACCAACACTACCTAAACGCACTCGGTTGCTATAAACATTACTTTAAAGCAAAAAAAACCAGCAATTATTGCTGGTTTTTTTATATTTTAACACCCTACATATAAGCGTTTTCTGTATTCGAGTGATCAGTAACGTCACGCACTGCACCGATGCCAGGAATGCGTTCTTTTAAGGTTTTTTCAACGCCTTCTTTAAGTGTTAAAGACACCGAACTACAGCCCTGGCAACCACCTCCAAATCTTAATACGGCCACATTGCATTCTTCCTCTGCTACCACACCCACCAAGCTTACATCACCACCATGGGAAGCTAAGCTTGGATTGATTTCCGTATACAGATAATAATTAACCTGGGCATCTAACGGACTATCTGCACTAACTTTGGGCATTTTAGCATTGGGCGCCTTAATAGTAAGTTGGCCACCCATTCGGTCGGCGCTATAGTCGATAAAGGCTTCATCCAAAAAATCGACACTAGCAGGATCGACATAAACTCGGAATTTCTCTAAGTCCGAGAATTCATCAGTAATTTTAACTTCGTCTGGACGACAGTAAGCTAAGCAGGTTTCAGCGTTTGGGGTGCCCGGATCAGTCACAAAAATACGCACTGAAATCCCTTCCACATCTTGCTTTGAAAGCAGCTCTGCTAGATATTCTTGGGCACTTGGGGTGATGTCTATATAATCCACTGTTTTTTCCTCTATTACCAACCACATGAGCAACCTAAAGGCTCTCAACTATGGCACCATTATATACCCTACTGTTTTACTTGGGTATCCATTTTAAAGACTTGCTAAAAAAGCATATACTAGAGGCTTAATTGACCCACCCACTAATTAGGCACCTGCGCAGCAGGCATACATGACCCATTCGCAACCAACTCATTTAGAATCCTCTGGTGAACCTACACTCGCTAACCTATGGCCTATCGCAGTGCCTTTGGCTGGCGCGATGTTATCACAAGCATTAATCGGCTTAGTTGATACTGCGCTGGTTGGTCATTTAGGTGGCTTAGCCTTAGCTAGCGTTAGTATAGGTAGTTATCTGGTGTTTATTTTGGTAGCCATTATCACCGGCTTTGGCACCGGTTGGCATAGCTTAATCTCTCAACACACACGCTCCCATAGTGGATTGTTAGCCAGTGGTTTGGCATACGGAATTGTTATCGCACTTGGCTTGGCGTTAGGCGCAGCTTATTGGTTTGAACAGCTCATTAATGTGTTTGTACTGGATGATCGGATTAATAGCCTTGCCACTTATTATGGACAAGCGCGCCTGTGGGGACTACCCGCCATTGTTATCAGTATTGCAGCCCGCATTTATTGGAGTGAACAAGGGTCTCCATGGCAATATACCAAAGTTATTTTGTGGGTACACCTGGCTAATGCTGGCATTAGTTTTTGCCTGATCTATGGTGTTGGGGGGTTAACCGCGATGGGTGCAGTGGGCGCTGGCGTCGGCACCAGTGTTGCACTTTGGTTAGGCGTTTTTTTACAGTTAACCCTGCTCTTAAAGCACCCCGTAAAGAGTGTATATTCAAGCTCCTCCTTAAGCCTAAAAAACGCGCGATTAATTTTAGGGTTCAGCTGGGCTCCAATGCTACAACAACTTATGTTTGCACTATATTTAGCCGTTTTTTTGTGGATTTTGAGCCAGTTGGGTGCTTCGGTAATGGCGGCTTCCTTTGCGGTGTTAAACGTTGGGCTTTTGATGGTGCTACCAGCTGTTGGTCTGGGTCAGGCTGCGTTAACTTTGGTCGGCACCACCCAAGATCCAGCGCACGCCTTAAAATGGAGTAAATTAATTCTTCGCACCGGTTTATTGACAGCCTTATTGGTGGCAATTTTTGTTGGGGTTGTGAGCCCATGGTTGGCGCAATTGCTATTGGTTAGTCGAGAATTACAACTATTGATGGCTGCCGCTTTACCCTGGTATGCGGCCGCCATGATCTTAGAAACAGCGGTCATCATCTTAAGTCGCCTTGTGTTAGTCATGGGCTTGCGCAAGACCGTTTTAATGGTGGTGAGTTCTAGCCAATGGCTACTATTTTTACCCTCACTGGCTTGGCTCGCGCCAAGCTATGGATTTATGGCGGTGTGGTGGCTACACATTGGTTATCGAGTCGTCTGTGTGATACTCCTTTGGGTGGCTTGGCGACGCAATACCATTGGCTTAACTATAACCCCAAAGCTTTTTTAAAATAAGGCATGATAATGCATACAGAATCGGTAATATTTTCATTTTTCTTAATTTTTACAGGCGCAGCTCTGCTCGCCACCCTATCCTTGTATTTTCGACAACCCTTATTATTAGCCTACATTGTTTTAGGCGCCATATTGGGACCTTTTGGTTTGGAATGGGTGGTGGATACTGAGTTGCTGGCCGATGTCTCCCATGTTGGCATTATTTTCCTGCTATTTCTAATTGGTCTTGATATGCAGCCTAGTCACTTGCTACAGATGTTGCAAAAAGGCTATATGGTTGCGTTTATAAGCTCTGTGGCCTTTGCTCTTTTAGGCTTTGTAGTGGGTTATGGTTTTGGTTTTAGCATGATGGATAGTCTAATTATTGGCGCATCCACCATGTTTTCCAGCACTATCATTGGCATTAAACTACTACCAACCACCGTGTTGCATCATAAACAAACGGGTGAACTAGTGGTGGGTTTGTTACTACTACAAGACTTATTAGCCATTATTTTATTAACCTTGTTAACCACCTTAGGTCAACAGTTTAGCCAGGGATTAGAGCTTTCCCTAAGTACAGACTTATTAATCAGTCTTGGCGCTTTACCCGTGATTATGCTGGCCGCCTTGGGTTTTGTCCGCTGGGTGCTGTTGCCACTCATTAAACGGTTCGACCGCTTTCACGAATACATCTTTCTTTTGGCACTCGGGTGGTGTTTAGGTTTAGCTGAATTGGCTCACAGCATTGGTTTATCTGCTGAGATTGGTGCATTTATCGCTGGTGTCAGTTTGGCCTCTAGTTTAATCAGCCAGTACATTGCAATTAATTTAAAACCCATCAGAGATTTCTTTTTGGTGTTATTTTTCTTTTCCATAGGTGCCAGTTTTAACTTTCCCCTTATGCATTCTGTTTGGCTTCAGTGCCTCGTATTAGCCACTTTGGTGGTGACTATTAAGCCCCTTGTGTTTGGCTATATTATTAGGCCTATTTGTAAGTCTAAAGCCACTTCTTGGGAGGTTGGTTTTAGGCTAGGTCAGACCAGTGAGTTTTCCATTTTAATTGCCACTCTTGCCGCTGGTAGCCTGTTGATTAGCGAATCGGCTTCTCTGCTGATACAAGCCACTGCCATCATCACCTTTGTAGCATCGTCTTACCTTGTGGTGTGGAATTTTAAGTCACCTATCGCCGTTAAGGATCATTTACGACACGACTAAAAAAGCCCCAGCAGTGAACCTGTTGAGGCAAAGGCATTAGGGATTATTAGCTGCAGTTAGTTCATGGTTTTTATCTGAACTTTAATTAACAATTGAGCTCTACGACTGGCGGCTAGATCTTCTTTACCGTTATTAATAACGGGGCTGGTTTCTCCCTGGGCAAACCGGGAAGACGTTCTCAGGCCTCGGACTGCTAGGTAGTCTACAACGGCGTTCACACGTTGCTGTGATAAGTCCAAATTATAATTTTCATCACCAACGGTGTCGGTATGGCCAACAACTTGCACGGCTAATACTTGTTCCGCCCCAAGAGCGAACTTTATTGAGTTATTGAGTACTAGTTTGGCTTCCATGCTCAGCGCCGAACTGTCACTATCAAACAGGATGGACGTTTCGTGCTGTTTAATCGACAGGGTAACCTTTACCGCAGCGGCAGGCTCTACCTTTTCAACTACTTCGACAACTACTGCAGCAACCTCTGGTTCAGCTACCATTGGCGCTTCTACAATCACTGGGGCATGACAAGAGTTACGACCCAAGCTTGCAAAGTCCATTGCACGCACACATTCTCCGTTAGCGCTCAAAACAGCTTGACCATCGGCTGTCCTCCACACCGTATTGGAGCCATGATCACCATGACCCCATGATGGGGTCACTATCATTGCCATTGCAAGGCCTAACACTGCTTTATCAAATTTCATAACGTCACTGCTCCCAATAAATTTTATCGCTCTAATTTCCTGCTCGTAATAACAAATATAGATTAGATTTTGAAATTTGCAGTGTTTCTATAACAATTAATATAACTCATTCATAAAATACAAAAAAATAGTATTAACTAGGGGTTCTCATAGTTACCAATTCTTCCGCACTAGTAGGATGGATACCGATGGTTGCATCAAAATCAGCCTTGGTCGCTCCCACCTTCATGGCCACTGCAAAACCTTGCAGCATTTCACCTGCGCCCTCTCCTACTATGTGCAATCCAACCACCTTATCAGTCGCTGAATGCACTATTAACTTCATAAAGCTACGTTCATCACTGCCGCTTAAGGTGTGCTTCATGGGTTTAAAGTCAGAACGGTAAACCGTAATTTCACCATGTTGATCCAAGGCTTGATCTTCTGTTAGGCCAATAGTGCCAATATTTGGTTGAGTAAACACGGCCGTTGGAATCAGATCATAGTCCATCTCTTTAGCCCCATTACCATACCAATGATTCACCAGAACCATGGCTTCAGCTAATGCCACAGGTGTCAGTTCAATTCCTCCAGTGACATCACCTAAGGCATAAATGTTAGGGACGTTGGTTTGAAATTTATGATTAACAGCGATGGTACCCTGAGCGGTGGTTTCTATACCTAGCTTTTTAAGCCCAATACCTGCTACGCGGGGGTTGCGTCCTATGGCCATAAGCACTTGGTCAACTTCTGTACTACTGCCATCTAAAAAGGTGACTAATAGGCTGTTATCAGACTGACGCACCACACTGCCCACTTGGCTTTGGTAGTGTATTTCAATACCCTGCTTGCGCATTTCCTGATCAAGAAAGCGCCGCACATCCGTGTCAAAACTGCGCATAATCAGATCCCCACGGTATGACACCTGAACCTGACTGCCTAAACCCTGAAAAATACACGCAAACTCAAGCGCAATGTAACCCGCCCCAACCACCAATAAGCGCTTTGGAAACTCCGTAAGGTCAAAGATCTCGTCTGAACTAATTAATAACTCAGCATAGTCGACATCTGGAATGTTGGGGGCGCCACCCGTGGCAATCACAATTCGCTCTGCAGTGTAATCAGTGCCATCCACAGTGACTGTATTTTTGTCCTTGAGGCTGGCATAGCCGCGAATAATTTGGGCTCCAGAATTATCCAGCAAGTTGGCGTAAATACCATTGAGCCGACTGATTTCAGTTTTCTTGTTAGCTACTAATGTAGGCCAGTGGAACTTTGTTGCCGCTAGGTTCCAACCAAACCCTTTGGCATTTTCAAAATCGTGGCTAAAGTGGCTGGCATAGGTGTAGAGCTTTTTAGGTACGCAGCCAACATTTACACAGGTGCCGCCTAAAGCGCGGTCATCAGCAATTGCCACACGGGCTCCTTCGCCAGCCGCCATCCGCGCCGCTCTTACACCACCTGAACCCGCGCCAATCACAAATACATCAAAATCAAATTTCATAAGGACAAATCTCTACAGCTATGTTGCATGTTAAAAGTAACGTTAAACAAACCAAGTGACGCAAGTTTTAACCCGTCACCAATTGCATTACAATAGGGTAAAGTTTATCAGCCTTCCAACGTTTTTGTTGGTTTACATTACCTTAATCGAGTTAAATTAATGCATCTCGTGTCTTTTAATATCAATAGTATTCGTGCGCGTATTCCTCAGTTGGAAGCCATTGTGGAACAATATCAGCCAGCCGTTATTGGGCTGCAAGAAACTAAGGTTCAAGACCTTGAGTTTCCCATAGAAGAGACCCAGCGCCTGGGCTATGAGACTATATTTCATGGTCAAAAAGGTCACTATGGTGTGGCTTTAATGACTAACCTGCCCATTTTAAGGGTCATTAAAGGCCTACCTGGAGATACACAAGATTCTCAAAGACGCCTCGTTGGTGCTGTTTTACAGCTACCCAATGGTCACACCATGACCGTGTTTAATGGCTATTTCCCCCAAGGAGAAAACATTGAACATGCCACCAAATTCCCAGCTAAGCGAGATTTCTATGCAGGGCTCACGAGCCTGTTAAACACCGAATATAGCAACACCGAGCACTTGGTGGTGATGGGAGACATTAACGTTGCAGCGCAAGACATCGATATTGGCATAGGGGAAGACAACCGCAAGCGCTGGCTGAAGTCTGGTAAGGCCAGTTTTCAGCCAGAAGAACGTCAATGGCTCAATAGTCTTGGTCAATTTGGACTGACCGACAGTTACCGCCAACTGCAGCCTCTATCAGAGCATTACTCATGGTTCGATTACCGCAGTAGAGCTTTTGAGCGTGAGCCTAAGCGAGGCCTGCGTATTGACCAAATACTGTTAACTAAAAGTTTACTTACTCACTGTTCAAAAGCCGATATTGATTACCAGATACGAGGCATGGACAAGCCATCAGACCATTGTCCAATCTTTGTAGAATTGAAACTAGATTAAAGCTCTGGAATAGTCTTTTTTCTTGCCCAAATAAAGTGTAGTTTGGACTTTAAACAGAGCCCAATTTAGCCTCTAGTTATTCATTTTTAGTCACTTTTGAAATCTAACAAGGTTTTAAATTTTGATCTTCCACGGCTTATTAGCCGTTGCTTTATAAAAAAAAGCTGTTTAAATATGCACATTAAAAGCGACACATTAAGATATTAAGTTTTAGTATTTAATAAATTAAAAAAGCCTTTAAAGCCACCTATAGTGTTATAGTACGGACGATTGATATACCTTTTAGGCATATCAATTAGCCTCGTACATGGAAGTTGGTTGCGAAGAACTAATTTAAATTAGTCGGCAACATAATGTACGTAGTTAAACTTGACTAAAAAGCACTAATATAAGTGCGGAGAAAATCGCCATGAGCAACCTCAATCAAGATGCCATAAAAGCAGCATCCGATTTAAAAAATAACGCCAAAATAGCAGCGACCATGATGAAGGCTATTGCCAATGAGAGCCGTCTTCTCATTTTATGTAATCTCGAAGGTAAAGAGCTGTCTGTCACCGAGCTAAACGATCATTTAGCTTTAAGCCAGTCTGCCCTATCTCAGCATCTAGCAGTGTTGCGTAAAGGTGGCTTAGTGAACACCCGCCGAGAATCACAAACCATTTATTACTCGCTTTCCGATGGGCGTTCTTCTAAAGTAATTAAAACCCTGCACGAGCTTTATTGTTCCTAATTAAAGATCGAGTATCTTGCCTGGGTTCATTATATTTTTTGGATCTAAGGCGCGTTTAATGACTCCCATTAAGCTTACTGCATGGGCACCATGCTCTTGCAATAAATAGGCTTTTTTCCTTAACCCGATGCCGTGTTCACCTGTGCAGGTGCCTTGGAGGGCCAAGGCTTGCTGCACTAGGTAATGACTCAACTCTTCGGCGGCACTGACTTGTGCCTGATTATTAGGATAAAACGGTATGATGAGGTGAAAATTACCATCCCCTGCATGCCCCACTAAAGGACAGTTAAAACCCAGCTCTAAGGCCTTGGCTTCTGCCAGTTCGATGCAGTCTGCTAGCTTAGAAATAGGCACACACACATCAGTACTCATTGCGCTGGCTCCCGGATTAAGGGCTAAACCAGCGAACCACGCTTGGTGTCTTGCAGTCCATAATTCATTTCTTTGTTCTAAGCTTTCTGCCCATCGAAAATCATCACCATTATAATCTTTGGCTACAGATTCAACCAAGGCAACCTGTTCATCAACACTCACTTTTGAGCCATGAAACTCCATAAACAAAGTAGGTTGAACAGAAAATCCTTGTAGTTTTGAAT
>Ga0209712_10000232_pt1 | contig 50787 bp, 43 predicted proteins | sample ArcOceMetagenome_FD_187443 | JGI IMG/M metagenome (GOLD analysis project Ga0209712, IMG submission 187443) | Marine eukaryotic phytoplankton communities from Arctic Ocean - Arctic Ocean - Greenland ARC118M Metagenome (SPAdes) (version 2) | ecosystem: Environmental > Aquatic > Marine > Oceanic...
ATCTGGGTGGCAGCCTTTTCATTTAGTAATCTATCAAAATTCTGAGCCTGTTGGCATTTTACCCTTATACAAAAAAACACATAGTTACGGCGAATATGTATTTGATTTTGCTTGGGCAAACACTTATAGGCAATATAGCGTTAACTATTACCCTAAATTAGTGGCCGCCATACCTTTTACGCCTGTGACTGGGGCAAGGTTAATGCTCAACGCTACAATAGATAGACAGCAACTGATACCTATTCTATGCCAAGAAATCACCAATCAATTAACATTGTTTGGCATGTCTTCTATGCATTGGTTATTTGTGGAACAAGATATTAGCCAAACACTGCATGAGCATCACCAAATACAACGTAAAACCGTTCAATTTGAATGGTTCAATCGTCAATATTCGTCGTTTGATGATTATTTGACACATTTTAATTCGCGCAAAAGAAAGAATGTTAGAAAAGAGCGCATTAAAATTACAACTGAAGGTATAAAAGTTGTTAGGTTGTATGGGGAAGGTTTGACTGAAAATAACATGCGTTTTTTTTATGATTGTTACAAACAAACCTATCTAAAACGTAGTGGTCATGATGGTTATTTAACCGAAGACTTTTTCCAGAAAATTTTTAGAAATTTACATCAGAACTTAATGCTAGTCATTGCTTTAAAAGACAATACACCCATTGCTAGCGCTCTATTTGTATTTGATAAAAATCAACTTTGTGGTCGATACTGGGGGGCTTTGGAAGATATAGATAACTTACATTTTGAATGTTGTTACTACCAAGGTATTGAATTTTGCATTGAAAGAAACATTGCTAAATTTAACCCGGGTACGCAGGGAGAACATAAAATATTAAGGGGCTTTGAACCAATTTATTGTTATTCAAACCATTCACTTAAAGAGTTGGCGTTCCACGAGGCCGTTGAGCGATTTATAAAAGAAGAAAACACTCAAATCACACAATATAAAAATAATGCCGAAAAGCTATTACCTTTTAGACAAACACAAGATTAACTAAACTTAATCTGATCTCAAAGCATTTATTGTTTTTGCCAGACTAGCATAAAGTTATTCGCTGGCATTACGACGGTCTCAAGGAGAAACAAAGGTTTAGCCCAAAGGGCTAACTCATTAATGTCACGAATACCACCGCACCCTTGTTCTGCTAGGTGTTGATCGAAAGCTTTATTAGACTCACTGCTATACTGCCCTTGAAATTTATAAGGGCCGTATTGACAAAGTATTCCACCAATTGGCAAGTTATCGGCCACTAATTGCATCATAAATTGTGTTTCTAATGGTTGCATAATATGTGCGGTATTTGCTGTAAACACAGCATCAATATTGGCTAGTGGCCAAGTGCTAGAAGCACCGATAGTCAATGAAAGAGGTTGATGCACATTATCCACGTCTACATCTTCTAGCCATGCGGCTATGGCAAGATGTTTATCAGGCATATCACTAGTATGCCACTGAAGATGCGTTAGCCTAGGAGCAAAATGCGCGGCATGTTGCCCCGTACCAGAACCTATCTCTAATAGTTTTTTTTTATCTACCAAAACCCTAGTCAATATATCTAGAATTGGTTGTTTGTTATTTTCACACGATTGGCTGAAAGGCTTCTCTATCATACTTTTACTAATCCATTGTCTATTGAAGGTTAGGCCCTAACCACTTTTCAGCTTCTAACCTATCCCACTCTTTACGAGCAGCATAATCGAGCAATTGATCTTCTTGTATTTGGGCTACTGCAAAATAACGACACTGTGGATGAGAAAAATAAAAGCCAGATACAGCAGCACCAGGCCACATAGCATAACTCTCGGTTAGTTTCATACCAGTATTATTTTCAGTATCTAGCAGATCCCAAATCAATTGTTTCTCTGTGTGTTCAGGGCAAGCAGCATAACCTGGGGCAGGTCGAATACCTTGGTATTTTTCACGAATAAGATCTTCGTTTGATAATATTTCATCGGGTACATACCCCCAAATTTCCTTACGCACTTTTTTATGTAAATATTCGGCAAAGGCTTCTGCAAGCCTATCGGCCAGAGATTTAACCATAATGGAATTGTAATCATCGCCGTCATTTTCATATGCTTTGGCCAAATCATCTTCCCAGGTTCCTGCTGTGACAGCAAATGCACCAATGTAATCGGCTTTACCTGAAGACTTAGGCGCAACAAAGTCACTTAAACAATTGTTTGCCCCCTTAGCTTTTTCAGTTTGTTGGCGAAGATGGTGAGCAACGTGTATCACTTGACTGCGATTTTCATCCGCATAGACTTGGATATCGTCGTCTACTCGATTAGCGGGGAAAATGCCTACCACACCATTAGCTTTGAGCTTAGAATTGTTGCATAGGGTTTTTAACATGGACTGAGCATCAGCAAATAAAATTTGTGCTTCTTTGCCTACAACTTCGTCTTGTAATATTCGTGGATACTTACCCGCCAAAGACCAGGTTAAGAAAAATGGTGTCCAATCTATGTAATCAACCAACTCTGCCAATCCAATACTTACAACGTTCACACCCAACTTGTTGGGAACAGGTGGCTGATAGTTGTCCCAGTCGAACTTAAAACCATTTTCACGAGCTTGCTCTAATGTTACGGGGCGGGTACGAGGTTTTTTCTTAGCGTGTTGCTCCCGCACTTTTTCATAATCACGTTTTAGTTCTTCTGAATATATTGCACGATTCTCGGCAGTGATCAGTTTCTGACAGACTCCCACGGCACGGCTGGCATTGGGTACATAGACTACTGGTTGATGATAATGTTGCTCAATTTTCACCGCAGTATGCGCTTTTGAAGTAGTAGCTCCACCAATTAACAATGGTAAGTCAAACTCTAGGCGCTGCATTTCTTTGGCCACGTAGACCATTTCATCAAGAGAAGGGGTAATCAGTCCAGAAAGGCCAATCATATCGACATTTTCATCCTTAGCCACTTGCAACAGTTTTGCACAAGGCACCATTACCCCAAGGTCGATAATTTCAAAATTATTACATTGCAGCACCACGCCAACAATATTTTTGCCAATATCGTGAACGTCACCTTTTACTGTAGCCAATAAAATCTTGCCGTTACTGCTACCTTTGTCTTTTTCAAGTTCGATGAACGGATTAAGGTAAGACACCGCCTTTTTCATCACGCGGGCAGATTTGACCACTTGCGGCAAAAACATTTTACCCTCACCAAACAAATCACCGACTACATTCATGCCATCCATCAATGGCCCTTCGATAACATGCAATGGTTTTTCTGCCGCAAGGCGTGCCGCTTCAGTATCTTCCTCTATAAAGTCCATAATGCCGCGAACCAAAGCGTGTTCAAGACGTTTGTTGACGGGTAATTCACGCCATTGTAGGTTGTCTTTAACCAGTACTTTGCCGTCTCCTTGATACTTGGGAGCAAGTTCTAAGAGTCTATCCGTAGCTTGGTCATGACGATTTAAGATCACGTCTTCTACGGCTTCTTTTAACTCTGGAGGAATTTGGTCGTACACTTCCAATTGTCCGGCATTCACAATGCCCATATCCATTCCCGCCTTAATTGCATGATATAAAAACACCGAATGCATGGCTTCACGAACTGGATTATTGCCGCGAAAAGAAAAAGATACGTTGGATAATCCACCAGATACATGAGCATGGGGCAAATGTTGACGAATACGCCGAGTAGCATTGATAAAATCTACAGCATAATTGTTATGTTCTTCAATCCCGGTTGCTACTGCAAAAATATTTGGGTCAAAAATGATATCTTGTGGTGGGAAGTTGATTTTTTCAGTGAGTAATTTATAACTACGTTCACATATCTCAAATTTGCGATCTTCAGTATCGGCTTGACCTTTCTCGTCAAATGCCATCACTACAGTGGCAGCTCCATATCGCTTTAACAACTTAGCTTGATTTAAAAAGTTGTCTTCACCCTCTTTTAAGCTAATTGAGTTAACAATGGCTTTACCTTGCACACACTTTAAACCCGCCTCGATAACCGTCCACTTAGATGAATCAATCATGATAGGCACACGAGAAATATCAGGTTCAGAAGCAATCATGTTCAAAAACCGCGTCATGGCAGTTTCAGAGTCCAACATAGCTTCATCCATATTGATATCTATTATCTGCGCACCGTTTTCAACTTGCTGGCGTGCAACATCTAAGGCTTTCTCATAATTATCGTCAAGGATCAAACGCTTAAACATAGCAGAGCCAGTAACGTTGGTTCGTTCACCTACATTGATAAAATTTGCTGAGGTCTTTGCTTTGACGAGAATGGGTTGCTCAATATCAATATCTATTTCAATTTTACTCATCACAACCGCCTAATGGACAAAAGGTTCTAAACCAGACAGGCGCATCTTCACCTCTCGCTTCACTATTTTACGAGGTGCGTAATCTTTTACAGCATCTGCCAGGGCCCGAATGTGTTCGGGTGTGCTACCACAACATCCACCCACAATATTTAATAATCCTGATTCTGCCCACTCTTTAATGTGCGAGGCCATTTCGTCACTTTCCATATCATACTCACCAAATTCATTTGGTAAACCTGCATTAGGATGGGCCGAAACAAAACATTCGGATACTTGGGATATTTCATCCACATATTGGCGAAGTAGGTCAGGGCCCAATGCGCAATTTAAGCCAAAAGAAAACGGCTCTATATGATTCATCGAATAATAAAAAGCTTCAGCCGTTTGACCAGACAATGTTCGACCAGAGGCATCAGTAATAGTCCCTGAAATCATAACTGGTAACTTAATACCCAGTTGTTCAAATACTGTTTGTATGGCAAACACTGCAGCCTTGGCATTTAATGTATCAAAAATTGTTTCCACCATTATCAAATCCGCACCGCCTTCAATCAGGCCATGAGAAGCCTCGACATAAGCTTCAACCAACTCATCAAAAGTCACATTACGTTTAGCCGGGTCGTTCACGTCAGGAGAAATAGAAGCGGTTCGACTAGTGGGTCCTAATACACCTGCAACAAATCTAGGTTTACCAGGTGTTTGGGCAGTAAATTCGTCTGCTGCCTTTCTAGCTAATTTTGTCGCTTCAATATTTATCTCTTTTGCCAACTCCTGCATATTATAATCAGCCATGGAGATAGTGGTGGCATTAAACGTATTAGTTTCAATAATATCAGCACCCGCCTCAAGGTATGCGCAGTGAATGTCATAGATAATCTGAGGCTGAGTCAATACTAATAAATCGTTATTACCTTTAACATCAGAATGCCAGTCAACAAAACGTTCACCACGGTAATCCTCTTCTTCGAATTTATATTCTTGGATCATGGTGCCCATGGCACCATCAAGTAACAAAATACGTTTATTAGCAGCTTTAATCAGTTGCTCTTCTCGTTGCTCTGGGGCCATTCGCTGACTCAATGTTATTCCTCTTTGTTCTGACACTGACTAAATTAACTTTCTTACTCAGAAAGCTGAGCCAAGTCATAGGGGGTATTTTGATAAACGTAATAATTCAACCAATTAGTAAACAATAAGCTGCCATGTGCTCGCCAACTCACTATAGGCTCTCTACTTGGATCATTATTGACGAAATAGTTTACTGGGATCTGCGGTTGAGCATTAGTTGATAAATCTCTTTGGTATTCTTGTTTTAAACTCTCAGAGTCGTATTCGGGATGCCCAGTAACAAATACCAAACGTTTATCTTCAGAAGCGACTATATAAGCCCCCCCTTCATCTGACTTAGCCAATACATTTAATCCAGTTATAGCAGCATAATCTGCCATACTTATTTCACCGAAACGTGATTGTGGCGCATTAAATACGGGGTCAAACCCCCTCAACAATTCATCGTGCTCATTTTGTACAAAATGTTGATAAACACCGCTTAACTTGTGATCACGAAGTCCCCTATTTTTACCAAAAAAATGATAAATGGCTGCATGTGCCGACCAACATGAAAATAAAGTAGACTGAACATTGCGACGGGCCCAGTCCATAATGACGGTTATTTTCTCCCAATATTTAACATCCTCATAATCAAGATGCGCGAGCGGCGCTCCAGTGACAATTAAACCGTCATACTTTTTATTGGCCACATCATCAAATTCCACATAAAAATTATCCATGTGAGCTGCAGGTGTATTTTTGGGTGCTTGTTTATCAATGCGAATTAAATCAATATTAATCTGCAAGGGTGTATTCGAGAGTAATCGTAAAAACTGTTCTTCTGTTTTCATTTTATTCGGCATCAAATTCAAGATACCCACTTCCATTGGCCTAATATCTTGCGTCGCAGCACGCTGGGTATCCATGACAAATATTTTTTCTTTGTCGAGCACATTTTGTGCAGGTAAGCTACTTGGGATTCTAATCGGCATAACGGATCTGAGGCTTAAAAATCATACTAGTAAATTTGGCTTAACACACTAAAAAAGTCAACATCTTTACGTCTAGACGTCTAAATGAAAAAAAATAAAAATGTGAAAATAAGTCTTAGAGTAAGGAATAACTCACAAAATAAACACTCAAAAGTTCAATTAAAGTGTTATTAAAATGAATTTTTAATAATCGAGATGAACAATCAAACTCAATAAATTTTGGGAGATTATTTTTGACTATTATGTAGATTGAAAAGAAGTTCTGCCTCAGCAGCTGGCATGTCGCATTCGCGCATGACGTCTTCTAAACTTGCACCTTGGCTAATTAGCTTGGCACCTTTGCTGTAAAAGCGGCTTTGAGAGTCTTGTTCAACTATATTTTGCTGAGCTGAATGTAAATCATCAACCTGCTGCACCAGCTCTTTGACACGATTAATGACACCGTAATTCCCACTTCGAATTTCATATATTTCTTCACTGTGGTTGTGTACTTTTTTGCTTAAGTCAGACAGTGAATCACATTGAGATACAACAGCTTCTAGTTGAATTTTATAACGTTTAAACAGCACAATCAGCAAAGTGACACTAACAATGGAAATAATCAGTGCTGTTAAACTTAGCAATAATGGAAAACTCATAATCATCTCTAAAAGGGCTACAAAAAAGCATCACATAATCAAAAATAACACGTCGAAGTGAAACGTGCGACCTAAGTTTTACACTTAGATATTAGTAATTTCGGCCCACTCTTCGTCATTTAGTAATTTATTTAAGTCAACCAAGATAAGCAATTTCCCATCTCTATTGCTAACACCTTGAATAAACTTGGCACTTTCTTCGGTACCCACATTCGGTGCACTGTCAATTTCTGAAGAACGCAAATACACCACTTCAGCAACACTGTCGACCAGAATACCGACGACTTGATCATCAGACTCAATAATCACAATACGAGTGTTGTCGGAAACATCGGAAGTAGGCAACCCAAATCGTGAACGTGTGTCAATCACTGTGACAACGTTTCCTCTTAAATTAATAATCCCCAACACATAATCTGGAGCACCTGGTACTGGAGCGATTACGGTATGCCGTAGTACTTCTTGTACCTGCATAACATTAATACCGTATGTCTCTTCGCCTAATTTATAAGTAACCCACTGCAGCACTTCATCAGCATTGGCGTCTGATGTATTACTTGAATTCCTGTTGCCACTCATTCCCATTACTCCAGCCCAAATAGGCTAATCATTACCGCTTAAACCTTGGTTCAACATGTTTATCAACTGCTGTACATTCATCAAGGCACACATTTTCTTTTTAACCATGCCAGATAGCCATGAACGACTGCCTTCAACATTTCGCCATTTTACTTCATCTGATAACAATATCTCAGTGGCTATCAAGCTTTCACAGCCTAGCCCCCAACCACTCTCGCCTAATACAATGAGGTATTTATATTCTGTTGATTGTGCCAGCTTTTCAGCATATTTTTGTGGCATGATCCATTTGGCAGTATCCACTACATTATATTTTTCATCACGATGCAACAAAATGCCTTTAAACCAAGTAGGTTTTCCGAACAGTGGATTGACACTTTCAACCTTGTATATCCCACCTAACTCCGTCAACGGCACCGCCAGTGTGATGCCTGCAACCTCAAACAATAAAACTTGAAACTCACCTTCAGGAATAATAGGTTTGATAACTTTTGATGGTGTTTCTATTGCAACTAGACTTTTTTCGACATCAGGCTCTAAAAATTTAGTCATCACTGGCGCATTTTCAACGGGTTCTGCCGTTGGTTCAATAAAAGGCTCAGTTCTTGTTATTGGTTCATTCTTAAATAACTGCTCAACTGACTGGCGTTGAACATTTTCAAGAATGGGTTCAACTGTCAACAAGGCTGACATGTAATCTTCCATCACATTTTTGTTAGTGAAGGGATTACCACTCATTTTTGTGTTTCCAATTTTTGTAAGTAACTCAGTAATTTAGCATATGCGAAAACGCCTCTGGATTTTGGAGAATACACAGATGGCGGGCTTTGTGCCTGACTAGCATCTCTAAATCGTGTATCAACTGGAATTAATCCACCCCAAATGCCCTCTTTGTAGGTGTGAGTCAATGTGCTATAGGCTTTTGTCGCCGCGTTGAGACGTTTATCGAACATTGTCGGCACTATTGTATAGGCAAAGGTTTTAGCTAATGATTTTTGCATGATTTCCATGGAGAGCATCATTCTATCCAAACCTTTTAAGGCTAAGAATTCTGCCTGCACTGGGATAACAACTCTGTCACAAGCCGCTAAAGCGTTTATCATCAACACCCCTAAAACGGGAGGGCAATCAATAATAACGTAGTCAAATTCATCACTAATTAGTTCCAAGGCTTGGCGTAAAATTAGTCCCATACCACTTTTAGTGCCTAACTTTCTGTCAAGAGTCGCTAAAGCCATTGTCGCGGGCAAAATAAATAAAGAATCTAATTTTGTCGAACACAAACAATTTAAAACATCTTCTTTAGTAACAGATTTTCCCGCAATAAATACGTTATACAAACTAGTAGACAATTCATCAGAATCAACACCAAAATAATAACTCAATGAGGCCTGTGGATCAGTGTCAACTAGTATTACTCGCTGTCCACTTTGCGCTAACAACCCTCCAAGAGTAACAGCTGTGGTCGTTTTACCTACACCACCTTTATGATTGGCAACCGTCCAAATTACCACGCGAATGACCGCACTTGATACATGATGGCCAAAGGTAATCTAATGACACTTAGGTCAACATTCATATTTTTAAATACTCCCAAAATGCTCCTTAACCCTAATCTAGTATTTCGTTATTTATATGTCTCGCCATATCAGCCATATCATAATTCGCTTGAGATACATTGGCTACAGTGGCAACCAAGGACATCCCGTATGCTTCCGATCTCTGCTCATCTTGCGCTCATCTCTTAGCACCACTGGCTTTAAATATTTTGCAACCTTTACGGCTATCTGCATCCAAACCTTTTAATATAAGGGCAAGAACATTACCTGAATAAACCTGAGCAGCAGATTAAAAAGTCATATCAACATTAAGCTCATAAGTAGCACGTTGAAGACGCTCAGGCTCAGAAATGACAACTCTTGCATTAATCGCTCTACCCTCTATGGTCATCTGCTTTATACCTAGAGTCAGATAACTCACTGCGGGAGTCAATATTTTCTGTAAAGCCACAGGTCTGTATACCGAGGCGCTAAATTGCTCTTTGCATCTAACAGACATGTTCTTGACAAATAACTGGCCCCAAACAACTTTCTTTAGCACAGGGCTTAAATACGATTTTGCAGTAACAGAATGACTACTTTCTTGTTTTATTCTTCTTCGAAAAGGTTGAATCTTCAACTATTAAAAATTTGTAAGTCATTCTTGCTTTTCTTAACTATTTGTATAGCTATCAATTTCAAGTGTGGTATGTCAAAAACATAAATAACTATGCTTTTTTTATGGCATATCTTTTCAGTAAACCCGGCACATCTAATATAAGAGCAATCCCACCATCACTGGTTATGGTGGCGCCGGCCATGCCAGGAGTACCTTGGAGCAGCGCACCTAGAGGTTTAATAACAACTTCTTCTTGGCCAATAAGTGCGTCAACGACAAAACCAAGTTGCTTTGTACCAATTTGCACTACAACAACATGCCCTTTGGTCTTATCAATATTAACCTCCCCTTTTGCTAGCCACTCTCTCAAATAAAATAAAGGGATAGCTTTGGAGCGGACAATCATAGTTAATTGGCCATCAACAGTATTGGTTTTTTGCATGTCAAGGTTGATGATTTCATTCACAGATACTAGGGGTAAAGCGAAAGTTTGTTCACTTATGACTATCATCAGTGTTGGCAATATTGCCAAGGTCAATGGCACTTTAATCTCAAGTGTTGTACCAACGCCCATCTTGGAATCAATATTGACGCTGCCGTTAAGCTGATTAATTTTGGTTTTTACAACGTCCATGCCGACACCACGGCCTGATACTTGTGATATTTCTGTTTTGGTTGAAAAACCTGGTGCAAAAATCAAATTGAATGCATCAAAATCAGTCATTCTTGCTGCTGCATCAGCATCCATTATCCCACGAGAAATAGCAATTTCCTTGAGTTCATTTGGGTCCATACCTTTACCATCATCGATAATACTCAGTAGAATATGGTCGCCCTCTTGAGAAGCTGACAACTTAATGGTGCCCATAGTCGGTTTACCTGCAGCCTTCCTGTCTTCAGGCATTTCAATACCATGATCAACGGAATTACGAACTAAATGCACTAAGGGGTCGGCTAAAGCTTCAACCAAATTTTTATCTAAGTCGGTTTCTTCGCCTTCAAGTACTAAAGTAATTTCTTTTTTCAATGTTCTGGCAAGGTCTCGTACGACCCTAGGAAAACGACCAAACACTTTCTTGATGGGCTGCATACGCGTCTTCATCACCGCACCTTGCAAATCACCTGTTACTACGTCTAAATTTGTAATAGCCCTAGCCATACTTTCATCATTCACATTATGGCTAAGATTCAGTAACCTATTTCTGACTAATACCAATTCACCAACCATGTTCATAATCTGATCTAGGCGTTTAGTATCGACTCTCACCGTTGTTTCAGCTTGAGGAGGAGCCGGCTTTTTTTCATCTTTTTTGGCAGCTCTAGATGAAGCAAACTCTACCATATTAGGCGGGGTAACAACTTTTGCAACTTCAGCTGGAATTACCGCTGATTTTGCTATTTTAACTGCGGCAGACTTTTCAGACATGTTATCAGCAGGTCCTTTACCTTTGCCGTGAATTTGATCTAATAACGCTTCAAATTCATCATCAGAGATGTCGCCTCCAGATGAACTTTTTGCAGATAAAACCGGGGCTGGTTTTACCGTTTGAGTTTCATCTTCAGCTTTTTTCTCGCTCTTGAACTGACCTTTGCCATGTAACTGGTCGAGGAGCGCCTCAAATTCATCATCACTCATATCTTGATCATTTGAAGTGTTTTTTTCTACCGCAGTTTTTTCCTTAGCTACAGGTGCATCACTGCCATGCAATTCATCTAACAGCGCCTCAAATTCATCTTCACTAAAATCACCGGAAGCAGTTGCAAGGTTATGATGAGTTGTAGTTACATCACCAGCAGATTTAGACTCATTTGCAGAGGCGACTTTGTCGGAAGATTCTGGTTTACTGAGTCTGGTAAGTGTATCGATAAGGGGCTTTTTAGCAGAGATTAGTGGTTCACCGGCTTTGATGAGTTTGCACATTTGAACCACTTCATCAGTGGCTTGTAATATTGCATCCATAAGTTCAGGCGTAAAGCTACGTTGGCCATTTCGCATGACATCAAAAACGTTCTCTGCACAGTGACATATATCAACTAACTCAGTCAGTGATAAAAACCCAGCTCCACCCTTTACGGTATGATATCCCCTAAAAATTGCATTTAGCAGATTCGAATCTTCGGGGTTATTTTCTAATTCAACGAGCTGTTCTTGTAATAGCTCTAATATCTCCCCGGCTTCCACCAGAAAGTCAGCGAGTATTTCATCGTCAACATCAAAAGCCATATTTTAGCCTCCCTAAAATCCCAGACTCGAAAGCAAATAATCTACGTCGTCTTGACCCAACGCCACATATTCTCTGATGGCGGCATCCAATATTAAACGTTCAGTCTATATTATATCGGCTTGATTCCTAGTTTTGTTAGGCCTTTAAGTAATCTTGTTAACACCTTGCGGGAGTCAAGTTGAAAATTAATTAATGAATTATGAAGTTGACGAGTTAATCTACCCACTTCAGCGAACAACACGATTGAAGTATGAGTGGCAGATGACTCAGGCAATTCTTGTGCGCCTTGGTTATTTCCACTTTCTTTTGAAGTAACTAATTTTTTGCATTGTCTAGAGAAATGGACAGAATATTTAAGATTGTCATACAGTCTTTCCCTTTAGGTTAGCCTCTATTTAACCCAGTCGGTCAAAAATTTTTATTAATTTCCCTTCTAGTGTTGCAGCAGTAAAAGGTTTAATAACATATCCGTTTACTCCAGCTTGAGCGGCAGCAATAATTTGTTCCTTTTTAGCTTCGGCAGTCACCATCAAAACAGGAATATGTTTTAAACTTGCATCTGCTCGAATAGCTCTAAGTAAATCTATTCCTTGCATGCCTGGCATATTCCAGTCAGTGACCACAAAATCAAAAACACCTTGCTGCAACATAGGCAATGCAGTATTACCATCATCTGCTTCTTGTATATTTGCAAAGCCAAGGTCTTTAAGTAAGTTCTTGATAATCCTTCGCATTGTTGAAAAGTCATCAACAACAAGGATCTTCATATTCTTATCCAAAACTACCTCCATGAAAGTTCTAATGATAAAGCCAAATCCAGCTTTATTTCTTTAATTATTTGTCGTTTGAACGCCAGTATTGCATGCGAGACTTAAGTTTTAGCATGGCTTGGCTATGTATTTGACTCACTCTAGACTCACTAACATCCAGTACTTCACCAATTTCTCGTAAGTTTAGCTCTTCATCATAATAAAGAGACAAAACAATTGCCTCACGCTCTGGTAATGTTGTAATAGTATGCGCTAGTGCTTTTTGAAAAGAACCTTGAACAAAATCGTCAAAGGGTGTATCGGAACCTTTTGTTTGTGCTGTAGTGATGACATCTTCAGTTACACCTAAGTCTTCCATGCCAATAATTTTTCCAGCATTCACTTCATTTAGCATTTGGTGATAACTTTCAATACTGACTTGTAATTTTTCAGCAACATCTACATCGCGGGCATCACGACCTGTTTCTCGTTCAACCTGATTGATAGCTTCAGTGATAGCACGACCATTCTTGTGAACAGATCGTGGCGTCCAATCACCTTTGCGTATCTCATCTAACATCGATCCTCTTATTCGTATCCCTGCAAACGTTTCGAAACTTGCCCCCTTGCTGCCATCAAAATTTCGTGATGCTTCCAATAAGCCTATCATGCCTGCTTGAATCAGATCGTCTACCAAGACACTGGCGGGCAAACGCGCAATCAAATGATGAGCAATCCGTTTAACCAATGATGCGTGTCTTTCGACTAACTCATTTTTGTCGGCAAGTTGTTGATAAGCAGAAGCTTTACTATTCACCGGTTATCACCCGATGCTTTTTTGGTGACGAGTTGTTCAAGGAAAAATTCCAAATGACCACCCGGTTGATTAGGGATAGGCCATTCTATCGCTTTTTTGGCGAGTCTCCGAATAGCCATAGCTGCAGGTGAAGTCGGAAATGCTTCAACTATAGCTTTTTGCTTTCTGACAGACTTACGGACATTTTCATCAAATGGTATAACGGCCACAAGTTCTAACGCCACATCTAAAAATCTATCCGTCACTTTATTCAATTTAGAAAATAATTCATCACCTTCACGCATGCTGCGAACCATATTGGCAACAATTTTAAAACGAAATACGCCATGTTCTTTATTGAGGATTTTAATCAGTGCATAGGCATCGGTAAGGGAGGTTGGTTCGTCACAGACCACCATCATAATATCCTGAGAAGCCTTAGAAAAACTTAATACCATGTCTGAAATACCAGCCGCAGTGTCAACTATTAACACATCAATTTGCGATTGCAATTCACTAAACGCTCGAATAAGGCCCGCATGTTCAGTAGGTGTTAGCTCAGTCATAGATTGACTACCAGACGTTGCCGGCGCAATCTTGATACCATAGGGGCCTTCAACTAGCACCTCATCTAAGGTGCATTCACCCGATAATACGTGAGACAGATTTTTTTCTACCCGAAGGCCTAAAAGCACATCAACATTGGCTAAGCCTAAATCGGCATCTAACACCATCACTCTTTTGCCTTGTTGTGCAAGTGAAATCGCGGTATTAAGAGTAACATTGGTTTTCCCTACACCACCCTTTCCACCTGTCACAGCTATTACTTTTATTAACTTAGATTGATTCATTTTTCTTAAGCTACTTGCTTGGTCCTCAATCATACTGCCACTGCTGTGTTATCGATGTAATTAGGTCTATTATGAATTAAACCATATTTTTTATAAAGCTTCGCTGCACTAGTAATTAAAAATTTTGTGCTTGCAGATTGTAAATCTTCTGGTACCCGTTGCCCGTCAGCCAAATAACAAATTTGTAATTTGTTCTCAATTGCCACGCTGATTACCTCTCCTAAACTGTAACATTCATCTAATTTAGTCAATATACACCCTTGTAAAGAAATCTGTCGATACTCACTTACAGTTTGTTGCATGACGCGGTACTGGCAATTAGCCTGCATTACTAAGTAATGTCTGATGTTAGCACAAGAGTTCTGTTTCATAGTATCTAACTGTTTGATTAACCTCGTGTCTTTTTGACTAAATCCTGCTGTATCGACCAAAACTAAACGTTTATTTCTAAATTGATAAAGTAAATCTGATAGTTCGTCTGAATTATGTGCTTGTTTAACACTACAACCAATGATTTTACCGTAAGTTGCAATTTGTTCGTAGGCACCAATTCGATAATTATCCAAGGTAATAATAGCCACCTGATCGACACCAAATTTATGTGCAGCTTGTGCCGCGAGCTTGGCGATGGTGGTTGTTTTACCTGTACCCGTTGGCCCCATCAATGCAACCACGCCCGGCTGTGATAAAATGTCATCATTCTTAGTTTGTAATTTATTAGCCAAAAGTTTAAGAAGGAATAGCCATGATTGTCTTTCATCTGCAGCTTCTGGTGCATAAGACACTACTTCTTCAGCTAAATCATCCGAGATCCCCATTTGCTGTAACCTTTGCAATAAATATCCATGCAGCGGGTGTTTTCGGTTCTTTTCTTGAGAAATTAACCCAGATACCTGGAATTGCAAAATCTGGCGTAAAGACGATAACTCTTGACGCATTTCTTTAAGCGCATCTTGTTGCAGGTTATTTTCCGAAGAAGAAGAAGAAGAAGAAGAAGGTGCAGCAATAGAATCACCTGAATAAGCTTGTGGTTGATTTTTATATACTGGTTGAACATCTTTATTCTTTAATGGGGAAGTACCTTGGGACTGTTTTTCTAATAATGCCTTTAGACTATCAGGCCCTGTATCACCAATAATCTCACTCAAAGTGGGTATTTTTTTAGATAGGTTAGCTTGAATTTTAGGCACTTCTTTTTTAGGTGATAGCTGAGCATCAGGTCCTTTATCATAGGCGGCTATTATCTCGATACCGTCAGCATATTTTTTATTTGACATAATAACCGCATCACCACCCAACTCGTCTTTTACTTGTTTGAGTGTTTCTCGCATGTCTTTGCCATAAAAACGTTTAATTTTCATATATACCCCTTAAATACCATCACTACGCCCGATCATCCCGTCAGATTATTGACCTACGGCACTGACAATTTTGATTTGCTTGTCATCAGGTATTTCCTGATATGACAACACATGTAATCCACTCACTGAATGTTTTAAGAATTTAGACAATACGGGTCTTAACATACCTGAAGTCAGTAAAACTGCAGGCTCTCCAGCTAACTCTTGTTGTTGAGCCGCTTCGTTCAACGAACCTTGTAAACGTTCTGCTAGGCCCGGCTCAATTCCTGCACCATCCGATCCGCCGGCTTGAAGAGACTGGTGCAACATTTGTTCCAACTCTGGTGCCAACGTAATAACGGGAATTTCGGCCAAACCACCGTTTATTTCTTGCACAATTAACCGTTTAAGTGCGATACGCACCGCAGAAACCAATACATCTGGATCTTGGCTTTTAGGACCAAACTCACATAACGTCTGGACTATGCTTCGCATATCCCTTATTGGCACGCCTTCGTAAAGCATGGTTTGTAAGACTTTCACTAAAGTGCTCAAAGGCAAGATATCAGGTACTAGACCTTCAACTAATTTAGGATTATTTTTGGCGAGTAAATCCAACAGCTGTTGCACTTCTTCGTGACCTAACAATTGATAGGCATTGTTGGTTAATAATTGGCTTAAATGTGTAGCCACCACTGTTGCTGCATCCACAACTGTATAACCAAGGGTTTGTGCGTGTTCTTTTTGATTGGCTTTAATCCAAACCGCGTCAAGACCAAAGGCAGGATCTTTAGTCACTTTACCTTCTAATTTGCCAAATACTTGTCCGGGATTAATAGCCAACTCATCATCATGACTCAGTTCAGCTTCACCAACAGTAACGCCTAGCATAGCGATAGTATAATTATTCGGGCTTAAGTCTAAATTATCGCGGATATGTACCGGCGGGATCAAGAAACCCAGTTCTTGAGATAATTTTTTACGCACACCTTTAATACGATTGAGTAATTCCCCACCCTGCGCTTTGTCAACCAATGGGATCAATCTATAACCAACTTCTAATCCAATGGTGTCAACATGCTGGACGTCATCCCAACCAAGCTCTTTTATTTCTAATGGCTGTTGATTTTGATCAGGTAAAGACTTAACCGATTGTGGCTCATTGGCAATTTTCTGTGCGCGCCAATGACTGTAATAAGCATAACCACCCACAACAGCACTAAATCCTAAAAATGCAACATGAGGCATACCGGGTACAATCCCCATCACAAACAAAATACCAGAGGTAATATAAAGCGCCCGCTGATTACCTAATTGCCTGGTTAGTTCTTTACCCATTTCTTGTGAATCATTTTCTCTTGTCACAATAATGGCGGTTGCTACTGATAGTAACAACGAAGGAATTTGTGCAACCAACCCATCACCGATGGTCAGTAAAGTATAAATTTCAACCGCATCGCCAAAAGCCAAATCATGTTGGATCATGCCAATAAATAAGCCACCCACTAAGTTAATCAACATAATGAATAAACCGGCGATAGCATCACCTTTTACAAATTTAGAAGCACCATCCATAGAGCCATAGAAGTCCGCTTCACTGGTAATTTCAAATCGACGTTTACGGGCTTCATCAGAATCGATGAAACCAGCATTTAAATCTGCATCTATTGCCATTTGTTTACCTGGCATAGCATCCAAAGTAAAACGAGCACTGACTTCTGAAATACGCCCTGCGCCAGCGGTAACCACTTTAAAATTAATAATAAGCAAAATAGCAAATACCACTATACCTACGGCATAGTTACCACCAATTACCACTTCTCCAAATGCTTGTATTACCTTACCTGCTGCATCCCCTCCTTCGTGGCCTTCAAGTAACACTATCCTTGTTGACGCTACATTTAAGGCAAGTCGTAGTACAGTCGCGATAAGCAAAACTAAAGGAAAGATACCAAAATCAACGGGTTTCTTAGTAAACACTGACACCAAGATAATGACTAAAGACAAGGCAATATTGAAGCTGAATAGGATATCCAACAAAAATGCGGGCATAGGCAATATCACCATGCCCATTATTGCTAATAAGACTATTGGTGCGCCTAAACCAGATGATACAGACTTAAATTGGTTTTTATCAAACCGACCGAAATAAGATGCTAATTGCATAAACGAATTATTGACGCTTTGTTGAATTTGTTAATCTTAAAAGAAGTAAAAGCAACTAGTGCGCCAAGTATATTGAGAAAATAGAATTCTTTGTAAAAATAGACTAAGTCGACACTTAGCGTCTTAGCTCTGGGGGAATAGGTAAATTACTTTTCAATGGTTTAGGACGTTTACCCTTACCTTGTTTATATGCTTTTAATTGATACACATATGCCAATACTTGAGCAACAGCCATAAATAGTTTTTCGGGGATTTCGTGTTCTGCTTCAGTAGAATAATAAATAGCCCTAGCTAACATAGGAGATGCCACAATAGGGACTTCATGTGCATTGGCTATAGTACGAATATGCATGGCCATTTCATCCACGCCCTTAGCCACTAAAGTCGGCGCGCGATTGCCAAGCTGATCATACTTTAATGCCACAGAAAAGTGGGTGGGGTTAGTGACTACCACATCAGCATTTGGCACTTCTTGCATCATCCGGTTAGCGGCAGCTTGATACTGTAACCTACGGATCCTACTTTTTACTTGGGGATCGCCATCGGCATTTTTACGTTCATCTTTGACTTCCTGCATAGACATTTTCATTTCTTTATTGTGTTTGTAACTTTGATAAGGTACATCGAAAACCGCAATAGGTATCAAAGCACAACACATAATCAAAAATCCCCATGCAATTAAATCCAGTGCATGAAAAAGGTTTTGCGGATATAGCTCTAAGTCCAAATGTAACGCTTCATCTTTGAAGATTATCAGCGCTACGTATGCCATCAACGCCACCACCACAAATTTAGCTATCGCCTTAAATAATTCCACCACGCTGTTCATACCAAACATTCGTTTAAAGCCCGCTATGGGGCTTATTTTTTTTGCCTTTGGTGCGGCTGAATCCCAAGTAAAATTATAACCACCTAGAGCGATATTTCCATATATACCAGCAATAGTGACAATCACCATGTACAGCAAGACAGGCATACTAATTGTTTCAACTGCAAATCCCCATGCTAGGAACATATGGGTGAAATCGTAGGTTTCATCACGAGACAGAGTAAAAGTTCGCTGAGTCACTTCAAATAAAGCGCTGGCAATTTGCGAACCAATAAGTAAAAAACAAATACCACTAGAAACTAAAACTAAAGCCGTAGACAATTCTTTTGACCTGGCAATCTGTCCCTTTTTACGGGAATCTTCAATTTTCTTGGGGGTGGGCTCTTCTGTTTTTTCGTTTGCATCAGACATGCGTTATCTCTCTTAACTTAAATTCACTATCTCTTAAGAACACACTAACACTAGCTGACACATCATCAGTTGTGCTCGTTCCCACATCACTTCAAAGTGATGGGTTAAGTTGTCTAGAGTTAACCAAATTATTATTAGTCCCATAATTTGAGCGATAGCAAAACCTATACTAAAAATGTTTAATTGCGGGGCTGCTTTTGTCATCACACCAAAAGCTAAGTTAACAATAAGCAATGACACAATAGGAGCAAGAGAAATAGTGACGGCTGAAATAAACATCCAACCTGCCCAGTGAGCAATATCTCTAAATTGTTCTGGGGCAAACCAAGCTTCGCCAATAGGAAAAGCTTCGAAGCTCATCACAATCATACGGATCATAGATAAATGTCCATCTAACGACCAAAACAAAAGAGTCGCCAAGATAAGATAAAACTGCCCCACAGCAGGAACGCTAATTCCATTTACTGGATCAATTATGGATGCAAAACCCAACCCCGTTTGTAACGCGACTATTTGCCCCGCCAATACAAAAGTATTGAGCACCATATTCGACAAAAAACCCAATGCTATGCCAATGATTAGCTGCTGTATTACTAAGAAGAAAGTGCCCACTGAAAAAACGTCTGTTACGGGAATAGGTACAGGTGGAATTACCGGCATAATAATAAGGGTCAAAAAAAGTGTAAGTAAAGCCCTTGTAGTCGGCGGCACACTATTAGCACTTAAGCCAACCATAGAAGCAAACAACCCTGATATACGCATAAATGGCAACAGTAAGTCCGCCAAGTACTGCATAATAGTAGCCGTTGCTATATCCAAAGTTTAACCTTGAGTCTCAAAAAACATACCACTAACCCACTACCTCAGGAATTCTCTCTACCATAGTGAAAGTAAAGTCCATAAGCTTCTGTACTAGCCAATGCCCCCCCCAACTTAGTGCCAATAAAGTAACAATTAAACGAGGCAGAAAACTCATAGTTTGTTCATTAATAGATGTAGCTGCTTGAAACACAGCAACAATTAACCCCACAAATAGACTGGGCAGGATAATCGCTGAAACCAACAGAATAACCATCTGTAATGCTTCTTTAAGTATCTCAACAAATACTTCTGGGCTCATGGGCGTTCCTTGTTATTAATTTTTTGATTATGTAACACTCGCTAACCCATCCCAAAACTATTGGCTAAGGTACCAAAAATTAAATTCCAGCCATCCACTAATACAAACAACATTAATTTAAAAGGCAATGACACGATCATGGGTGACAACATCATCATACCCATCGCCATCAATATGGAGGCAACCACTAAATCTAAAATTAAAAAAGGAATAAACAACATAAAACCTATTTGAAATGCAGTCTTGAGTTCGCTGGTTACAAAGGCAGGGATCAGAACGTTCATAGGCACGTCAACCGGATCTTGGAATTGTCCATCCATACCGCCAATTTGCACAAAGGTCTCTAAGTCTTTAACCCGTGTTTGAGCTAGCATAAAGGCACGTAATGGTTCTTTACCTATTTCATAAGCTTGTATAGAAGTAATGTCTTCTTTTAAGTAAGGTTGCAATGCCGTTTCATTTATCTTTTCAAACACAGGGGCCATGATAAACATAGACAAAAACAAACTCACACCGACTAAAATCTGATTAGAGGGTGATTGTTGTAAACCTATAGCTTGACGCAAAATAGACAATACGATGATGATCCGCGTAAAGGATGTCATCATCATCACAAAAGCCGGTAGCAGGCTTAATGATGTCATGATAGCCACAACCTGCAAGGTCATAGTATAATCTTTGCTGCCATCAGGGTTGTCTGTGAGCGTCAGTGCTGGGATCCCAGGTTCAGCCAAAACGTGTCCACTAACAATACTCAACAGCAAGAATAAACAAAAACTCCAACATGTTTTTTTCATGAGCGCTCTCCGTTGGTATTGTTTTTCTTATTACTTTGAACCGTAGCTGGGTTTATTTTACCCGCCATAAGTAGTGCTAATTTATCTTTGAATTTTTCGTTGCCAGGCGATGTAGCCGAATTATCAATAGGTGAAGACAAAGTCACTAAGTGGTTAATATTATGAGCCGTTATGCCCAGCAAATGCTGTTCACCCGCTACTTCAATCACAATGACCCTTTCTTTGGCACCAGCCATCATCGAGGCGACAACTTTTATGTTTGAAGTGCCAGATTGAGTGACGTTAAACCGTCGCATAAGGTAAGCGAGCATAAAAACAACGCCAATAACCAATAACAAAGAAAGGAAAATTGACACTATTGAGGTGGGGGTTGATATGGTTTGAGACGCCGAACTGGCCTCAAAAGAGATACATAAAAATAGGCTAAAAGTCATGTAAACCCATGTTTTACATGACTTTGCTTTACCTAAGCTTTTTAATTCTTTCCAGTTGACTAATAACATCAGTTAATCGAATACCAAATTTGTCGTTGACTACTACTACTTCTCCATGAGCAATCAACGTGCCATTTACTAAAACATCTAATGGCTCTCCAGCAACGCGGTCAAGTTCGACTACAGAACCTTGGTTTAACTGAAGTAAATTTCGGATACTGATTTTGCTTCGACCCACTTCCATAGCGATAGTCACAGGAATATCTAATATGTTGTCGAGCTTGCGCTTTTCTTTGGGCGTTATGTCTCTGTCTTCAACAAACTCTTCAAGCTCAGCGACTTCTGCACCCATGCCAAAATTGTCATCAGACTCACCATCAGTTTTACCGTCTCCGGCAGCTTGCTCAGCCATGGCCTCAGTCCAATCATCTAAACCGTCTTCTTCACTCATCATTTACTCCAGGCTCTGGACAAAAGGTTTTACCAATCATCTTCAAGGGTTTGCAATTCGGCGTCACTATCAATTCTTCGACCGCCTTTGGTTAATAGTTGCAGCTCAGACTTCACTGAAGTCGGGCGCGGAATTTTTTCAATTATTTTAAGTGCCACATTATCTCGCGAACGTCCTAACTTGGCTCTAAAACTCGGTAAATCTTCAATTAATACCGTAATATGTTCTGGCATTTCAATGGGAATGATAAAGCCCGGCTCTAGCTTCATGATATCTTCTAGCGTTAATTCCAGATCCATCATATGGGTAGACAAAGCTACCTTTACATCCAGCATTTCATCACGTAAAGCCTTACTCCAGCGCAAATCAGTGTCTTCTTTATCACTTTGTACACCCGCATCTAAAAGCTCACGTATTGGCTCCAGCATCGAATAAGGTAGAGAAATGTGGAAATCACCACCGCCACCGTCTAGTTCTATGTGAAAAGTACTGATCACCACTACCTCTGTAGGGCTCACAATATTTGCCATAGCTGGATTGACTTCAGAGTCTAAATATTCGAATGACACATCCATCACGGGTGCCCATGCTTCTTTGTAATCTTCAAAGATAAGCTTCAATAACATCTGAATAATACGGCGTTCAGTTGGGGTAAACTCTCGTCCTTCAATTTTTGCATGGTAACGACCATCACCACCAAAAAAGTTATCGACCAAAATAAACACTAGTCTGGCCTCCATCGTAATCAGCCCAGTGCCTTTGAGAGGACGAAAACGCACCATATTCAAACTAGTTGGTACAAATAAGGTGTGAATATATTCACCAAATTTAATCATTTGGATACCATTAAGAGATACTTCGGCCGAACGGCGCATCATATTAAATAGACTGACCCGCATATGCCGAGCAAACCGTTCATTAACGATTTCAAGTGTTGGCATCCGGCCACGAACGATCCTGTCTTGAGATGAAAAGTCATATTCCATTGCTGAGCCAGTAGACTCATCAGCGTAAACGTCTTCTTCCTCAACATCGTCTACACCATGTAATAGTGCATCAATCTCGTCTTGGGATAATAAATCGCTCAATCTAACTCTCTTATTAACAAATTTGTTGTTACTGCATCACAAATCCAGTGAAAAGGACTTCTTCCACTGTTTGACTACCGGTGATATTTTGCATCGTTTTTTGAACTGCTTTCAATGCACTGTCTCGAATGGCAATTTTACCCGCCTCTGTGACTAAATCATCAGCATTAGCGGTACTAAATATTTTTAACAAGCTACCTTCAATCAAAGGAATATGCATTTTTGTTTGTTCTACGTTATCGGAGCCACGCATCATTAGCTGCACTTTAATTTCTACTAGTCGGTTTCGATCTGCCCCAGGTACATTAAATACGAAGGGTCTGGGCATAACAACATACAAAGCAGTCCCTGTTCTTACGGACGCTTGCTCCTCCTGAACCATGGTTTCATCTTCAGTCATTGGCATAGAATCATTGTCACCCATTAAAAAATAATAGGCCGCACCCGCAATAAGTAAAGCAACAGTGGCAGCAAGGATAATAATAATCAGTTTGCTTTTTTTGCCAACCTCTTCCATTTTTAATTCTTCTTCAGCCATGTTTTCCTCTCAGATGAATAAATCTTAAAATCTGTAGACCTAGTATCAACCCCAAAGCAAAATTGACAAAGTGTTTTAGGCTATTTCCTTACAAATTAATCAGTAAATCACACAAAATAATCAGTAAATCACACAAAATAATCAATTCCGCCGAGGGCCCCATTAATAATATGTTGCTCCGCTAAAACTTGTTCAGATACATCAACATCTTCATTATCTCCCAGACCATGACCACCATGCCTAGCTAATTCATCATCTCCCTTACCTTGCTGGCCATCATTTTCTTTGCGCACTGAAGATTGGCCCAGTTCAATACCTTTTTCAGCCAACATTTCTCTTAATCTTGGAGTAGCAGTGTCAACTGCATCTCGTGCTTGTTGTGATTGAACCACAAAATTCACTGTAGCAGACTCGCCTGACATGGCAACTTTGACATGTACTGACCCCAACTCAGCAGGATCAAGCCGAATTTCAGCCACCAAGTTTTTGGTATTCACCATCCAGCGCACTTTTTCAGCTAGCTGTTGATGTCCTTCAGGTTTGGCTATGTTAATGGCTTTTTCAAACTTAGACTCAAACTGATTTAATTGAATTTGTTTGCTTTGCTCCCCCTGAATTTGTGAGGCATCTCTTAATGTCGCGCTATAGACTTGATCGTGTTGATGTTCAATGGCACGGTTTATTGTTTGAGCAAGATCTAATACTTGTGAAACGCTGTTGACCATCTGCTCTAAATTGATTGGTGCTTTAGCAACAGCTCCTGTATCTGTTGTTTTTACTAAGGCATCTGCCACTAATGCTTTCAAATCAATACCTGGCTCTGTGCCCTGAGATAGTTGATTCTTATACTCGTCTAAGCCTGACTTAAGCATAGAGATAAATTCTTTTGACAAAGATCCAACTGAACTACTGACTTCAAAGGCTTTAGGAATAATGACCTGCTCAGCAATCTGTATAGGTGTTATGGGCTCGTCAGTGCTTTTAGTGTCAAACACTCTTTGAGCAATATTTTCTAATACTTTATCCAGCTTAGTATCGGTCAAGTTTAAAATATTTTTTATGTCGCTTTTGCTTTTTACTTTCTCAATCTTATCCATGTTAAGAAAATTGATAGTGGCAACTTGAGATATTTCAGTGTCTTGTTCAAGCCATTCACCCCGCTCGGCAACAGACTCTAATTTTGTTATTAATGTTTCAGCTTGTTGGGCTTGCGCATATTTTTCTGGTGTATCAGGCAAAACAGGTTTAGTTAAATCAACTGATTTTTGTAAAGGGTTTTTGACTATTTCGGAGTCTTCTAATACTAATAAAGTTCTCAGCAAACCTTTATTCTCAGCCAAGGTCAGATTTACTTGTGTGTCCGATTCATCTTGCTGATTTGTTAACAATACTTCTTTTTTAATGACCGGTTCAATTCCACTATTAAGAGATTTTTGCTCTGAAGTGTCAGTAGCACTTTCTTGACTATCAATCTGCAGTTTATTGATCAAACCTTGCAAAACTCGGGGTTGCTCTAACAGCAATACCGCCACTTTTTGTCGGACATCTGTATCAACAAGTTCCTCTTCTGCATTATTTAAAACTTCCCCTAGCGCTTCATCAACAAGTATGGATATGCTTTCTGCGGTTTTACTGTCTAACTTTAAATCAGCCTTTGGCATATCTGTAGACTTAACGTCAATGTTTACTGGTGGTTGTTTTGTGGACCACGCAACGTCGGGCAACTTTTGCAAATCATCTACCAATGACACCCATTCTTGGGAAACAATACTGGTTGACTCTGTATCATTCTGTTTTGACGGCAAAACCCAATGCAACTCTGATTCTATATTACTGATAACTTTGAGTTCATCATTAAAGTTATCAGCAACATTATTACTCAAAGTGTCAACATTTGCAGCAGAAGAAGGAATGGCCTGACTTGTGTTAAGAGTTTTTTGCTTTAACGAAGGCGCTGGTAACTCAGATGCACCGACGGATGTATCAAGCGACTCATGATCTTGTAATAACTTAGCAAATTGCTCATTTGATTCAGAGCCTTTAAATGAGATGGACTCTTTACTTGTGGCAAAAGCGGCAAGTTCTGATTGAGCTGTGGCAATATGTTGCATGATTACTTTTCATTCCTCAAACTGAGAATTTACTACTAAATTATTGATTTACAACCATTATATTTTTAAAAACCAGTTTCAAATCGACTTATTCAACTCAAATCCAACTTTAAATTAACAGCTATAATTGTGAATATAGACATGACTGAGCAAAGACCATTCCAACTTATCCACATAACATCACAAAATAACTAATTTGAAAAAGATAAAGCAATGTTTGTGAGGCCAGCGAAGGGGTTATTCTTGATAGTAAAGCGGCTATTAGCCGATATTTTAATTTCATTAAAAGGACTAAGTCAAAAATAGATAACCTAAACCTGCTCAAAGAGAAAGCGTATTTGGGGTCCTATAGTTATATAGCACTAGCTGTCACTTACGCATGAATTTTTGCAAGGAAAGTTCATCTAACATGATTTGTTCTTGTCTATCTTCACGCTTTAGTTTGGCTTTGTGTTGTTTATCTAGCAACATTTCTACCGCTTTACGTTTTCGCTGTTGTGCCAACCACTGCATACGCCGCTGGTCTGCCACCCTCACAGCCTGATTCACAGTATGTAATTGCATTTCACAGGCTTTATCTAACTTACCAATAAATTGCTGATGTTGACCAAAGATGACACTGCCAACGCCTTTTTTTGCGCGTAGTTGAGCTTCCCTTAAATAATCTAAACGATAGTTTTCTAACCCTGCAAGTTTTTGCTTGTTGTCTTGGTAAAATTGTTGAGCTAACTGTAAATCCTGCACCAGTTTTTGTTCTTTTTGTCGCTCCCAATCTGCGACCATCTGTAATTGAGCTTGTGCCATTAGTTAATCGTTACCCCTTACCCAATCCACCACTTAAGGTAGTCATATCAGCATTACTGTGATCAAAGTCTATAATTTGTTGCATACCTTGTTGTAAAAATGCATTGATTGCAGGCTCAGCATTAATAGCTAAATCAATCCTAGAATCAGTACCTTTGGTGTATGCGCCGATACTGATTAAGTCACGGTTACGCTGGTAATTAGAATACACTTGGCGAATACGTCTAGCCCCTTGAACATGTTCTTCAGATACCACCATAGGCATGACTCTACTAATTGAAGCCTCGATATCAATTGCTGGATAATGCCCCGAATCAGCTAAACTCCTAGATAGCACAATATGACCATCCAATATTGCTCTTGCAGCATCAGCGATAGGATCTTGTAAATCGTCTCCCTCAGTCAACACGGTATAAAAGGCAGTAATCGAGCCTTGATTTTCATTACCATTTCCGGCCCGCTCTACTAATGCTGGTAATCTGGCAAATACCGAAGGTGGATACCCCTTAGTCGCAGGAGGTTCTCCTACAGCTAAAGCAATTTCACGTTGCGCCATGGCATAACGTGTAAGGGAATCAATTAACAATAATACGTTTAAACCTTTGTCTCGAAAATATTCGGCAATGGTAACGGCTGTTTCACAACCTTTTAATCGCATAAGCGGCGACGTATCGGCTGGCGCAGCTACTACCACAGATTTTGCTCGCTCTTCTTCACCCAGAATATCTTGTATAAACTCTTTGACTTCTCTGCCTCGTTCTCCCACCAGCCCGACTACAACTACATCTGCTGCGGTACCACGAGTCATCATACCCATCAACACACTTTTGCCAACGCCACTGCCAGCAAACAAGCCCATACGCTGTCCCAAACCCACGGTTACAATTGAATTGATTGCCCTTACACCGACATCTAGGGGCTGCTTAATAGGTTTACGTAATAGGGGATTCATTGGAGGCTTGGATAATGGCACCCGTTTTTCTGCTTTAATAGGACCTAAGCCATCCAAAGGTTGACCATTGCCATCGACGACTCGGCCAAGTAATGCCATACCCACAGCCAAACCTTGTTCACGATTGAGTGGTTGCACACGTGAGCCTGGCACTATGCCTTTGACTGCTTCAGTGGGCATCAAGTAGGTTATATTTTCGGCAAAACCTACCACTTCTGCCTCGATTTCACCTTCCATCGTTTGAATCAGGCATTGACTACCAACAGGCATCTGACAACCCACAGCTTCAAGCGTCAGCCCTATGCCCCGCACTAGTTTGCCGCAGGCAACAATTGGTGCATGTGGCACTTGATCTTTGAGCAGTTTTATCCTGTGTAACATAGCCAGAGACATATATTAGTTGTCACTTTCGCTAATGTGACTCAAACCTTGTTCTAACAGGAATTTATCTATTACATCTTTGACTCGGCGCTCTACCGTAATATCAACAGCATTTGATTGAGTAATAATCTCACATCCGCCCGCTGACAATTCAGGTGATTCAATAAAATCCCAGCGATGTTTAGTAATTTCTTCTGAACTAAAATGATTATTGACCAACGTAATATCATCGGGATGCAAGTGTATTTGATAACTCTTTTCTTGAATAGGTAAGACTTTCAAACCCTCACTTAACGCTTGAAAAATAAGATCAGCATTAGTTTTAACTTCAGTACGTATAACACCTTTAGCAAGGCTCACAGCCAATAGGACCAGTTCTTTCTCCAATGCTTTCTCAACATTCGCTACTGGGTTTTGAATACTCTCAATTAACGATATCCAACTAGCCAGATATTGCTGCACTTGCCCTTCACCAGTGGCTAAACCTTGGGTGACCCCCTCTTCTAAGCCTTTTTCAAGACCGTCAGCATATCCTTTATCTAGTCCAACTTCAGTCCCTTGGGCATGACCTTCTTGCTGACCTTGAGAAAACCCTTCTGCATGGGCCGCCTCTCTGATCGCTTCAATCTCTTGCGCTGTAGGGGGGAGTATCTCTATTTCTTCTTCAGGGGGCTCGTACTTCCAATCAGATTTACGATTAAACGCATTGGTTTTGTTATTAACAGCGGTCTGATTAATATCTTCAACATAGGGTAAATCCCATGGTTGAAATTCATCATCTTGCTCAGCCTCCTGTTTATCAACGGTCATACTTTACTTGCCTTAAAACTAACGGCTATATTATAAAAATTCATCGCCACCACCACCACCTAACATAATTTCACCGGCGTCTGCCAAACGTCTGGCCACAGAGAGTATTTCTTTCTGCGCAGCTTCCACTTCAGTAATACGCACTGGCCCCATTGCTTCGAGATCATCAAGTAGCATTTCAGCGGCGCGTTTAGACATATTTTTAGTGATTTTTTCTTTAAGTTCGTCATCTGCACCTTTAATGGCTTTTAGAAGCGCATCTTGTTGCACTTCACGCAGGATAGTTTGGATCGCTCTGTCATCGACATCTGCCAAGTTATCAAACACAAACATTAAGTCTTGGATCTGCTGACTCATTTCTTCATCTTGTTCGCGGATGGCGTCCATTAACTGGCCTTCGATGTTGGTATCTAAATAGTTCATGATATCTGCAGCAGACTTCAATCCACCCATTTTCGCAGCCTGGGCCCCCGCTTGACCAGCAAACTGTTTCTCCATAATTTCGTTTAGTTCTTGTAATGCAGCAGGCTGTACTTCTTCTAAGTTTGCTATCCTCATCATCAAATCCAAACGTACTTTTTCTGGGAATTGACTTAGAATTTCTGCTGATTTTTCTGCATCCAAATACGACACAACAATAGTTTGAATTTGCGGATGTTCGTCGCGAATAATACTGGCTACTTGTTTTGAGTCCATCCATCTTAAGGAATCCAAGCCTTTTGCACCTGTTCCCATTAAAATCTGATCAATCAAGTTAGAGGCTTTATCTTCACCCAAAGCAGAGGTAAGCGCACGTTTCACAAAATCAGTACTTTGGAAACCAATCGTGCTGTAATTTTGGATTTCTTCAATGAAATGTTTATGTACCGCAGTAATTTTCCCTTGGGTCATATCATTAATCTGAGCCATTGCCGTGCCCAATTTTTGTACTTGCTTAGGCTCTAAGTGCTTAAGAATTTGCGCAGCATCATCTTCAGCCAAACTTAGCAACAAAATAGCAGCCTTATCAACGCCGTCTAATTTACTGACGTCATAACCAGTGTTTTCAATCTGTTCTTCTGCCACAATCTATTCCTCAAACTGCCAGATGTTAATTCTAAACCTAATCATCCAGCATCATCCAGTTTTTCACAACTTGAGAAGATAACTCTGGTTCATTTGCAACCAATGCCCTAACCGCTTTTAGAACATCTTCATCTTTATGTAAATCAGGCAACATAAAGGTGCCATCAGCCGCAAACCCAACCTGAGACTCGTCAAACTCTTCACCCAATAGGCCAATAGTATCATCACCTAAGTCAAGCCCTCTATCAGCATCAAACTCATCTGCTTTCATATCATTAGGATTAATCAGTTTACGTACCATAGGCCGAATCACAACTAAGATAAGTAAAGCAATAATAAAAATACCGCCACCAAGTTTAATCAAAGGTAAAAACTTAGGGTCCTCCCAAAATGAAATATCCACCAGGGGGATCACGTCTTCACGGTTAAATGGGATACTCACCACTTCTAAAGAATCTCCCCGTGTCACATTGAAGCCAAGCCCACCTTGTAACAAACGACGGATATCCAATAATTCAGACTGTGCTCTGGGTGCTATTGATTCTGAGCCATCCGCAGCGATGCTGGTTACATAATCTAATGCAACTGAAACACTTAAGCGGCGGATCATACCTACTTGTTGTTTAGTATGACTGACGGTTGTGTCTAATTCGTAGTTTCGAGTTTCTTCTTTATGATTACGTCCAGGCGTTTGCTGTGTTGTGCGAGTACTGGCACGCTCAGGAATATCTGAATCTAAAGGAGGTTGATTGGTCAATGCACCCGGAATACCTGCTATCACCCCACCTATACTATTATCTTCTACTGTCATTTCGCTACGTATTGCTGGAAGGTCAGGATTATAACTACGCTGGGTTTGTTCAACAGAGGTAAAATCCATGGTCACATCAGCTTGAGCTGTGTAGTTACCTAAGCCCAAGACTGGAATAAGAATGGAATCTATTTTTTCGATATAGGCACTTTCACGCTTTTTCTCTAAGTCGTATTCTTTGCGTGAGCGAGCTGATTCGGCGCCTTGCGATCCAGAATTCAGCAGGCGCCCATTGCTATTAGTCACTGTAACCCTGTCAGGCTCTAACCCTTGCACCGCTGAAGCAACAATATCGACAATTGAGTTAACCTCTCCACTAGATATCATCGACCCACGTCTAGTGGTGACCACCACAGTTGCGCTAGCCTGTTTTTCGCGACGAGCAAATACATTTTCTTTAGGTAAGGCTAAGAGTACTTTGGCCCTTGCAACAGCCGTCATTTCTTCAATTGTGCTGGCAATCTGTTGTTCTCTAGCGTGTTTTAAACGTACCTTTTCAACCCGCTGACTGACGCCAAATCCCATGTCTTGCATGATAATATCGACACCCGCTGCATCACCTTGAGTAATGCCTTGACGGGTCATGCCTAATTTAATTCTTTGATATTCTTCGCTGCTGACGTAAACAGTATTGCCTTCTAAACGATAATCAATTTGTGTCTGATCAAGGTAGTCCAGTGTTTCAATTAGTTCTTGGGTTTCCATTGTAGCTAATGGACGGTAATCAGGCTCATGGGCCCAGATTAAAATAAATACTGCGATCGCCACACATATCACTAAGGCAATAATCAAAGTAATTTGACGCACCATATCGGTACTACCGATTGAGTCCATAAAACCAGATTTTTGTTCTGCACCTGAATCATCTGAATACATGTCAGTACCCATATCACTCATTGCTAATTCTGTACCTGCTGCTTCAGCCACGGGTTAGCTCCTAAACTGGCATGCTCATAATTTGTTTGTAGGCTTCAAGCACTTTGTTACGGACTTGAATAGTGGCTTCAAACGCAATACCTGCTTTCTCTTTTGCAACCATTACATCTGCTAAGCTTAAACTCTTATCGCCCATCTCAAATGCCATTGCCTTATCTTTTGACTCTAACTGCATGTCATTAACTGTGCCAATAGCGTTACTCAGTAAATCAGCAAAGTTCTGCGAGGAGGGATTGCCCTGAATACCAATTGACTCACCCAAGCCCAATTTTGTCTGCTCGGCCATGCCTTGCATTTCTTGATAAAGTGATTGTGCCTTGATGTCCATAAGATGCTCCGCTTACAAATGACGACATAACGCAAAATGGCGCATCGTGTCGTTTAAGTTTATTAACTACTTATATAGCTATAGCAAGGTAAGTGCCAAATAATAAGCCAACACGATAAAAAAATAACCTTTAAATTCATAGTGTTAAAAACAAAATGAAAGAATCAAAAGGTGTCATATTATTGACAGGAGAGATATCAGACCTGATATGAGGATCAAATTTATCAATAAACTGTCATTATTTTTAAGTGCAAGTAAATCACATAAAAAAGCCACCGTTGAAGGTGGCTAAGGGTTCGCACGTATGCTGCTATAAAAATATGCTAAGCAGGAAGTTCAATTCCCACTTCGCGCATTTTGGCAAGCTTGTAACGTAAGGTTCTGGGACTGATACCTAACCTCTCAGCTACATCTTTACGACGACCTTTACAACTTTGCAAAGTATCAAGAATAATTTGATGTTCTTGTTGACGCAATTCAGAGCCTAGCTTACTACTGTCATCTTCAATATTTTCAAAATCGAGTCGAGCAGTCTGTGTCAATACCGAGATGTCTTGCTCAATCATTAAGTCTTCAGCATCAATTTGGGTTCCATCAGATAAAATCAGCGCACGTTGGATCACATTTTCGAGCTCTCGCACATTACCCGGCCAACTGTGTTGTAACAATTTACTGCGGCCTGATGCAGTCAATTGAGAAATTTCGCACCCCTGTTTTTGGCAATGACGTTCAATTAAGTGCTTGGCTAATGGAATAATATCTCCCGCTCTTTTATCTAAAGGTAACCAGGTAAGTGGAAACACATTTAGGCGATAATATAAATCTTCTCTAAATTCACCCGCATCAACGGTTTGCTTCAAATTTCGGTTGCTGGTGGCTATGACTCTGACATCCAAAGCAATGGTTTTACGACCACCTAATCTTTCGACTTCTTTTTCCTGCAATACACGCAATAATTTAACTTGCAGATTTAAGTCCATTTCACTGATTTCATCAAGTAATATGGTGCCACCTTGCGCTTGTTCAAATTTTCCAGGACAAGCTTGTATCGCGCCTGTAAATGCACCTTTTTCGTAACCAAAAAGTGTTGATTCCAGCATGTTTTCTGGGATAGCCGCACAGTTGATAGCCACAAATGATTGTTGACTGCGGTTAGATTGGTCGTGAATAAAACGTGCTAATACTTCCTTACCTGATCCGCTAGGCCCTAAGACCATGACAGTTGCTTCTGACTTGGCTACTTTTTTAGCTAAATTGAGTAGCTGTAAGCTACTTGGGTCATCTGCCACGGGGGTCCGCGATTCTACTTTTTGTGCAGGCGCATAACGTCCAACCAAATTAAGCAGCACTTCAGGAGCAAAGGGCTTAGATAAATAGTCTGTTGCACCATCACGCATAGCCTGCACAGCATCATCAATGGTGGCGTAGGCGGTCATCAGTAATATGGCTAGATTGGGATATTTATTTTTTATATTTTTAAGCAATGATAAACCACTCATACCGCCCATTTGAATATCACTCACCACAATATCGACTGGTTGTTCTGACAACTTAATCATGGCTTGTTCACCACTATCTGCCTCAATGACTTGATAACCACCAAGTAATAACGTGTCGACTAAAGCTTCTCTTAAACCTGCGTCATCCTCTACTATCAGTACTTTAGCTTGACTCATACTTTAGCTCCCCGCCGCATCTGCACAATATTGTTGAGGCTGCGTTTTGTGTGTTGAAACAATGAATTTATTTGGCAAATGATTGGTATCATAAGTAGGTAAACATAGGGTAAAGCAAGCACCACCCCCAACTAAATTAGTGACTTGAACCTTGCCTTGATGAGACTGCGCTACACTCCTAACCACTGCAAGGCCTAAACCTGTACCGTTACTTTTAGTCGTGAAAAAGGGTTCGAAAATTCTGTTTAAATTTTTATTTTCAATACCAGGACCATTATCTGTGACAGATAAATCAACCCAATCTGGGTTCTCACTTTGACGTCTTGCAGTGAGGTTAATCAGTGCATTTTTTGGCTTTACGGTTAGCGCATTATGAATAAGGTTTTGCAAAGCTCCAACCAGAGCTGTTTTGTTACCCAAAATAACCACGTCAGGCTCAGGTAAAGAAAGTACTAACTTAGCTTGTTGACTTTGCAACATAGCGTCGGCACCGTGTTGCACTTCTTGCATTAAGCTATGCAGCGATATTTCGGTTATCACTTGCTCGTCACCACTTTTGGCAAACAACAACATATCATTAACTTGGCTTTCTAGGTCTCGCAATCTTGAGACAAGTTTATTGCTAAATTTTTCTCGAGACGTTTTATTCAAGGTGTTATTAGACAGGTTAGCAGCATACAACATAGCTGCCGACAAAGGGGTTCGAATTTGGTGCGCTAGGGAAGCCACCATTTTGCCCAACGAAGATAACTTCTGCAAGTGCCCGATACGTTGCTGTAATTGCCTAGTTTCAGTCAAATCAGTTAGCACAATAAGTTGTCCCGGCTCTTTTTCTAACGGAGTGATTGAAAGTTTGACTTTACGCCCATCATAGAGAGAGACTTCGTGGCCATCATCTGCTTGAGGCTTGAATGACCGGGCTATTATGGTGCGCCACATCTGCCCTTCTAAAGGTTCACCTAACAAGGTTTTAGCTAAGTTATTTGACTGTCTAACGACACCTTTTCCATCTATTACCACAACACCTGCTGGCATAACTTGTAGCAAATGCTCCAAACGATTAGCTTGCAAACGTAATGCGTTTAATTCCTGAGTATTGGAGTCATGTGACGCTTTCTGCAAGGCATCATGTCTAACCACTTCGCCTAGAGCAGATAAAGTATCTCTGGTTGTTTCAATTAAGATGTTACTGGTACCCATACATTCCTCACGTCAAAACTTAGACAGAATAATTACGGGTAGAGTAAAGCACATGCCATGCCAACAGGAATCAGCAATAAAATCATAAACTTAGATAGAGTTATTAATAATATATGACGTCAATGAAATGGCACTACAGTGCGGATACTTGAGAATAGAGCAGTTGTCGCTAATCTTTACTAATATTGTACTTACGCATCTTTTCTACTAACGTAGTTCGGCGCATTCCAAGAGCCTCTGCCGCTCTGGCGACAACCCAGTCTTGTTGTTCAAGCGCTTGGATAATCAAGCTGACTTCTAATTCTGAAATGTATTCTTTTAGATTTAGACCTTCAACAGGCAACTCAGTTGACAAGGTGTTATCGCCTTCTTTATTGCCTTCACAATCTTCACTGTCTTCACCTCCGAACATTGCATTAATAGCATCACGTTCTAATAACTCTTCAGGGTACTCAGGTTCATAGGCTTCTATATCTAGATGTCTATACTTACTGGGTAAATCACTCACATCGATGAGTTGATCCGGATATAAGATCATCAAACGTTCAACTAAATTCGATAACTCACGAACGTTACCTGGCCATTTGTGTTCCATCAAAGAAGTCATAGCGTTTGCAGTAAATTTTATTTGTGAGTTATCCAGCTCAAGTCTCGACACAAGCTCTTGCAGCAATAATGGAATGTCTTCTTTTCGTTCACGTAATGCGGGGCTATCAATAGGAAAGACATTTAAACGGTAGTATAAGTCCTCTCTAAACTGCCCTTCCTCAATCATGATTTCCAAGTTACGGTGTGTCGCCGCGATAACTCTTACATTGCATTTAATGGGTTTAGTACCGCCTACCCTTTCATAAGTTCGCTCTTGTAACACACGCAGTAATTTGACTTGCATTTGCAACGGCATGTCACCTATTTCATCGAGAAATAACGTACCACCTTCTGCAAGCTCAAAGCGCCCTTTTCGTGAACCAATAGCGCCTGTAAAGGCTCCTTTTTCATGACCAAAAAGCTCACTTTCCAGTAACTCACCGGGGATAGCACCACAGTTAACAGGGATAAAAATACTGTCGGTTCGGTTAGACAAAAAATGGACATTACGTGCTATCACTTCTTTACCCGTGCCCGACTCCCCCAAGATAAGAACATTTGCCTCAGTGGGCGCAACTTGTTCAATTAAATGTCTAACACCTTGTATTTCTTTGCCTTTCCCGACCAAGCTTCTAAACAAACGGGTTTTATTGTGGACACTGGTCTTAGTATTAGGTTGACTTCGCTTGTACTCTTGGCAACGATGCAACATTTGAGTCAGTGCAGGATAAGTCATAGGCTCGCTTATGACCCCTACAATATTTGTCTGAGGCTCAAAAGAGACATGATCACCAAGCAAAACAAAAGGCTGATGTGGAAATTTCTCACTAATATCACAGGCTAATTCGGGTGTTGCCGCATCAATCAGAATAGCCTTGATAACATTTACGTTCCTCAGCAGTTCTATGGCAGAGTTAAATAAAACACTTGTGCAAGGCTCCCCAAGAAATGTCAGAATGGTACTTAGATTATTTGCCCGCGTGATGTCAGAACTAATAATCAAAATATTGCTCATTCCACTCCCAGCCTTATGTTGTTTTTATAATTAACTGTATTTTGTGTGATTTTAACAATTCGAGGTGGGATAGCAATAAATTTAAGGCCTTTTTAACTTCTACCTCTTTTTGTCTAGCAGATATCATGAAAAAATATCAGACAATAAAAAGAGCACTTATAATTTAGCCATTAAGTAACCGCAACACTTTGCTCTGTTGTTGATTTGCAATACCTTGCACAGCCAAACTAGTTTGGCTCAAAATATTCACGGCTGCATTTTAAGATGAAGCTTGGCACAAAATTGGTGACTTGTATTCGTCTTCTGACCACAGAAAATTCACATCAGTTTATGTTAATTTTCGCGCTACACTTTCAAACTGATTTTGAGTAACACCTAAGTCTGCCATTTAAAGCTGGTTTACTGGGCATTAACTGTTTAGACAATACCATGACAATATTTGAGGTTTTGGCATGGGCAAAAAGGTTCAAACTGCTACCAACAAAACCCAGATTCAACACCTGCCAAAATCACTGTGCCTGCAATACCGGCAACAGCAACATATTCTGATTAGGCAGATTTATTTGTGCTGGCATATCCAGGTTCAAAATAGACTAAATCGAGTGTCCGCTAGTATAGAACCAACGATAATGACCTTGCTGATGAATTTTAATTGACTGCTCACCGATATTTACCACCTTCAACAAGGGGATTTATGTTTCCATCAGGTCCAGTAATTTATGAATAAAGGTCATAGCAGTTTACCCACCTCAGGCCATTTCAAATTGGGATTGACAACATTTAGCAAATCAAAAGATGGGGCGACCTCTTCACATCCGGGCTGATTTTTGGAAAAAGTTAACAAAGATCGCGCAAAGTGATCTCCTTTGGAGTGGACTTTGAACGGTTAAAATAAATTAAAATATATATTTAACGACGTATCTTGGATAAAGGGACCCACCAAAACCTTTTTTGAATGTGTCGATATGCAACTCTTTTTCTGTGGGTTCGAATAGACCTATCTTTTTGAAGACAGATTGCCCAATATCAAAATAACTTAAACCAATTCTTTGCATGTATTCCATGGCAGACCACATGAGAACATGACTCCTATTTTGATGTTCCTCATCTCGTTTTGATACGCCAACACCATAGTAAGCGGTTGATGATGTTTGTTGGTAATAGTTTGCTGAAACAAGTTTATTTTCGAATAATCCAGCAACAAGAAAGGCGTGCCCTTGTTCGATATCTTGCAGCTGGATTTTCCAGGTTTCGTCAGACCTGGTCTTTTTCCCAGCTACTTCTAAATGAAGTGCTTGAAATTGAGAAAACAATTCTTTATTGACTGTCGTGTGATCGATTATTTGGAGGTCAAGAAGCGACTTCCCTTTGTTTATTAGCGATTTATAGCGTTTTCTAACTTGCGACCAAAGAATCTCGGAAGATTGTGTTAAGTCGATGACCGAGTTAGGTGTGCAGTATAGTTCCGCGCCATGGTTCAAATAGTAATCAATGGTCTTGCCGATAGTTTTTGATGGAGTGAATTCTTCAAACTTCATCGACATAGCGTCTGTATCGGCTTGCAATTTTTCTATATATTTTACTATCGCTTTAGACATTTTGTACTGATCGCCCAGGGAGGTTTCTGGCGAAAAAATAAGCAGGGCTGGCAAGCCGAAATAACCTAACTGCCTTGAGCTTTTATCATGGGTAATCTGTAAAATAGCTTTTTGCGATCCTATTTCAAAAATTGCGGAATGAATTTGAAAGTTCTCTCCAGAATAATTCTGATAATAACTTTGAAATTGCGGATGATGCATACAAGGCTGATAATGTTGTACTTCAAGTAATTTCGTGGTTATTTGATGAAATTGAACATCGGAAGCTAAAATGATTTTCAATGAATAAAGCCTCTGCTTTTTGTGTTAACCGCTTAAACCTGATGCCACAGGTTGATCGATAGATTTTCTTGCCATTCTTTCGGCAGAGTTGAATTTTTTAAATTTTTTAAACACTGCTAATATAGCTTCTAGATTTTGAACCATGTGAGAAAAACTTGAATAACAACTTGTTGATGTACAAATTTTCGTCACTAGTTTTTCTTGCTCGGGGTAAGCCTTCGATTCTTGATTGATGGGGCAGTAATGCCTCTACTCTAATCGATGCTATTATTTTCCATATCGCTTTATGGTTACAGTTTAAATGAAACCCTTATCAGTCTCCAAGACTATATTGTTTAAATAATTAATGTACATTAACTATAAAATTGGCCAACAACGACCAACGAAAATACCATCTCTAAAGCTTGTCTATAAACCTCAATCAGAATAATAACATCCAAAAAAAAATTTGCTATGGTCTATAGCAAACAAGTTCGACATAACAATATTACCGTCGTATAACTTTTTATACCGTCGAAAAAAATACACAACGAGATATTTTCGTGGCGCGGGGGTAATCGACAAACGGACTATAACCATGTCAAAACCGCTTACATCAAACTTAAAGTTGTCAAAACCTACTGTAGCCATGCTGATTAAATGCGACAAAGCTTTACCTGCCGCCCTTTGATTAAAGATACTCAATGCCGACAGCGCAGATGAATAAATAGTACACCGCAAAGTCATAGGGATAAGGGGTAAACTACCCACCCTGATTATGGATATCGTTAATCTTGTTTGATTATTATAAAGCCTTGAGACCAAATAATTTACTAAGTTGGTTATAAGTTTCTTGCACAATACCATAGACAAAAAACTCTTGTTTACTGGCTTTGCCAATCAATGAGATATTATTGATGTTATCTTCTATCAAAGTAATTTGACGTTTTTTTTCGGCAACAAAATCATTAGTAAATTGCGGAAAGCCCATGGGAATATCAACAATGTCATAGCTTAGCAATATAGCGTCCTGATCAACATAACCTAAGTTTTTAAGCTCTTGTTCTACCATTTTATTAAGTATTTCTTTATCTTTGATGTCACTACACAAAACCTCCACAGTACAATTGTAGGGCGCTTTAGATTCATCGAGCGTAATATTTGGGTAAAAGGTAACTCTGAAACTTTGGCTGTTGAAATCGTTGATTTGAGAATAGTAGTTTTTATCTACAAAAGGTCGATCAAACACCAGATGATGCAAACTCATTGGACAAAATTTTGGCGAGACTCCCTGATAAGTTAATCCTAATTGTTTAATAGCAAAAATCGGTGGTATGGTCCAAACCAGGTGCTCACAGGGTAATGATTCGCCGTTTTGCAATATTACTGCACTAATGGCACCGTCATTATGGCTCAGTTCGGTGATACGGGATGATATTTTAATCTCAACACCTTTTTCTTGAGCTTGATTTATCAGCTGTTCAACCCATAATTGAATACCCCGTGCTTTGGGATAGAATTTGACGGCGCTGCTCAATCCCTCGTTGTAAGAGGCAAAAGCCAATCGGGCGTCCAAGGTCAGCGACTTTTTCAATTCACGGCTAAACTCTGCGTCACCAGGGACAAAACGGTTAAGGGCAAAAAATACGTGGGAAATAGGGTGCAGTTGCTCAAGCTCGGAATCTTGCAACTTTTTCATCACTGGGCGAAAAATCTTCTCAGTAATGGTTTGACCATAATTGGCCTGGGCAAATTGCTGCAAATGAGCGGCATCATCAAGCGCCATACCGGGGGCTTCTTTGACTTCATCCAAGGCTTTATGATAATCGAGTTCATCCAAAAAGGGCAACGCAATAAACTGTCCCTTATCATAGCGCTGGCCGTTAAAAACATTAGACACTTTTGTTACTGCCAACGAATGCCATAACTCAGGGCGCTCATACATGCCTTTAAACAAAATCTGGTTGATCGGATCATGAGCAGTTTCGCTAAGAATATGGGTGCCAAAATCAAAGGTGATGCCGTCTGTATTTTTCCATGAGCATAGTAAACCACCACAACTATCAGCACTTTCTATCACGGTCACTTTATCACAATTGTCTTTGGCCATTATGGCAGCAAACAAACCGGAGATTCCGCCACCGACAATAATACAGTTTTTCATTTTTGCCCCATATGGAATATCAATTATTTTACTAAGGCTACACAACTGGAATCATGCCTTTAGCTTTACTACTATTTTTGGTTTGCAAATTTTTTTTTGTGCTAGGAGACTGAAGTCAAATTTGCATTGTATCTTGTTTATCGGCAGCTACACATTAATCCTGAATCGGCTGTCGGTGGTAAACCCTTCTTTGAAGTAACCTATTTGTCATTCTTTATCCATGGGTTGCATCCATTCCTGTTTATGGCATAAAGCACCATCTCAACATAAGTTTATACCACTCCATCTTAATAACTGCTCACCTTTTCATAATCCCGTGAACATATCTTTGTCACACCTGAGCGCTGCAAATAAAGTCATTCCAGGCTGAAGTGCAGCTTTTGACGATGTTTTCATACCCAGTGAAACAATGGTTAGCTAAATGATGTCGTCTCAACCATGACCAGACTTGCTCAACCGGGTTCAACTCTTGGAAATAAGGAGGGAGTTTGATAATACTCAGATTTTATATCCTCTGTACAATATCATCTGTGTCCAGCCTACTCCGTCCATTATTACTTCAGCATGACGCTCCGACTCCGTGCGTTTGGCGATCTGCTTTGGATACCTTGAGAAAATGGTGAATCATGAAAATCCAAGATGGTGGAGCAATTTATAAATTGCATGAGGGTGGTAGGTGACATCAAAGTGCAGCGTGATATATCAACTAATGCTTTCACCCGTTAATCGCCCTCTAGAATCTGATTGGCTCTTTATCAATATATGCGAGTAATTCACTTTGTTAGACTGAAGATAAATAACTTACGCGCCCTTTTATTCTCTACCCAGGTATTCACACTGCGTTGACTGACTTTCACATGCGGGGAATTTTACTGCGGTTAATGCCATCAAAAAATGGGACGTGGCCAGCAGGCGTATTCGTTTTCTGGCATTGATTTCGGTTTAAAAGGTCCGATAAGCTCTTTTGCTGAGCTTGTTTTCAATGGCAATTATGAAAAGTTGGCTGGGTGATATGATCAGCCCTCATATTAAGATGTTATGATTGACCGGTTAATCTGACTGCCGTATTTTTTAACATTGCCATCAATAGTTGCTGTTTTCTACTCAATCCACATTGTAGAAACGGCATCAAGGGCGAAGCGTTGCTGCCAATCACTTTAGTCGTTGAAAAATTGCTAATGGTAATTGGTAACAAACCGCAGGTTTTATTGTTTGATTGTAACAACAACACGGAATATCTGCATGATTGTTGTTAAAGCACAGACCTTGTGAGTGAAATTCAATCATCCGCGGATAATAGTATATTTAGCGCCAATCGCCGGTTACCTTGAATTAACGACCCAATTAATCGTTATCACATTTCACTTCAAGCTTACTTTGACTAAGTTTAGCTACAACATGCGCCAGTAATTTATCCCTCACCCAGCGACGCCACTGATCACCACAAACTCAAAATATTCCGCCTGTTTACTATAGGTTCGCCCTACAGTCTCCAGGTAATCGGTCGTAATGCCGACATCAGTCAATAACTGCTGATAATGGGTTGGTGTGCAAAATCTAAATGGGTAATCCTGAGGTGAAAACGGAGCAGACTCACGTAGCAATCCATTTAATGTCCAATCATCAATCAATACCGCAGGCGCATGATTTTTAAAAGCTTCACACTCGGTAGATGGAGTATAGGAGAAAAGCTTACCGCCTGATTTAAGACAACGCTTAACTTCTTTAAGGCATTCTTTAAAAGGCGCTTCGGCCAGGCAGTTAGTAGAAAACACATCAACGATCACATCAAAATAATCATCATCAAAAGGCAACGATTCGAAGCTCCCCTGCACCAAGGTTGCTTCAGTTTGCCAGTCTTTAAGCATTTGATCAGCCAAATCAATTGCCGCCATAGATATATCGATGCCGAAGGTATCAAACCCTTCACGGGCTATCATCCAAAGATTAGCCCCAGAACCGCAGCCTAGCTCAAGTACGCGGATATTTTTGCGTTCACCAAGCTCAGTAGTGTCAAAAAAATTACGACCAAAAAAACGCAGTAATTCCTCGTTCGGATAACGCCGCTGTGCTTTAAACCCCTCGTCAGCATAAGATTGCTCATACCATTGTTGGGTTTGTACGTTTAAATCGAGGGCATCAACCGATTTGTCGTTCATGAATATACTCTTTAATTTCAAACTCTATACCGCTTTAGCTTTTTTTCTGGCTAACAAATCAGCTTCATCTACCGTGTCATCGCCATCATCATTACCCAGCATGCCCATCAAGTAGCTACGTTGTTCATCCTGACCATCTTCCAATACTCTCTGATATTTGAGCTTGGCCTGTTCCATGTATTCCGTAAATATCACAAACATCTCTTTCATCAGTTCCAGCGTTTTCTGTTCATCAGCAAATCCATAGAGGCCCATGCGAAAGACTGAATGAAGGTATGTAATAGAACCATCAAGAATAAAATATAAATGACGAAAACGGGTATGACTATATGAGTATAGACACCTAACTTGCAGTTTCAATGCAGTGGCAATTTCTGCCCGAGATTCAAATTCTTTATCTATGCAACCGATCATTTCGTCACAAATATCATTGAATTGATCTATTGCCAACCAATTGAGGTAATTCTGTTCATTATGCTTACGGTTGGGGAATTGCTCTGTTTTAAGATATTCAATAACTTCTTGTTTATTAGGTAAGCCACCCATCAACATCAAGTCTTCGTGATGCAGCGGTGTAGCTCCCTTGATTTTTGCTCCGTCAGAACAATTGTAACAATTTAATTTAGGGAACAATGACAATAAATGACCAAGCTGAGCCGTTCCCACGTTCAAAAATCCAGAGGTGAAGACTGTACCGCCAAAATTACCATCCACTTGAAGCTCGCCAGAACGGATCAATTTGGTCAGGGCTTTTTTATGGGTACCGTCTTTATTGTAATAACTGCTACTTTTTGAATGGTGATGTTCAGGATCTTTATAACCGCCGTCAATCCCCATTAAATAGACTTCTTCAAATCCCATATTAGCAACAAAAGCCAATGCGGTATTTGCTACTACTGGGTTACTATAAGACAGCTGGCAAAAGGTTTTGTTACCGTCAATAAAATCACAGGAAATAGTGGTACCCGGTTCTGACGTTTTAAAGCTCATGCCTGTCCATTTAAACAAATCAGCACAGTCTGGGTGCATCACATTAACAGTCAAAAAATTAATCTGTTTGATAATGTCCTTGGGAATAAACTCGTTGTAATAATCGTACGTGAAGCGAGTACGTTCCAATGCAACATGAAAATCTGGAATTATACCATGTTTTAATAGAGGCAATATCGCCGAACCACAACTGAAAATCACAACTTTATCTTCGTGCTCTTTAAGCGTTTCTATGACGCTGTCAAAAGACGGTCCGTTAGCCACCACAAACGCTGGCATACCCCGCCATTTTTTTGGCAATTCGGCGTTTAATTTTAATGTCGGCAATTCCCTTTTAGCATTATGATAATCATGGGCAATACTGATGACTCCATCATCAAAGAATCCCCAACCTATTGCCACCATATGAAAATCGTTATTTAATTGTTTGATGATCTTAGTGAGGCTTGCTGAGGGATAATGCTGGTACATCAGGGCATTTACCGAGTTAAATGCACCACGGTGTTTCATTTCATTGATAAAGTCGTTGGTAAATTGTTCGTAACTGACGCCTATATTTATCATGATATTGCCATCACGCTCATCAATCAGCTCCAATATATGTTTCCAGTCACAGGTATACAGGCTGGCAAAAAACCAGTCACGATTAGGTTCACAAATATAAATGTGATCAATGGTGATATCATCAAGTAAAATCGGAAGGTGATAACCCAGACCGATACCAAAAATAATCGTCGAGCCGAGATGATCTGGACAAGAAGTTAGCAGCTCAAGCTCCTCCCTGGCATCCAAATACTTTTTATAAAGCTGCTGCAAATATTTGGTATGGATAAACGTATTAAATACATCGTCGCTCATATCAAAAGCCATGGTACTGAACTTAGGAGCATCAATCAGCTTGTCTACTTGCTCACGGCATTGCTGAATTGGATCATCACCGTACAATGGGATGCCGGTGTCGTCGTCAATAATATTCATGGAGCCAGAAGGACTGCAAAACAATTTTAGTGATTTTGGCCTGTAGTGGCGAAATTGTGCCGCTATATCAGGCAAGTATTTGACCAAAGCCTTAATGTTTTGTTCAAACCGCAATGGCATTTCTTCTGCCAGTGTCTGTTCCAATTCTTTTTGTTCCGCCAATGTTGCGATCTGCTTTTCAGCATAGAGGACCAGTTCATCTAGTTCTTGTTTTAAAGACATGAGATACCTTTATGGATTAGTTTAGTGGGCTTTGTAGTTGCGAATCAATTTCATTTTACACTTCACACGTTGAGTTAGCATCCCAGGTACTGTTAGACTTCAGCATCGATTGCATCACTTCAAACAAACGTTAAGTGCTTTGTCCAATACTGGCATCGGTGATCAGACTGTTTATGTATTAGTAAAACCCACCGAAGTTATTAGTCAGCTGAGAATTCACACCTTTTTTTTGGTAAGCATTGAATTTCTTATCGACACAATAATAGCATCCTCTGAACTTTACACTGATTAACTGGTTTAAGCACCACCATGCCATTAACATAAAAATTTGGCTGACTTGCCTGAGCATATTAGTCAAAATGTGAACACAGCACTCTGGCAAACCCAAACAAGTTAAAAAACGTTGACTTAACAGCGTTACCTTAAAAACCACACCAGCTTTAAGTTTATCCAGATTAGCATATTTTTTTTCCGCGACGTTTCTCAAAAAAATCAATACTGTGAGCATGATTTGCCCGCTCATCGTCAATACCATCTTTATGTTGTTACGAAGCGTCGTCCGACTGTTGGTAATACCAACAGATTCCAATACGAATCGACAGTATTACAAGGATTTCAACCACACCCCTCTAAAGCAAATAATGCGCCAACATCACCATAAGAATTTGACAGTGTTTCGGGCAGCATATTTAAAAGAAAAGAATTGATTACCAACATACCTTTCTAGTCTTTAGGTGACTGAAATCTGGTAAGTAAATTACTGAGCCTGCAGCATAATCAAAACACTACTCTCAATTTATGATTTTTTTGCCCCCGTTTCAGGAAGTACCTTGCAAAACATGATAAGAAACAGGTCGTCTTTCCACGTTTTTTACATGTTTTTTACATGTTTTTTGATTGACGTCGATGTAGTTTAAAACAAGATACAGGCTTTTTCATTACCTTGTCTGTCTTTACCAATGGCAATACATTTAAAGGGTTAAGACCCACAATTGTAAATTAGCGCGAGCTTTAAAAGGTAATTATTTTGTGAATGTCATCTATCTATCCATTTCATTATCATCTGAAATATCTGATCGTTCGAGGGGGCGTACTTAATAAAAATCATAACGGGTTGATACGTCAGTATCTTCACAAAGCCATTGTGCTGGACAAAATGATAGCAGTGGATAATACATTAATTAAAGGCTGACTCAACAACAGAGCTAGAAAACCGCTCGATGATAATACACCTAATGAAGTTTACGACGCTATGCGTTTAATCGCATAGTTGAACGTTGTCGAATTGGCGACTAAAATTTTTGATTCAATAATAGAGGGTTTGACGTGGTCAAACTAATTCGACCGCCCCAGATAATTTGATGATACAAAAAGAATTTTATCTGTATTTAACTGCATTTGTTAATATGACGGATTCACTCTCAGATTTTGGTGGCAGCACTTTGTAAAATATTGCACATAAATACAACACGGTGAAATAATGAATCTTACTCGAAGAACACCAGAGCAAATTAAATTACTTAAACAGAGGCGAAAATTGAAAAGATATGTGGCATCATCAAAATACTCGGTGTACAGAGTTACCCTAAAGTTTTATAGACTATAATGATTCCACGTTAACAATCGAATATGTGGTTTTATTAATTAATATCCATATTGAACCCAAAGTGTCGATTTTATCTCGTCACAAGCTCAAAAAAAAAGAAAGAACATAGTGACAAATAGTGCGATAGAAATTGATGGTAAAAAAATAGGTATCGACTATGAACCTTATATTATTGCTGAATTATCAGCGAATCATAATGGTGACATCAACAAAGCATTATCAGCCATAGAGGTTGCTGCCCAATGTGGCGCTGATGCAATAAAAATACAAAGTTATACGCCTGATACGATGACCATTGATTGTGATCATAGTGATTTTCAAATTAAAGGCGGTCTATGGGACGGCTGCAGCCTGTATGATTTATACCAATCAGCTCATACACCTTTTGAGTGGCATGAACAGTTATTCAATAAAGCGAAAGAGCTTAATATTACTTTGTTTTCTACGCCTTTTGATGAAAGTGCAGTTGAATTGCTAGAATCACTCAATGCCCCGGCTTATAAAATTGCCTCATTCGAATTAACCGATTTCCCCCTAATTAAACGTGTTGCCCAAACGGGTAAGCCAATGATCATTTCTACAGGTATGGCAACGTTTGACGAAATAGAAGAAGCAGTGAACACCGCTAAGGAACACGGCTGTAATCAACTTGTTATACTTCATTGCATCAGTGCTTATCCAGCTTCGATTAATCAGGCAAACTTGGCAACCATCGCAGATTTAAGTAACAAACTAAATGTCATTACTGGATTATCTGATCACAGTTTAGGTACGCTTGTTTCGGTCACGGCAATTGCAATGGGGGCTTGTATGATAGAAAAACACTTCATCATTGATCGAAATGATGGAGGACCCGACTCAAGTTTTTCCATTGAGCCTGATGAGCTTAGGCAATTAGTTAATGAGACTAAACTAGTCAAACAGGCCATTGGTAATGCAGGGTATGAATTAAAAGCAGATGAACAACAAAATATTCAATTTAGACGTTCAATTTATTTTGTTAAAGACTTACAAAAAGGCGAAGTAATCTCCAAGCAACACATTAAACGTATTCGACCAGGTCATGGTCTTGCTCCGAAATATTTTGAGCAATTACTAGGAAAACGTGTACGGGAAAATGTTAATAGAGGTACCGCCGTTCGCTGGGAGTTGATTGATGAAAAATAACACCGTATTAGTTTTTGCGGCTCATACTGAAGATAAAGCGCTGGATGCGGTAGCACAATAGCAAAACATATTGCTGAAAGGGATTATACTTTTAATTAATCGTGCTTCATCTAGGATCAATCATAACGATCATGATACCGCCCAACGTTTACTGGCATCTTTTAAGGCGATGATGCTTTAGAGGTTAACAATGTTCACCCATTTAATTTTCAACCAATAAAATGGATACAGTTGCCTTGCTTGGATTGTTTCTCTTTACAATACTCAGGTTTTAAATTCTATTGCCGATAACAATGATAACTTCATTAATCGATCACTTCATAGTCGATAAAATAATGTCTAAACTTAATTGAAGCATTATTTATTGTATTAAATATCATACTATTCATATATGCAATGAAGAGTAAAGAGGCAAGTTATGGCGGGAATTACATCAGCAGGTGTTGGATCAGGGCTTGATTTAGAAAGTATTATTCAAGTATCAGTTGAAGCTGAAAACGCACCCAAAGAAGCTAGATTTGTTAAAAAAGAGTCTTCACTTAATTTGCAATTAACTGTACTAGGTCAAATAAAATCAGATACCTCTGCTTTAACCGACGCAATGGAAATCCTATCTGACATCGATAATTTTACTAAAAGAGCGGCAACAATTACCCAGCCTAGCGATGGAGATATTATCGCTGTAAGCACCACTAGCGCAGCAACGGCGGGTTCATTTGAAGTTGAAGTACAGCAATTAGCACAAGGTAGCAGAGCCGTGCAAGATGATGCCAACTCATACACAGCTACAACCGATGTTGTGACAGCATCGGGTGGCACATTAACCTTCACGGCTGGCGCCAAAACATTTGATGTCACTTTAGCGGCAGGTGCGACCTTAGCCGATTTAAGACAGGCAATTAACGATGCGACAGATAATTTCGGTCTTACTGCGAACATCATTAATACAGGCGGTGTATCACCTTTATCAAAATTAGTGATGAGCTCTGATGAAACAGGGGCAGGTAATGATTTATCCATTACAAGCAACACCGCCGAATTGGATAAAGTATCGACAACAGCCAATGGAGGCGCCGCCGGGGGTATGGTTATTGCATCAGCAGACCAAGCTCGCGACGCTATCATGATCATTGACGGTATTTCGACTAGTAGTAGTAGCAATACCTTTACTGACGTTATTCAAGACACAACCATAACGGCACTAAGGGTTGATACGAATAAAGGCACGTTAAATATCGAGACGGATAAAGAATCTGTTCGAGAAACAATTGAGAAGTTTGTAGAAAGTTTTAACAGTGCAATTTTGGGCTTGAAAACAGCCGTAACATCTAAAGTAACCGATGGCACTGCTAGGGGATTAAGGAGCGCTCTCATTAATCAAGTTGGTTCATTGGTTGCTGGCGCAGGTAGCTTACAATCAATTTATGATCTGGGTATATCACTAGAAAAAGACAATACCTTAAAAATTGATTCTAGTAAGTTAAGTGATAAATTGAATGAGTCATATGATGATATCGGCACTTTATTTGCGGGGGCGGGTGGTGTCGGTGTGATGATAAATGACACATTAGAGTTATACACCAAATCATCAGGTATCATTTCGAACCAAGAAGATAACGTAAAGCTTCAACAAAGAGATGTCGAGTCAGATAGAGAAAAACATGATTATCGTATGGAACTCTATGAAGAAAGATTAAGAAAAAAATACGCATCACTTGATGTCTTAATCGCATCATTGAGAGCTCAAGGCTCTGCAGTAACATCTGCATTATCTAACTTACCGGGATTTACCCGTGAGAAATAAAAATTTTACTTTAAGTGAGGATTTAACATGAGCATTCAAGGTAAATTGAAAGCATACGGCAAAGAAAATATGAAAAGCCAATTAGCAGTGGCAGATCCTTACACCATCATAACGATGTTAATGCAAGGCGCCTTGGACAGGCTTGCTCGTGGTAAAGGATGTATAGAAAGAAAAGATTTGCAAGGTAAATCTAAAAACCTATCTGATGCCAGTGCTATTATCACATCTTTAAATGAATCATTAGATTTTTCAAAAGGCGGCGAAGTGATCAGCAATTTGGGAGGGTTATATAATTATATGCTTACCCGTATTGGTGACGCGACAATTGATAATATCGTAGAGCCCTTAGATGAGGTGATAAGATTATTATTAGAAATTAAGTCTGGATGGGATAGCATTCCACAAGCTGAAGTTGATAAAGCATTAGAATTACAAGCAAAAGCTTCATAAACGCATGTCAAATCAGTTCCAAATGACGATTGAACAATTAAAGCAGTGCAATGTTGAATTCTATCAACATTACCAACAAGATAATGTGGATGAGTCTATTTTGTTTTTAAATAAGAGAAATTTATTATTAGAAAAGTTAGCGCTCATAGTAGATAAAGAGGATTCTCATGAGTGCTTATCTTTTGCCACTATATGTCAGGAAATTCTTAATTCAAATGGTAATATGATCCAAGTTGCCGTTCAGCAAAAAGAAGCAATTGCTGAGCAATTGGGGAAAATCAAACATGCTCAAAAAGCACTACCCGCTTATCAATTACATATAAAAAAGTGAGTTGTCGTATAATTGCAAACTTTTCGTTTTGAAATCAAGATCCTACACTTTAATCAAAACGGTAACTTTCAACTTTTTGAGATGAGATGTAATACCATTCCATCTTAATAACTGCTCACCTTTTCATAATCCTGTGAACATATCTTTGTCACACCTGAGCGCTGCAAATAAAGTCATTCCAGGCTGAAGTGCAGATTTTGACAATGTTGTCATACCCAGTGAAATAATGGTTAGCTAAATGATGTCGTCTCAACCATGACCAGACTTGCTCAACCGGGTTCAACTCTTGGAAATAAGGAGGGAGTTTGATAATACTCAGATTTTATATCTCCTATACAATATCATCTGTGTCCAGCCTACTCCGTCCATTATTACTTCAGCATGTTGCTCCGACTCCGTGCGCTTGGCGATCTGCTTTAAAGGGTATGTTATTATTTCCTTGTTTACCCAAGGGGCGAACAAGGCTTCTGTTTAAACCACTGCCGGGCACACGGCACCAAAAAATAGCCATATAGTATTGTTGCAGTTTAACTGCCCGTGAACGACTGCCTTTGGCTGACCAGACCGGTATGGTCCTGTTTTACTGGCCAAAACGCACTTCGTCCTCAAACCAAATATCAACATTATCTAGTCAAATATGCCCCGGGATCTGCGCGATTACTTGCATTCGTAGTTTTTATTTAAACTCATCCTGAGCGTTTGGCGATCTGCTTTGGATACCTTGAGAGAATGGTGAATCATGAAAATCCAAGATGGTGGAGCAATTTATAAATTGCATGAGGGTGGTAGGTGACATCAAAGTGCAGCGTGATATATCAACTAATGCTTTCACCCGTTAATCGCCCTCTAGAATC